>LUMJ01000594.1_pt1 | contig 12203 bp, 15 predicted proteins | sample 729631 | NCBI WGS metagenome assembly LUMJ01 (sample SAMN03860266, study PRJNA289734) | marine metagenome | biome: seawater column; feature: ocean; material: water; isolation source: Red Sea water column Station 22 - depth 500m | place: Saudi Arabia: Red Sea | collected 2011-10-15 | depth 500 m | reverse complement strand
AGAGAGAGTTTTAATACCTACTGGACTTATTTTTGATATTCCATATGGGTATTCAATGAGATTATATCCAAGATCAGGCCTGGCATTGAAACAAGGATTGACTCTTGCAAATAATGTAGGAATTATTGATTCTGATTATGTTGAGCCTGTTTTTGCAATGATGACTAATATTAGTGGAACAACACAATACGTAAAACACAATGAACGTATTTGTCAGGGTGAATTATTTAAAGATGTAAAATGTATCTTGGATGAAATTGATGAAAAACCAGACAAAAAAACTGATAGGGATGGAGGATTTGGATCAACTGGAAAGGAATAATCTTGGTTTATATTATCGAAAAATGGACAATTGCATCCGTACAGGTAATATATTATATTCCAGATTATTTGCACGTTGTGAACGAATTCGTGTGGCAAACAGAAGACAGAGTACCAGAATTTCCACGCATAGCTAAGTTTTTAGATTATTGGGACAAGAACATTGACGGCCCAATCAAAGAAGTATATATTTACGATCAAGGCCAAAGTGAGGTCAGGATGGTCGATAGGAAATTTAAATTGAATTGACTTGACAAAATAAATTGTCTTGACAATCTGTTGAAAAATTGTTATACTATACTAATAGTAAATTAAATTTTGATAAAGATGAAAATGAATGAACAAAAGATTAATGAATTAAATTATAAATTTAAAATAAGATATAATGAAATTTTAGAAGAAGCTCCAAACCTTCATGATCGTGAATATTGCAGGGTTTTAAGTAAAGATACCGCTTCTGAGGTGTTTAATACAGCTTTTTCTAATAAGAGTACAACTCAATCTTTAGATTTAGATAGTCCTGTCGAAAGATTTCCTGTATTTGAAGGTTTGCCTGGCATAGGAAAATCAACTGGATTGATGCAGATTACAATTCCTGCAATAACTGATATTTTATATGCAGAGAAAATCATTTCAGTTTTTTTGGTAGTTATTCCCGATAGTGTTAAGGTTTATGGACAAATGATGAGCCATTTAAGTTTGATGGGTCAAAGACATCTAATTAAAACTATTACAATGGGAAGTAAGAGTGAAATTTGTGAGTATTCAAGGATCATAAGGACTCAGAATTCATCATTTAGTATGATGCATGGACAATCAGTAAAGGGTTTTGTTATTTTAACAAAACAAGCGATGATAAATGGAGGAACAAAGGCACAAAAAGCAAAATCATATACTAAAACAGGAATTACAGAAGTTCTTGCCCAACTTAGAAAAGAAAATTCAAATTGCGAAATAGTTTTCACTGGCATGTTTGATGAAGTTAGAGTATCATCTCAAATTGATGAGTTGATGACAAAGTATAAATCCAAAAATCCAATTCAAAAACCAATAAGTTATATGCCTGCATTGTGTGATTTAATTAACAATGCTATTTTACCAAATGTTGATGGATTTACATCCATAGGTTATGAAGGATCGCCTACTTATGATTTAACATCAACAGCTCCTTTAAAGTCTGGTGCAAAATTATTTGGCCCTGTACAAGATGAGAATTATTCTGTTGAAGTTCCTTATGGTGGTGGAACAAGTATTTGGTACATGAAAGAAGTAAGTGAACCTATATGGAAAGGAGCCAATTCATTAGACCTTTCTTATTATTCTGGAATGACAACCAAAAAATTTGATTACTGGCGTGAATTACTAACAAAAATGAATAATGATACAACAGACCTAAATCAATATAATGTTAAGATGAAAAAAGAAATAGATTCTCAATTAAAAAAATATGGAGTGGGGATTTATAAAAGTAAAAGAATGGGACTAATAGTTAGTGGTTCAGATGATGCAACCAAGCCGGGTTCAAGGTTTGTTCAAGGTGAAAAAATTAAGGAGTTTCTTCTGGAACAAAAAACACCTCATATTTTTTATACAGATAATGAGGATTTGTGTTATTGGTTTGATGGTAAAACACAACACAATATTCCAGATGATTATTCTTTTTCTGATTGGCAAACAGAAATATTTGATAAGATTGAGAATGGTGAAGTTCAATTAATCGTAGTTAAACGTAAGTTATTGTGGGGGTATGATAATAATTCAATTTTTGGTGTAGCCGGAACAAGTGAATATACTGATATGATGCCAGATCATGATACAGCAAAACCATTAACTGGTGCAAAACAAAGCACTACAAGAGGAGCTCGAGTTTTTACTGGTCTTGTAGATACTGATGGTAACTTAATATTTTTGCGAGAGGCGGCAGAACTAATCGATAAGATTATGCATGATGAAAATTATGAACTTGCAAATAAAGTTATAGACTTTATAGCAACTAACAACCAATTTAAAGCCTATCAATTAGAAGGAAAAAGTGATGTTCACGGGCAACTTCATTCATGGTTAGAAAAAAAATATCCCAATAAAAAAGAATTTATAGAAGTTTTTAATAATTATATTGTACAAGAGAAAGACAATTTTCATCCTCTAAAATGTACATGTGCTCCTTGTGAAATACATGATTTTAAAAATCAGAGAATCAGTGAAGAAAAAGTAGATAAAGATATGCCTGAAATTTCAAAAAAACTTGATGATATTGTAGATGTGATTTCAAATATTACACCTAAAATAAATCTTGATCCAGATGTTCCAGAACAAAGAATTTAAAAAATTGCATAAATAACTATGAAAACAAAGTATAAATTGATAGTGAAAGATGCAGGAAGTTATGCAGAAGATTCATTACTGAAACTGTATTTTACAATTTTAAAACATCGCTTCCATCACCTATGTAAAGGTGATGGATGGCGTGATTGAGGTGCATCATAGTGGTGGCCTCGTATAACTACCCCTAATGTTCAATCGTTTGATGAACTTCCCAACTACTCAACAAGAAAGTGGATATCCACCTTACAATATTCGTAAGGTCGATGACTACAATTACGTTATAGAGATTGCTCTTGCAGGATTCTCTGAACGTGATATTGAAGTTGAAGTAGCGGATGGAGTCATTTCTGTTCGTTCAAAAGAAGACAAGGATACTGACAAAATTCAGTATGTTCATAGGGGGATTGCCCGAAGGTCTTTCTCCAAATCTTGGACTCTTTCTGATGACATGATTGTCAACGGAGCCGAGGTCCAGAATGGTCTTCTGAATATCAATCTGGAAAAAGTGGTTCCAGAAGAAAAGAAACCACGTATCGTTCCAATCACAGTACCAAATGTGATTGAACACAAAAAGAAGTAACACACCTCTTCCCCCCACTAATATATACTTTAGTGGGGGGTTTTTATTTTTAATTATTTGTAGGAGAAAAAATATGTTACCACTCGCAGGAATGCTATTTAATGTGGTTGCTGGATTAGTTGTTGATAAAGCTCAAGATCTGGCAGAAGAACACGTTGAAAAGATGATAGATGATATACTTCCAGACAACGCAAAAAAAGAATTAGACAAAATTATAAAAGACGATCCTGCACATACTTTCACAAATGCAAAAGATGCATTGATGGGAGCAGTTGAAGGTAAGTTACCAATAATCAAAGCAGATGGTACAATCAAACCAATAGAATTAACTTTTACTGTTTCATATGATCCTACTACTGGATCTATTGACATTCAGAAAAAAGATGAGGTGTTAAATGGCTGAGACTATAAGATTATCAAAGAATTTTGCACTCTCAGAAATGGTCAAGAGTGCAACAGCAGAACGATTAAATGTAGACAATTCACCTAGTGATATACACCTTGTAAATCTGACACACCTTGCAATTCGTATTTTACAACCAGTAAGAGATGAGTTTGGTGTTATTACAATCAATTCAGGCTACAGAAGTCCTGCACTAAATGCAAAAGTTGGTGGGTCAAAAACAAGTCAACATTGCAATGGCCAGGCAGCTGATTTTGAATCGTTTTCAACACCAAATCCTGACCTTGCCAAATGGATTGCAAATAATTTAGAATTTGATCAACTCATTTTAGAGTTCTATGATGGAGTCAATCCCAATAGTGGATGGGTACATTGTAGTTACAATCTAATGGGTAATCGTAGAAAAATACTTACTGCACTTAAAACTGGTGGAAAAGTAGTTTATAAGAATGGTTTTGTAAGTAAGTGAAATAAGGAGAACCATGAAATACATATGGTTAATATATCTTCAATTTCTATTTCTTATTGGTCAATTCAATACAAAAAAGAATTGGATTGACAAACAGATTTTATTATGTTATAATAAGTTAGATGAATTAAATGTTAATTATGTTAAATATCACGAATTTGATAAAAAATAATAGATGAGTTTTTATACAAATGTACACTGCTTGGGAAATAATATTTTATTCCGTGGCATCTCCAATGATGGCCAACGATTCAAAGATCGTGTAGAGTATAAACCAACACTCTATATTCCTACCAAAGAAAAAACTAAATTTCGGACTCTTGAGGGAAAATCGGTTGGGGAAATTCAGCCTGGTTCTATTAAAGAGTGTCGGGAATTTATTCGTAAATATAAAGAAGTCGATAATTTCAATATTTACGGAAATGATAAATTTGAGTTTTCTTTTATTGCAGAATATTTTCCAGAAGAACATATTGATTATGATTTCTCATTAATCAAGATTGCGTATCTTGATATTGAAGTGGGGTCGGAAGATGGTTTTCCAAGTATAGAAAATGCAAAAGAAGAAGTAACGGCCATTACTTTCAAGATAGATGGTAAGTGTTATGTTTTCGGTAGGGGTGAATTCGTTCATGACAGGAAAGATGTTTTCTATTTCCGATTTGATTCTGAACGGGCACTTCTTCAGAAATTCTTTGAAATGTGGGATAAGGAATCACCAGATATTGTTACAGGGTGGAATATAGAAACATTTGATATTCCATATTTGGTTAATCGTGCAAAACGACTCTTTGATGAAAATAAAAATCCATATCGATTACTTTCGCCCTGGAAAAAAATTCATGCGTATACAATGTTTGGAATGGGGGGTAGAGAACTTCAAGCATATGAAATAATTGGTGTGGAAACACTTGATTATTTACAAATGTATCGTAAATTTACTTATACTAATCAAGAGTCATATCGACTTGATCATATTGCATTTGTGGAATTGGGAGAACGTAAACTTGATTATTCTGAACAAGGTACGTTACATCTTCTTTACAAGAATGATTTTCAAAAGTTTATTGAATATAATATTAGAGATGTAGAATTAGTTGAAGAGTTAGATAGTAAATTAAAATTGCTCGAAATGTTGGTTGCACTTGCATATCTTTGCAAAGTGAATTATGGAAATACATTTGGCCAAGTTCGGATGTGGGATACATTAATTTACAATAATCTTCTTAGGAAAAAAATTGTTATTCCACCAAAGAAACATTCTCATAAATCATCCGAATTTGAAGGTGCGTTTGTTAAAGAGCCAATTATAGGATCTCACAAATGGGTAGTGAATTTTGATTTGAATTCATTGTATCCACATTTGATAATGCAATATAATTTAAGTCCCGAAACATTGATTACAGATGAGTTACCAAAAGAATTGCAAGAGATTAAAGATGCCAGGCCAGGTGTGGATGGATTGCTCCAACAATCACAATCATTGAATGGTTTGAAAAAATATAATCTTACTTATACACCAAACAATGAATTTTATCGAAAGGACATACAAGGATTTCTTCCAGAGATGATGCAACAGATTTATAATGATCGTGTAAAATATAAAAAGAAGATGATCACAACTAAGAAAAAGTTGCAGAAAGAAAAAGATCCTAAAGAAAGGGCCGTATTATCCAAGTTGATTTCCAAGTATCATAATATGCAGAATAATTTAAAGACCACACTCAACTCTGCTTTTGGTGCAATGGGGAACGAACATTTTCGTTATTTTGATCAACGAATTGCAGAAGCAGTTACAACATCTGGACAACTTTCAATTAAATGGGTTGAAAAAGAAATCAATCGATATTTAAATGAAGTACTCAAACCAGAAGAAGAAAAAGATTTTGTTGTGGCAGTTGATACAGATTCGGTTTATATTTGTATGGATGATTTGGTAAAAAAGATTTATGGAGATACAATTGATGATAAGAATAAGGTAATTGATTTTTTAGACAAGGTTTGTTCTGAACAAATGGAAAAAATCATAGATAAATCTTACCAGAAACTTGCTGAATATGTAAATGCATATGATCAAAAGATGGTAATGAAACGTGAGAATATTGCAGACAAGGCCCTTTGGACTGCAAAGAAACGTTATATCATGAATGTGTACGATGCAGAAGGTGTTCGATATGAAAAACCACAACTCAAGGTTATGGGAATTGAATCGGTTCGATCTTCTACTCCTGCGGCGTGCAAAGAAAAAATGAAGGGAATCTTTGATATTATCATGAATGGGACAGAAGAAGATGCAATAAATTATATTGATAAGTTTAGAGAAGAATTTCGGACATTAAAAGCTGAAGATATATTTTTTCCTCGCTCTGTTCGGGGAATATCAAAATATTATGATGCAGCCCAATTGTATATTAAAGGTTCGCCAATTCATGTAAAAGGTGCATTGATTTACAACAAACTGTTGAAGGACAAGAAATTACTCAACTCTTATCCTACTATAAAAGATGGAGAAAAAATTAAGTTTGCATATCTCAAGAAACCAAATCCTGTTGGAGATACAGTAATTGCAATTCTTAATACATTACCCGAAGAGTTTGGTTTGGAAAAATATATTGATTATGATTTACAATTTCAAAAATCATTCATCGAGCCCATGTCTTCAGTAATGGGTGCAGTTGGATGGAACACAGAACATATTTCAGATCTTTCAGAATTTTTTGGATGATGCTTAATGCTATTCGGGTTACTCACATTATTTGTTGCGCTTGCAATAAGCACAGTTGCGGCCTGGTATTCCATTGTTGGATTGATGGCAATCTTTGCAGGAGCCACGACAGCTATTATGATAATGGGCGTGGTCTTAGAAATCGGCAAATTAATATGTGCAAGTTGGACATTCACTAACTGGAAAAGTTGTCCTGTCATAATGAGATCATATTTCATTTTGGCAGTTGTAGTTTTGATGTTGATAACCTCTCTAGGTATATTTGGGTTTTTATCACGAGCCCATATTACTCAATCTAGTCCTACTGCATTAATTTCGGAACGGATAGAAAGAATAGATCTCAAGATAGATCAACGACAAACACAGATAAAAAGATATCAAGGAAGATTAGATACATTAGATCAAGCACTTCAAAGGTATATTGAACTAGGTGCAATTTCAAAAGGACTTGCAAAGATTGGTGCAATGGATAATGAAACTTCCTTATTAAAAACAAAAGTTGAAGGATTAGAAAATGAAATAGATGGTTTGTCGGATGAGAAGTATGGATTGAAAACTGAACTAAATCTAGCAGAAGTGGAGGTCGGGCCGATTCGTTATGTGGCGAGTATGTTATATGATGATGTGAGTGAGTCGCAACTTGAAGAGGCCGTCCGTTGGATTATCATACTTCTCATATTTGTGTTTGATCCTCTCGCAGTTATGTTGGTGATCGCTGCAAATATTTCATTGAGAGATTATCGTAGAGAAAGAAAGATGGCCACTAAAACTGTAACAGTTATGCCAGACTTATCAGACAAAGAAGTAATAGATAAGGAAAATGTTGCCGAATATTCAGATGATGATGGTAATGATTTTAAAATCCTTACGTGGGATATGTTCAAGAGGATGAGAAAGAAGAAATAGATTTTTTTCTATTCTTTGCTGCTTCACTCATTCTTTTTCTTTGTTCGGATGTGCGTTTTTTACCAATGAGTTTCAATCTTCTTTTTTCAACAGTTTCGGATGATTGTTTCAAACCAGTATGAGATTTAACCATTTTTGCTCTGGTTTCAGCGGTATGTCGGATTCCCTTACTGGATTCAGACATTTGTTTTATTGATTCTGGTGAATGTTTCCAAATTATATTGCCGTGAATTTTTTCATTCCAACCGCCCCAGTTTTTGGGTGGTTCATAATCAGAAAGATCAACAGTTTTACAGAACTCTATAAGTTCCTGTTCGTATGGAAATTTGGTAAGATAAGTATTTGTAGACATGACAGCCTCCTTCTTAGGTTGTTGCGTTTAGAGTGGGGAGAGTGCTGATACACTCTCTCTACTTGTATTTATGAAAAATTGAAAGGTGACAAATGACAGATGAAGAAAAAGGGCAGAAGCCACAAAGTACAGAAGCACCAGATGCAGAATTATTCCAGAAAGGATTTCATGTATTCATGGGAGATGTGACAATGGAAACAATGAATCCGATAATCAACTGGATTATTGCAGCTAATTTTGCAAAAGAAAAACAACACAAAGAGTTGACTTTGGGGATATGTTCTCCTGGCGGAGATTTGAATGCTTGTTTCGCTCTTTTAGATGTTATGATGGGATCTAAAATTCCGATACGTACAATCGGAATGGGAATGATTGCATCGTGTGGTCTTTTAATGTTCATTACTGGTGCGAAAGGAAGACGAATTCTTACTCCAAATACATCGATTTTATCTCATCAATATTCATGGGGAAGTTGGGGCAAGGAACATGAATTGTTTGCTCGTGTGAAAGAGTTTGATTTGACTACTGTACGATTGATGAATCATTATAAAAAATGTACCAAATTGAAAGAAAAAGATATTCGTGAAAAACTTATGCCTGCACATGATGTGTGGTTAAATCCAAAAGAAGCCAAGAAATTGGGTCTTTGTGATGAAATACAGGAAATGGGAAAAGTGACATGAAACTTAATTCATATAGAGATGCTCCCTGGCCTCGGAAAAATATGATATACGAAGATGAAAACGTAATAGTATATAAAGATGGTTTTCCAGTAACAGAAGGTCATTTATTATTTGTTCCAAAGAAAAAAGAACGAAGAATGGACATTACAATCTGTTTTGAATATGCTTGGGAATGGGGAGTAAAAGGTGTATGTAATTACGAATATGAGGGGTTTAATGTGGGGATCAACAATGGAGAAGCTGCAGGACAAACAGTAATGTGGCCTCATGTACATTTGATTCCTAGAAGAAAAGGAGACACACCAAATCCAAAAGGTGGGGTGAGACACGTAATACCATTGAAAGGAGATTATAGTGAGTAGTTATATGAAAGAATTGGCAAAGGCTACAGGAAACGAATATGGTAGTTTGGTCGATGATGGAATTTTTGGGGGAGATGTAACACAGTATATTGATACAGGATCTTATGTATTCAATGCACTTTTGTCGGGATCGATATATGGTGGACTTCCTGCAAATAAGATTACTGCACTTGCAGGAGAATCGGCAACAGGAAAGACATTTTTTACACTTGGTTTGATCAAACATTTTCTTGACTCTAAACCAGATGCAGGAGTATTCTTTTTTGAATCGGAATCTGCATTGACAAGTGATATGTTGAAAGACAGGGGAATCGATACATCCAGAGTGTTTCATATTCCAGTTGCAACAGTAGAAGAATTTCGACATCAAACAGTTAAGATATTGGAAAAACATGGAGAAACCGATGAATCGGAACGGCCTCCGATGATGATATGTCTGGATTCTTTGGGAATGTTGTCAACCACAAAAGAGATGACGGACATTTCTGAAGATACTGGTAAAAGAGACATGACAAAGGCTCAAGTTCTCAAGGGAACATTTCGTGTCTTGACATTGATGCTTGCAAAAGTTAATATTCCACTCATTGTAACCAATCATGTTTATGATCAGATAGGTGTGATGTTTCCTACAAAAATTATGGGTGGCGGATCTGCAATGCAATATGCCGCATCCTCTATTGTATTTCTTTCCAAAAGAAAAGAAAAAGATGGAACAGAAGTAATCGGAAATATCATTCATTGTAAGATGCAAAAATCCAGACTGACTAAAGAGAACAAAATGGTTGATGTTCTTTTGACATATCGGGATGGATTGCACAAGTATCATGGACTATTGGAAATGGCTGAGGCTGCAGGGCTATTTAAGAAAGTATCAACTCGATATGAATTACCAGATGGGTCAAAACTATTTGGAAAACAAATCCTCAAAGATCCAGAAAAATATTTTACAGAAGATATACTGAATCAACTTGACAATTACGCAAAAATAGAGTATACTTATGGTAGAACAAATGGAGATTCCGGCGGAGATGACGCCGGAACAGATCAAGAAGTATCACAGTAGAATTCCAGATCCAGAGGAAAAGGAACGCCTTTGTGTCAGGATTGAAAAAGGCCCATTTGCTGGAATTGATGTAGCATATGGTAAGTTTCAACTGTCAGACAAAGAAAATGATGATGGTACTTCTAAGGTTAGGTTTGAATATGATATGATTCAAATTCCACCCGATTTGAAGGATAAGGAATTTTCAGATGAAATGGGAGATGCATTTGAATCTCTTTTAGGACAAGTTTATATTCATGTCCTTAACATAGAATTAGAAAAACAAAAAGAAGAAAGTGAAGATGGAACGACTAGAAGATATGATTTTCAGAAGCCTGTTATATAATGAAGAGTATGCAAGAAAAACACTTCCATTTTTCAAAGACGAATATTTTACTCAATTTCCAGATAGGGTCGTTTTTCAGGAAATAAAGAAATATTTCAATAAGTATTCCAATCCACCAACAAAAGAAGCGGTTATAATAGAATTGGGTGAACGAACCGATCTTACAGATGAAAATTTTCAATCGACAACGGAACTATTAAAAGAAACAGAAAAGGGTCATGAGAAGAATGAAAAGGAAGATCTTTCATGGTTATTGGAACGATCAGAAAAGTTCTGTCAGGACAAGGCCTTATATAACGCAATCACAGACTCAATTGGGATTTTTGATGAGACTAAAGAATCAAGTTTTTCAAAAAGTGCTATCCCTACTATATTATCTGATGCTCTTTCTGTTAGCTTCGATGTTCATATCGGCCATGATTATCTTGATAATTCTGTGGAGCGGTTTGAGTTTTATCGCAGAAAAGAAGAGAAAATATCTTTTGACCTCGAATATTTCAACAAAATCACAGGTGGAGGATTACCAAGAAAAACGCTCAACATTGCGCTAGCTGGAACTGGAATTGGCAAATCTTTGTTCATGTGTCATGTTGCAGCCAATTGTCTTGCAGAAAATCATAATGTTTTGTATATCACTTTGGAAATGGCAGAGGAACGGATTGCAGAACGGATTGATGCAAATCTTATGAATGTTACTCTTGATACACTCAAGGAACTATCAAGAGATGTTTATAACAAAAAAGTAGAAAAACTCCAGAAAAAAATCAAAGGAAAATTGATTATCAAGGAGTATCCAACTGCAACTGCATCTGTAAATAACTTTCGTGCGTTGATGAACGAACTAAAGATCAAGAGAGGGTTTATACCAGACATTTTGTTTATGGACTACTTAAACCTTTGTACATCAACAAGATACAAGAACAACATTAGTGCAGGGTCTTATTTTGTGGTCAAGGCAATCGCAGAAGAATTGCGAGGCCTTGCAGTAGAATGGAACATTCCAATCGTTAGCGCCACGCAATTAAATCGTGCTGGATTTATGTCAACTGATGTTGGGCTCGAAGATACGAGCGAAAGTTTTGGACTTCCTGCAACTGCTGATTTCATGTTTGCATTGATTTCAACTGAAGAATTGGAAGCACATAACCAAATCAAGGTTAAACAACTCAAGAATCGTTATAATGATCCTGTCAAAAACAGGAATTTTGTGGTTGGAATTGATCGTGCTAAAATGAGATTGTACGATGTAGAGGAAGAAGCTCAAAAGGAATTGATAACAGAACCGAAAGAAAAAGAAACAAAATCAACGATGAGTTGGAATCAATTCAAGGAAGAAAAGAAGAAATCGGGAATGGATAAGATAGTGGTGTAAAATTCAAATGGTTATAAATATATAAAGAAAAGTACATTTCAAAGAATTAATATTTTAAAGGATTTGACCCATGTCTAAAGCTCGAGAACTTGCAAATTTAAGGGGCACTCCCACAGATAGTAATATATTACTCCAAAGTACTGCCGGAGATGCGATAACTGCTGGTAGTGGAACTTGTAACATTGCCGTGGGATTAAATGCTTTTGGTGCAGGAACAACTGGTGATGATAATATCGCTATAGGAAGATTAGCAATAGGAACTGGTGCTACAACTGGAACTGGTAATATTGGTCTTGGTATTTCTGCATTGTCTGCTC
>LUMJ01000392.1_pt1 | contig 12216 bp, 13 predicted proteins | sample 729631 | NCBI WGS metagenome assembly LUMJ01 (sample SAMN03860266, study PRJNA289734) | marine metagenome | biome: seawater column; feature: ocean; material: water; isolation source: Red Sea water column Station 22 - depth 500m | place: Saudi Arabia: Red Sea | collected 2011-10-15 | depth 500 m | reverse complement strand
TTATGTTTAGTATTATCATTCGGATTAACTTTGGAAAAGGCTCTAGATTTGTTAGGCATTACGGTGCCACAGCGCATGTAGATAGATTATTACATATAATCAAATTCATCAACTAATCTCATGTCAAAAATAAAGCAGAACAACTATGTCTTGTTCTTTTATAATGATTCAAAAAAATGGCTATCTAAGATTTCAAAAAATGAACAACTTCATACTCACATTGGAGTTATCAAGCATAGTGATGCGATAGGTAAGGAATATGGTTCTAGACTTGTTACAAACAAGGACAAGTATGTCTATCTTTTTGAGCCAACAATTCACGATTTTGTAATGAAGATACAACATGGCACCCAGATAGTCTATCCAAAAGATTTGGGATACATAATTGCTAGAACAGGTCTTACCAGTGGTCAAAAAGTTGTTGAGATTGGAACAGGAAGCGGTTCATTAACATCATTTCTTGCTGGGATAGTAAAGCCACGAGGTCATGTGTACACATACGATGTTGAACCCAAATTTATGAAAATAGCTGAAAAAAATATCAAAAAAGCTGGAATGTCAAAATATATCACGATGAGTGAATTTGATTTTAAGAAGGCAAAAAAGTCACCACATTCAGAAGTTGATCTAGTTGTAGTTGATCTGGGTGATTCTTGGAATGTTGTTCCGCATGCACGAAAAATGCTAAAAGGTAGTGGAGGTTTTGTAGCTATCTGCCCTACCATGAATCAACTTGAAAAACTTGTTTCTGTGCTAGTACAAAATGAATTTTCTGATATTGAATGCACTGAACAAATTCTTCGCCACATTGAAGCACGTGAGGGAAAAACAAGACACTCATTTCGCGGAATCGGACATACGACATATCTTGCCTATGCAAGAAAGTCATTCTTTGGTAAAAAATCTACCAAAAAACCAAGAAATCTAAAGACAAAAACCGTCAGTAAAAAGAAAGTTTATTCACCAAAAAAATAAGTGGGTATATTGTCAAACACTATAACGCCAAAGATGGTAAAAAAATTTGTACCTATACGAAAATCATCCTCAAGGAAGGGAGACAACGGTAAGGTTCTAGTTTTAGGTGGAAGCTATATCTATCATGGCGCACCTGCCTTGGCATCTCTTGCTGCATTAAGGACTGGGGCTGATCTGGTTTACACATGTGTTCCAAAAATTAATGTGCAGTCTACTCGTGCTGTTTCACCAAATCTCATTGTAATTCCTCTAGTGGACTCTAAACTAACTCGTGGTGCGGTTAACAAACTATTAGGTCAAATCCCTAACGATCTAGATTCAGCTACCATAGGTATGGGTCTTTCAATTCAAGATCCTGAAGCACTAAAACTCTTAGTAAAATCATTACTTGATAGAGATGTTAGACTTTCACTTGATGCAACTGCACTAGTGAATTACATTCTTCCACTTTTGTCTGGGAAAAATGTGGTTGTTACTCCACATGCGGGTGAATTCAAGAAGATGTTTGGCGAGATTCCCCCAGAGTCAAAAAATGCACGAATTACAATAGTTGAAAAATTTGCAAAGAAGTATTCTGTTACGATTCTATTAAAGGGTCCAACTGATATAATTTCTAACGGTGCAAAAACATATCTTAATCCATCAAATACTCCGGGAATGACGGTTGGCGGTACAGGTGATATTCTTTCAGGTATTATAGCTGGAATGTTTGCACGTAATAGAGATGCATTAGAGTCTGCAGTGGCTAGTGCGTACTTTAACGGTCTTGCCGGTAAGATGACGCAGAAAAAATTTGGACCTCATATGACAGCGACTGATTTACTAGACGCTTTGCCTGTTGTTATGAAATCATTCGACAAAATAAAATGAGCATGAAAAAAGTTCTGGAACATGTTGACAAAAACATGAGCATACTTGTTAAAGATCTTCGCGTATTGATACAACAACCAAGTGTTTCTGCTAAAAATCAAGGAATAAAAAAATGTGCAAATCTTGTAAAAAACACATTGAAAAAATCTGGCATAAATGCAGAAATCTTGGGCATGAAAAATTATCCACCGATTGTGTACGGTGAAGTAAAATCAAAAAATAATCCAAACAAAACATTATTGTTTTACAATCATTATGACGTTCAACCAGTTGAGCCAGTTGAACTTTGGGATGATGATCCATTTAGTGGAAAAATAAAGGGAAATAGGATCTATGGAAGGGGATCATCTGATGATAAGGGTGAGCTGATTACTCGAATAAGATCTGTCGCATCATTTCTAAAAGTCACTGGAGATGTTCCATGTAACGTAAAATTTGTTATAGAGGGAGAGGAGGAAACTGGAAGTGCGCATATTGAAGAATATCTAAAAAAATACAGAAAGAAGTTTTCCTGCGATGGTGTGATATGGGAATTTGGACATGTTGATAGTAAAAACAGACCTATCATAGATCTTGGAATGAAGGGTTTGTTGTACGTTGAATTATCATTGAGAGAATCAAAAATGGATGCTCATTCAAGCCTTGCTGTATTGATCAAAAATCCTGCGTGGCGTTTAGTTGAAGCCATAAAAACACTTCGTAATTCATCAGGAAAAATTTTGATTAAAGATTGGTATAAGGAAGTACAACAACTTGACAAATCAGACATTAAAATTCTAAAGTCCTTTCCATTTGATGAAAAAGAATTCAAAAGAGAATATGGGATTAAAGAATTTCTAGGAAACAAGACTGGGCTTGAAATTAAAAAATCTTTAGTTGCAGAGCCAACGTGTAACATAGCTGGAATAGTTTCCGGATACTACGGTGAAGGAGCAAAAACTGTTTTGCCAGCGGAGGCACGTGTAAAAATTGATTTTAGGCTGGTGCCTAACATGAATCCAAAAAAACAAATCATGCGATTAAAACGCCATCTAAAAACAAACGGATTTGGAGATATTATGATTAAGGTGTATCATGGTGAGGCTGCAGCAAGAACTAATCCTAAACATCAATTTGTTTCTGATGTTACGGCAGCTGCGTATAGCTCTTTCGGAAAATACGTACTGAGTGTTTCTAGTGCCGGCACAGGTCCTATGCATGCATTTACACATATACTAAAGGCGCCTGCCATTGCTATTGGTTCAACATTTGTATTTTCTAGGATTCATTCCCCTAACGAATTTACACGTATTGACCTGCTAAAAAAGACCACAAAATGTATGTGCCATATCTTGTATAACTTTGCTAGATCTAACTAATATTTTGTAAAAATCTTATCGCAATAACTTTTATTCTCCTCTAAATCCACTTGATCTATGACTGCCATGTATATGCCAGGAGCAACAGCTGTTGGTATTACGTATAATGATGGTGTAGTATTTGCTAGTGAGCGTAGAATAGCCTATGGTAATTTTGTTGTTAGTAAAACTACTAAAAAGACGTTTGTGATTACACCTCATGTAGGTGCGGCATGTGCTGGTTTGGTTGCGGATATGCAGATTCTTTCATTACAAATTTCAGCATTGGCTAAGATTAGAAAGATGGAGATTAAACGTGATGTACCACCAAATACAGTTGCAAAAATGATGTCAAATATGATGTATGAGCGTAGGTTCTTCCCATTATTAACGCAGGTTATAGTTGGTGGTTTGGTTGACAAACCAGTTATATTTACTTTGGATCCAATTGGCTCAGTTCTACCTGATGATTATGCAGCTGTTGGCACAGGAGCAGAAATGGCATTAGGTATTTTGGATCAACAATACAAAAAGGAGCTTAATGAGGCAGATGCTGTTGATCTTGCTGTGAAATCAGTTCGTGCCGCTAGTATCAGGGACTCGGCAAGTGGTGATAATATAGATGTCTTAATAATAAACAAAGACGGTGCTAAGGAAAATACTGAAAAAATCAGTTAGTGTTTGATTTCTTTTTTAACTTCCCAAAAAATATCCGATATATAATGCATATTTTTTATTACCTCTCCCTTGGCAGTTTCATCTAATTCTCTACTTGACATTTTTGCTATACCTACTGCCAAAAATTTATGTTTTGATTCCTCTATAACACAAACTATTTCATCCTTTTCAAAATCAGAAAATTTTGTAATGCCAGGTCTCATTACATTTGCACCCTTACATACAAACTTGATAGCGCCCATATCGACTATAACGTATGGAAATTTTTCTAACGTTATAATATCATCCAAAAATGGGAAGATATTATTATTTATTTTCACTGCAGTTAATCCAGGAGCAGTAATTACAGTACTTTTTTCATCAATGTGATGAAATTTGACATTCTTTAGTTTTGGTAATTTCATTTTCCACTGTAAATTTATTTGCTCCAGTATTTGTGAGGTTTCACTTTTTGAGATAAGATTTGATTTCAATCTTTTGCAATCTCATTTCTTATGTCAATTAAATCCCGTAAAATAGAGCTGGCTGTTTCAGTTCCTCCTGCACCACGACCTGTAATAGTTTGCGTCCCTGAATGTTGAGAAGTAAATGAAATTGCGTTTAATGTTCCACTAACACATAGCGGATCATCTAGAGGTATTTCTTTTGGTTCAACCACTAATTCTTTGTTACAAGATGCAATTAGTTTTATAGTACAATTTTTGGTTGAAGCTCTTTTGATATCCTTTTCATCAATCTTTCTGATACCGGTTATTTGGATATCTGACATAGTAACTTTCATGTTCATTATCCAGTTTGCTAAAATTACCAGTTTAGCAGCTGCATCAAAACCATCTAAGTCAAGAGATTCATTTGCCTCTACATAACCTCTTTTTTTGGCATCTTCCAATGCATCGTTAAATGACATGCCTTTTTCCATGTTGGTTAGAATATAGTTAGTTGTACCGTTTAGTATACCAATAAATGAAACAATCTGTTCACCACTTAAGCTATTTTTTGCATAGTTCAAAATTGGCGTACCACCACCAACTGTTCCGCTAAAACGTAATAAGACGTTATTGTGTGTTGCAAGCTCCATCAAAGAAGGAAATGCAAGTGCTAAAGGCCCCTTATTTACAGAAATTACATGTAAACCACGTTTTATTGCATTAATAATATGCGTCATTCCAGGTTCTGCATCTTGATAGTTACTTTCTGTAGTCTCTATGAGAACTTCCGCTTCTGAATCATTAATTATTTCAATTCCTGAAATATTATTTTTTGTATTAGAGTATTTTTTTACAGAATTATATTTTTTTTTAATACTAACCAATTTATCAGTATCTAAACCAGAAGGATCTATTGCACTACCATTTTTATCAAACACCGCAACTATTCTTGGTTTGAGTCCATACCTTGCATACAAATCTTCAGATCTTGATCCTAAGAGTTTAGCAAAGCTTTGACCAACAACCCCAAAACCACAAAGTATTATTCGCATGGTATAGTAATTCCAAATGGATTATTTAGTCTAACTTATCTAAATGTAGAGAGACTGAGTTTATACAATATCGCAGATTAGTAGGTTGTGGACCATCATCAAAAACATGTCCTAAATGCGAACCACATTTCTTACAGTTTACTTCAGTCCTTAACATACCGTAACTTGTATCCTTAACAAATTCAATATTATCATTATTTAATGCCTGAGAAAAGCTAGGCCAGCCAGTTCCAGAATCAAACTTGGTTTCAGATGAAAAAAGTTCTAGACCACAGCATGTACATTTGTATGTTCCATTATCTTTACAATCACAATAAATTCCGGTGAATGGGGCTTCGGTATTTTTTTCTCTACATATACTATATTCTTCTGGCGATAGCTGACTTTTCCACTCATTATCTGATTTAGAAATTCTATCATTCATTTTTTTTTCTTTTTTCTTCTGTGCGTTTCTCCGATTCAAATCTTTCTAAGTCATACTGATTCAGATCAACAAATTTTATGATTTTTGATAATACTGGATGTTTTTTGTTAATCAAGCGGTACATTTCTTGCACAATTTTTCTGTAGTCTGCATGACCCTGTGGTACTGTCCTCAGTTCAATTAGATGTGTTGCTTCACGTAGGTTAAGGTGCATATAGTACGGATAATTATACGCAAAGTTTACAACATACTGAGATTGCTCTGGGAATTTGTGTCTCATTTTTTGAAAAACAGATTTGGTCATGTACATGCAGTCAGCAAAGTCTTTTTCAATTCCAAGTTCGATAATTTCATTTGGTGTGTCAAAACCATGATCCGTTGTAAGTAACTGTCTTTCAAGTGTAAGTGCTCTATGCCTATGGAGGTCCCTAAACATCCCAAAGTTTGTTAGTAGATCAAATGTGTAATCAGTCATTTCAAAGGATCTTGGAGGTCTATGCCTTCTATTTTGCCTTGCATTGATTAGTTGTCTAATGATCTTAGTTTTTGATTTTTTACTCATTTTTTTCACATTTTTCAAAATTTGGTCAAATGAAAGACTAGGAGATTGTTCAAAAATTAATGCAGTGATAATACTGTTTATTGATCTTAATTCAGGCTCAAATTCTACTAATTTTACACTGTTTCCAAGAATTGGCTTACTACGAATATTATTTCTGGATGCCATGTATGAAATTTTTTTAATGTCGTTGAAGTATTTTTGTAATGCCTTTCCATATTTGTCATTAGAACGACTGACAAATGATTTGATCGTTTTATCTAGCTCATTTTTAATTTTAGTTCCAAGTTGTTTTTCTTCAGTCAATTTAGAACTAAAAAGAATTGTTATAAGATATTCAAATGCGCGTCCATTTCCAGTTATACCAACATTAGTTAGTGTTGATGCAGGTAACAATCCACGTAAAACATCCAGTGCTTTTGCTTTTGTTGCAGCACGATAAATCATATTAGCTGACTTTATATCATTTTCATTCTTTAATCTAGTAATTTTTTTTTCCGTGCCGTCTTGTGATTTAAATTTGTAATTTTCAATTGGATCGTTTTCTCGTATGAGTTTTAACATAGGTTGTACATTCTTTGTGTATACGTTAAAATCCATGTTGCATGATTCTAAATAATCGTTAGCATAACGTGATTTCATTAAAATGGGTTCGCTATAAAATTTGTATTTACCATTTAATTTTTTATCCCAAGCTACATACCTTGAGGATTTTTCTAAATATGATAGACCAATTCTTCTATCTTCAATTTTTTTTACTGCTATATTTGATAGTCCTTCTATTGCAATTTGTGCACTACCTAATTCAGCTACTGAATCATCACCATATTCTAGTAAAACACGTTTATAAAATTCCTCACCACGATTTTGATTTTTTAAAAACTCGTCAAGAAATACTCTGCGCATAGTTTTATCCGTTCTGCTATATCTAGACATAAGTGCTCCTCGATCAACTTGTTTAGGTGTTGTAATTACAAAAACGGAATTATCAATATTAGAAAAATGTTTTAAAAGTTTTTTTCTTTCTGAAGTTGAAAATTTTTCTTGCATTGTATAATCATCATTTGTGTTATAATAAATTATATCGGAATAAAAACTACATTAATCTTGATCGCAAAAATAACTTATGTTTGTCTTGATTAGTTTTTGTTTTCCAGGTTTTCTTTTGTTCCTTTGATGTTAATTAAATCGGGTGATTTTGGTTGTTGCGGTTTTGATTGCCATCTTAATAGGACATCTTTGAATTTGTTTGCCTCATCCTCACTTTCAGTGTACATAATTGTTGTAACCCATCTACCTTTGCCAGCTGGTCCGCCAATAGAGTTCATCCAGAAATCACTGGGTAATGATTTTAATGCTCTATTATCAGGGTCACGACTTAAATCAGTCCATCTTTTTGAAACAAATGCCAAAATTTGATTTAACTCGTTTTTGTCAATCATACGGGTTTTTAGTTGTATTATAATTTTAAAATTGTGAATTTGTGGGTATAATCCAATTATTAGTTAATTTCTTCTTACAAAAATGAGTAACCATTTTCACACTAGTTCGGTTATATGTATCGCTGAATGATGGTCATGGCTAAAAATGTAGCAATTATTGGTAAACCAGTTAGAGACATGTATGGTACTGACATAGGTAAGGTGCTTGGCACACTTACTGATATTGATGGAAGTATCCAAACCGTTGGGGTTGATTGCAGCTCAGATGGGCTTAAACAAATTCCATTTGCTCAGCTTGTATTACAGGGAGATATTGTTATCTATATTCCAAAATGGAGACTTGATGCACAGAAAATCTTGAGAGAGAAAGGATTAACCCTTAGACGTCTTAATGCATTGATGGCAATTGTGTCAGAAAATGATGAGATGAAATCAGATGCAGAATTAATACATGAAACTTACAAATCTAAATTAATGAATTTAGATGAAACAGAAACAGAAATTAAGACTGAACTTTTGACCCGCTTAGAAGAAATTGATGGTCAGGCAAATGCGGTTAAGATAATTTTGTTTGATGCAAGAGTTCAATTCAAGAGTGAAGAAATTTCAGAATTCACATTTGAGTCAATACAAAAACATTGTAATAATCTTCTAGAACGATTTTCACATGAAAAAGCTGAAGTCAAAAATGTTCAGAGACGAATAGATGATCTATCATTAGAATGTATGAATGCGATAAAGCCACCAAAAGAAATGATAGAAGAATCTGCATCAACTTATCTTGATTCTTCTGGTCAGGCTGTAGCTGTACCAAATATTTCTGGACCATCAATGCCAACGCCAGATGTACATGAACCAGTTGTTACACTACCGGAGCCACCAAACGAAAGTACAGAATCATCAACCAGAGTAGATACTGCTGAACATGATAATCTAGGGAACACGTCCAAGTCTGAAGAATCTGATTGGATGTCTAGAATGGAAGCATAGTACTAATTCACATATTATATTACCTTTAACATTTAGAAATAACTAGTTAATCACTAATTATGTGGATAAAGATTCTTATGAAATTGGTTTAGGCAATTTTGATACCAAGACTAGAACTGAAGCTGAAACTGATTTTATTTCATTTTGGGGTATAGAGGCAAAGAAGCTCTCATGGTACAAACAATGGCAAAAAATTTTAGATTGGAATTCCCCATTTGCTAAGTGGTTCGTTAACGGAAAGATCAACGCCTCTTACAATGTATTAGATATACACCAAAAAAATAATGCAGAAAAATCTGCCATACTATGGGAAGGTGAAGATGGTAAAACACGAGAAGTTTCGTATAGAGAACTTTTTCATGATGTCTGTAAACTTGCTAATGTTCTAAAAACCCTTGGTGTACAAAAAGGTGATCGAGTTACTATTTATCTTCCTATGGTTCCGGAACTTCCAGTAACAATGCTTGCTTGTGCTAGAATTGGTGCTATTCATACCGTAGTATTTTCTGGCTTTAGTGCAACTTCATTGCGAGATAGAATAGATGATTCTGGATCTAAAGTAATAGTTACTGCAGATGTGGGATTTCGAAAGGGGAATATTATAAAACTACAGGAAATTGTTGATGAGGCTACAAAAAAACTAGATTTTATTGAACACATAATTATTTTAAAACGAACGGACAAACATGTAGCGCTAGGATCAAAATGCATTGTTTGGGATGAGTTAATGAAAAATTCATCCCAGGAATGTGTGGCAGAGGAGCTTGATAGTAATCATCCACTTTTTATTTTGTATACTTCTGGCACTACTGGGAAACCAAAGGGCGTTCTTCATGGAACTGGTGGTTATTTAACGCATGTGTATTCTACATTCGGTTGGGCATTTGACATAAAACATTCTGACATATTTTTTTGTACTGCTGACATTGGGTGGGTTACAGGTCATAGCTATGTCGTGTATGGACCACTTCTTCATGGTGCAACTATAATCATGTATGAAGGTGTACCTGATTATCCCAACGCATCAAGAATGTGGGATATTATTCAACGGTATGGTGTTAGTATATTTTATACCACGCCAACTGCGTTGAGAATGTTTATGAAGTTTGGCGACTCGATTCCAAATTCATTTACTCTTTCTAGTCTACGACTTTTAGGAACTGTAGGTGAACCAATCAATCCAGAGGTTTGGCGCTGGTTCTTTACAACAATAGGAAAATCAAAATGTCCTATTATAGATACTTGGTGGCAGACTGAAACCGGTGGTATGATGCTCTCTCCTTTACCTGGACTTGAAACAATTCTTCTAAAGCCTGGATCGGCAACAAGATCTATTCCTGGTACAGATATTGCAGTTGTTGATGAAAACGGTAAGGAGTTACCATCAAACACAAAAGGTTATCTTGTAATTAGAAAACCTTGGCCTGGAATGCTTCTAACACTTTGGGGGGATGATCAAAAATACAAAGATGTTTACTGGTCAAAATTTAAAAATATGTATTATCCTGGAGATTATGCAACTAGGGATTCTGATGGATATATTTGGCTTCTTGGACGTGCAGACGATATACTGAAGGTTGCAGGCCATCGTATAGGAACTGCAGAACTTGAGAGCGCATTTGTAACACATAATGATGTTGCAGAAGCAGCCGTATGTGGAATTCCAGACGAGATTAAAGGCGAAGCAATTATTGCTTTTATTGTCTTAAAACGGGATACAAAAATGGATAACGATGCATTACGATCAGAATTAGTAATGACTGTACGTGATAGTGTAGGACCTATAGCAACGCCACATCAGATTTATTTTGTAAAAAAATTACCAAAGACTCGTAGTGGGAAGATAATGAGACGGCTCTTAAAATCTATAGCTAGTGATGGTAGCATTGGTGATATCAGTACACTGGAGGATCAATCTGCAGTACAAGAGGTTCAGGATGCGTATAATGACCTACAAAATACTATAAGAAAAAAATAGGAAATAGTTTTTCAACAGCATACGCTAACTAGCAACTACTAAAAAACTCTCATCAAAGAAACTATTGTTTAATCTTCTGATAATTTTTTCACGTTGGTAGCATTAGGACCTTTCTGCCCCTCACCAATTTCGAATTCAACCTTATCGCCTTCATTCAAAAATCCTTGAACGTCAGATTTATGAACGAATAGATCATTTTGACCCTCTCTTTCAATAAAGCCAAAGCCTTTTCTTCGGTTGAACCATTTTACGGTACCATTTTCCATTTTATTTTTGTCAGAATATCATGTATATAATTGATTATTTGTTATAAAAATAGACCTAGTTTGTGATTTCACAGTATTTGCTATTACCTTCATAGAATTTTACACCTGAAATAGGAATCTTACTTTTCAAGTTATTAAAAATCCACATTGCTATATTTTCTGATGTAGGAAAATCGAACATATTATCAAGATCTGTATGATCTAACTGCTGAATTACCTGCCAACATATTTTTTTCATTGTATCAAACTCCATTACCATATTGTCCTCATAGGTAGACCCACTTTTCAATTCGTCCGTAGCCTCAATAATTATCCTAGCCGTATGCCCATGTGGCTTCCCACATTTTGGATGACCTTTTAATGTATGAGCAAAGTCTATCTCAAACTCAACACCAACTTTTGTTTGCATGTTTTTCAGTATCATGAGGGCTTCAAATACCTAGCTAATACCCTCTTACCTAAAACCACTTTTCAAGCGTCTGACTTCTCTTTTCAATGCTACGTTTTAATCGGTTTAACGATGCCTGAACTCTTTCTTGCGAAAAGTCTCTCTCGTTTGCAAGATAGTCTATAATTCCAGAATAATCAGCATTACCAAATTCAATTTTAGCAACTTCTCCAACATTTGCATATAGAAAAATATCTCTTATCTGTTTGTACTCTATTTGTTTCAGTTGATCCTGTATCTGTGGTATATCTTCCAATTTACCATATTCTTTAATCAATTTTAACGCAGTTTTTGGACCTATTCTTTCAAAACCATCAGGATTAAAGTCAGTTCCAATAAGTATGCCTATATCGATTAGCTGATTTCTTGTAATACCAAGCACATCTAAATTTTTTTGTCCGTTAATAATTTCTGGTTCGATATCGATGTATGTATTACGGTTTGGCAGTTTTCTTCTACCTGAATTTGTAAAATTACGGATAAGTTTTTTGGCACCAAATAACACACAATCAAAATCTTGGCTTGCAACTGCATCAGCTTTCCCAATTTTGTTTAGATATGCAGCTGTAGCCTCACCATCTGCATTAGCTTGTATGTGTGGAATTCCAAACAAATCAAGAAGGTGCTTGGAGTCTTCAACCATTGTATCCTGCATTGAGGTTGTCTGCTGTGCATATTTTCTAGCAGATTCCAAATCACCTGCGGCTTTTGCTTTTTCATATTTAATCGCAGCTTCCTTTTTACCCAATTTTCGCCGTTCAATCTCAGC
>LUMJ01000391.1_pt1 | contig 12220 bp, 11 predicted proteins | sample 729631 | NCBI WGS metagenome assembly LUMJ01 (sample SAMN03860266, study PRJNA289734) | marine metagenome | biome: seawater column; feature: ocean; material: water; isolation source: Red Sea water column Station 22 - depth 500m | place: Saudi Arabia: Red Sea | collected 2011-10-15 | depth 500 m | reverse complement strand
TAAAGGTAATATCTAATGATTTTAGAAATTGATTCATAGCTTGAACTTTTGATAATGGAGAAGATGCATGTCCATCAATTCCTGATGTTCCTTCAAAAATGACCATTGAATCAGAGACCAGATCTAATAATTGTAAGTCATGATCAATTATCATAGCTGATTTTCCAAATGATCTAGTAAACTGTTGAAGAAATTTAGCTACTGTTATTCTGTCCTCTACATCTAAAAAGGCAGATGGTTCATCAAGAGCATAAAGATCAACTTTTTGTAATAGACACGTTACAATTGAAACTTTTTGAAGTTCTCCACCAGACAAATTTTTAATTGATTTGTTATACAGTTTTTTAATTTTTAGTGGATCAACTATCTGTTCCTCCTCTTGGCTTCCTTCAATCATTCCATCATTTGCTTTATCTAGTAAAGATATAACATCAACATCTACATCATTTGAAAGGTACTGCGGTTTGTATGCAATCTTGACTTTTTTATCTAGACTTCCCAAATCTGGTTTTTCTGCCCCAGCAATGATTTTCATCATTGTTGTCTTACCAAGAGCATTTGCACCTATGATTCCTAAAACTTCACCCTTTCGTATTTGTCCAGGTTCTATACTGACAGAAAAGTTAGAATATTTTTTTTCAAGTATAGGATATTTTATCATCACTTCTCCTTCTGTAAATTCACCCTCAGATGATGAGACATCAAAAGTAAATTTTTTATCACGAAATCTAACATTTTCATTAGGCAGATAGCCATCAAGAAATACGTTGATTCCTACTTTTGTGGATAATACATTTGATACAATACCATATGCTGAGGAAACGCCATAAAGAACTTCGATTAAATCACTTACATAATCTAATAAAGTTAGATCATGTTCAACTATCATAACACTCTTACCAATTTTTGCTAGATCTTGTATTACTCTTGCAACGCCTGTACGTTGATAAATATCATTATATGATGATGGTTCATCAAAAAAATAAAAATCCGCATCTTTTGCTGATGCTACAGCAACAGCTAATCTTTGTAATTCTCCACCACTGAGTTCTTTTACATTTTGTTCTACCGAGTTTTGTAAACCTAATGTCTTGATTAGTTGGTTTGAAACACCTCTATCGTCATATTTTTCGAGTAGTTCTTTTCCTGTACCATCAAATATTTTAGTTATATCATAAACCTGTTGGGGTTTTATTGATGCGTTGATTTGATTTTCTTGAATCTTTTTAAAATGGGATTTTAATTCAGTCCCACTATAATAATCTAAAATCTCATCCCATTCTGGAGGTTTGTCATATTTTCCCAAATTAGGTTTCACATTTCCTGATAAAATGTTGATTACTGTACTTTTTCCCATACCGTTTCTTCCGAGTAATCCTACAACCTCTCCTTTCTTTGGAGTAGGTAATTTGTATAATCGAAAAGAGTTCTGTCCGTATTGATGAATCTTATCAGTAGCTAGTTCTGTAGCTAAATTAACAATGGTAATTGCGTCAAATGGACAAACTTTAACACAAATACCACATCCATTACAAAGGCCTTCATCAATTTGTGCCTTTTTTATTTCATCATTAATAACAATACAATCTGCACCCGACTTGTTAACTGGGCAATATTTGACACACTCTAAACCACATTTTTTTGGTTGACATAGATCCTGATCTAGTACCGCTACACGATGAGTCATGACAATGTTTAGTTCATCTTTAATTAATATCTCATGATTCCAGAATGAAAACAACCAAGTTTGTTTTGGTCGACTATTTACTTGTAGTTACATTAATAGAGAAGATTATAATGCATGAAACTAAGCCGGTCATAGCGTTGGGGTGCGACCCAGTCCCATTCCGAACCTGGAAGTCAAACCCAATGTCGCTGCTGTGTTACTAAGATGCGCGAGCTCTTGGGAAGTAGCAGTGCTGGCATTTACTTTTTAAAAAACCAAAAATAGAGGTTCCTGATATCTCGATTATGCCAACCTGTTCAGTATGTGGTGAGAATTTTTCTGATGATATACGATTTCTAAATCATATGATGGAAAAACATGGATTTAGGAATCCAAATATCGATAAGCCAGATAGAAATTCTAGAGGTTATTAGTTCCCTAAACCTTGTCTATCTTCGAGGCAACAATAAAGTCATTTTCACTAAGTCCGTTCATAGAATGCGTCCATAGATCCAATCTTACCTTATTCCAATGTATTGTAATGTCAGGATGATGACCCTCACTCTCAGCTAGATCTCCAACTTTGTTTACAAAAATCATCGCTTCCTTAAAATCTTGAAATTCAAATTCCCTACAAATCATTTTACCATCAAGTTTCCAATTTGGGATGCTCGAAAGATTTTTCTGAACCTCACTATCAGGAAGTGGATCTCCTCCAGTTTCACACGAAACACATTTTTTTTCTGTAAAATCCATATGAACTAGAAGAAAATTACAGTATTATAGATTTCTAAGGTTTATTCTTTTACTGTGTGTTAGTAAGCTAGCAGAACGGAAAAATACTGCCTTTGGACTTTTACAGCTAAGATTACAAGAATCTTCAATGATCTTATTTTGGGCATTTTTTTTGTTAACACGAAAAATTGCAGAAAATAACGGGTTTATAGCAGCTCGTCCACCATATGCAGTTTTTTCATCAATAAACCAAAACATTTCTAGTGCGCTTGAATCAAGAATGTTATCCCTTATCTGCTTCCCAAAATCTGTGTAATGACCTACAAGACGTAGCCTTCCTTTGGTCAAAAAGTTTACAAATTTAGCAAACTGTACGCAAAGATAACACTCATTATCATAAATAACAAACGGTACCATTTTCTTAAATTCCATAGTCATTTTGCGATCTATTTTAATTAAAATTTTTGTAATTATAATTGTTTTAACTCACTATGTCAGAAATCAAATCTAATTATACGTGTCTTGTTTAATTTTTATCAGTAATGGGATTAAATTACTATCAGATCAAAAAGAAAGTTCTCAAGGCTAGGAAGCTTGTTATTGAAGCAACTTCTACTGCTGGTTCTGGTCATCCTGGAGGGTCTTTTTCTATGGCTGAAATTTTGGGCTGTTTATTTTTCAAGCATTTGAAATATGATCCAAAAAATCCGAGTTGGGAAGAAAGAGACAAATTTATTCTTTCAAAGGGACACGCATCACCCGGTCTTTATTCAAATATGTCCGTTGCAGGTTATTTTGATACGTCTGAAATGAAAACATTACGGCAATTTGGAAGTATGCTACAGGGTCACCCAGATCTAAAATGTCCTGGAGTTGAGTTTTGCGGAGGTTCCTTGGGCATTGGACTTTCATACTCTATAGGAAATGCATTAGCTGCAAAACTTGATGGTAAAGACCAGAGAATTTACACAGTTATTGGAGATGGTGAATCAGATGAAGGTCAAGTTTGGGAAGCTGCAATGACTGCCGCAAAATACAAGATTGACAATATGACTGTAATACTTGATAGAAACTTCATACAACAGGATTCCTATACGGAAAAAATTATGCCTCTTGATGAAGAGTTAGTTAGTGATGATTTGTCAGAGATGTGGAAAGATGCAAGTAGATGGAAAACTGGTGAGAAATGGCTTTCTTTCGGATGGAATGTTATTGAAATAGATGGGCATAGGGTTGAACAGATTTCAGATGCGATAAGAAGAGCTAGTCAAACTAAGGGGCTTCCAACAATCATCATTGCTAGAACTATCAAAGGTAAGGGAGTAGAACACATGGAGGACAATCCACAATGGCATGGAAAGGCCCCTAAAGCAGAATTGGTTCCAATCATTGAGCAGGAATTAGAGTCACAGTTTATGATTGCACCATCTATTATTGCCGGTGATATGTCAAATCTTGAAAAAGAAGTAAAGCGTTGTGAAGCTGGGCGCGCTGATTACATCCATCTTGATGTTATGGATGGTCAATTTGTTCCAAACAAAACATTTGATCATTCAAAAATTAAGGAACTTCGTAATCTAACAGTTATTCCTTTTGATACACATCTTATGATTAATGAACCAGTAAAGCATGTACATGATTATTTAGACGCTGGAAGTGATATTATCACTGTTCATGCAGAAGTTTGCGATGAATCCAGCTTTGGTGAAATTTGTGATACATTACAATCAAAACAAGTTGGAATAGGTCTTGCAATTAATCCAGATACAGAATTACCCCAATGGTCTTACAATTTTGTAGAGTTATTAGATCAAGTGATCATTATGTCGGTTGTTCCAGGCAAGTCTGGTCAAAAATTCATAGAATCTACACATGAAAAGATTCAGAGAATTTTCAAAGATCTCAAAGAGCATAAGTTTGAAGGGTATATTGAAGCAGATGGTGGAGTTAATTTAGAAAATATTGGCATGTGTTTTGAAGATGGTGCCAGATCTTTTGTGGGTGGAAGTGCAATTATTGGACAAAATGATGTCAGAATGATTATCAAAGAGTTTAGAAACAGCGTTCTTGAATCAAGAAGATCACTTCTAATCAAAAAAGCCTATGAGCTTGGTGGAACAGAACTTGTTAACAATTGGATTGATTTACATGTAGTCGGAAAGAAAAAAGACAATTTAATTCGCATAGCAAAGGAGCTTGGATTCCAATGATTACAGAGCAACTTGGTGATATGAGAAGTGAGTACAGTAAGTCACTGATTGCAGTTGGTGAACAGGATCCAAATGTTGTGGTTTTAGGTGCGGATACAACTGATTCTCTAAAGACTGCAAGTTTTGGTAAAAAATTTCCTGAAAGATTTTTCAACGTGGGAATTGCGGAAGCTAATCTTGTTTCAGTGGCTGCAGGACTCGCGTATTCTGGGAAGACTGCCTTTGCAAGCACATATGCAATATTTCTTCCAGGACGATGTGTTGATCAAATAAGAAATGCGATTGCTTATCCCTCTCCTGGCGATAAAAATGGCCTTAACGTTAAACTGGTTGTATCTCATGGGGGACTAACGGTTGGGGCTGATGGTGGTTCCCACCAACAGATTGAAGACATTGCAATCATGCGAGTAATTCCCAACATGAGAGTTCTTTTACCTGCTGATTCGGTTGCAGTTTCAAAGCTAACTTGGACAATTGCTCAACAATATGGACCATTCTATATGAGAATGTGTAGATCAAAAACACCGATTGTTCATAATGATTCACAAGAATTTCAGATTGGTAAGGCAATAATAATGCGTGAAGGTTCTGACTGTACGATTGCCGCATGTGGAATTACTGTTAAGATGGCATTAGATGCAGCTGATTTACTTAATCAAGATGGAATATCATGTCGAGTTATAGATTGTTTTTCTATTAAACCAATTGACAAGGAACTTTTGGAAAAAGCTGCAAGAGAAACGGGAGCAATTGTAACTTGCGAGGAACACAATATTATGGGTGGGTTTGGTTCTGCAGTTTCAGAAATAGTTTCGGAGTCTTACCCTGTGCCAATAAGACGAATAGGTGTACAGGATAAGTTCGGAGAATCAGCGCGTGATAACGAAGTTCCACAATTACTTGAAAAACATGGGATAACATCTATTAATATAGCAAACACGGTAAAAGAGTTAAGGAGTAAAAAATAATGAAGATTTTTCTAGATACTGCTAATGTGGAGATTATACGAATGTATAATGATATGGGACTTGTTGACGGTATAACAACAAATCCTTCATTACTGGCGAAAGAGGGCGGTGACCCGCAAAAAACAATGGAAGAAATTACAAATATTATCAAAGGAGATGTTAGTCTTGAAGTTGTTAGTACTGATTATGATGGGATGATGGAAGAAGGAAGAAGACTTCGTAAATACGGTGACAATGTTATCGTTAAATGTCCAATGACAGGAGATGGGCTTAAGGCTTGCAAGAGTTTAACTGCAGAAGGAATACCAGTAAATATTACTTTGGTATTTTCTCCAAATCAGGCTGTTTTAGCTGCAAAAGCTGGTGCAAAATATGTCAGTCCGTTTATTGGAAGACTGGATGATATTGGTCACACTGGCATGGATTTGATCAAGGAAATTAAACAAATCTTCCAAAATTATAATTTTAAGACAGAAATTTTGGTTGCAAGTATTAGGCATCCACAACATGTAGTTGATGCTGCAAAAATTGGTGCTGATATTGTAACGGTTCCAGGAGCAGTTCTTGGAAAGATGCTTACCCATACACTAACGGAAAAAGGTTTGAAAGCATTTTTGGCAGACTGGGAAAAGCTAAAATCAGAAAACCCAAATGTTAAGATTTAAAAAAACTACTGATCGTACATCATAAGATTTTTTTCTTCAAGTAATGAATGCAAGTTATGGACAGAACGGTATACATCACTTTCTTTTTTTGCTCCCGTACAAACAAGTTTGCCTGAGGCAAACAATAAGATTACTGTTTTTGGATCTACCATTCTGTGTATTAATCCAGGAAACTGTTCTGGCTCATACATAGAACGTGGCAACTTTCTTGCCGCTTGTTCTAGGTGAATCTTGCCTCCTAGGTTAATTGCAGCCACAATATTTTGTATTATAATAGTTGCATTTTTTTTTATTTTGATACCTCCTTTACGAAGTTGTTTTACTACAGTTTTTACTGCTTTTACTGCCATTTCTTCTGATTTTGCACCAGTACAAACCATTTTGCCTGTTCTAAAGATGAGTGTGGCAGTTTTAGGAGAAGACAGTCTATACACTAATCCTGGAAATTGTTCTGGATGATATTCTGTGTCTGGGAATTTTTTTGTTAGATCAATAAGGTCTATTTTTTGATCTACTGATGCTGACGCAACAACATTCTCAACACTTATCATTGGTTTTGATTGTGGCATTTTTAGGTTTTGTATATTAAGCCTTTATATATACATAGAATTAATCGCGTTATTTTCATTAATGTTGATTTTTCCATTGATATCTTTGCTCTTCTTCAAATATATCGTTCTTAATTTCATTGGTTTGAAAGAGTTTTTGTTTATATTTTTTTAAAAGACATTTTTTGCACATGCAGTCACCATCAGTGATTTGTTCTTTAGATAATTTTGGAGAACTAAAACACCAACATGTAGTGTCATCTTCACAGATAAATGAGCTTCCACATTCGGAGCATTTTTTTTCTAACTTATCTTCCATATCTTTCACCCATTTGTTCATCAACTGATTTCGCTTTCATGTCAAGCTCACTCATATCACCAAATTTTTTATACGTGAGTTTTTCTAGTGTTTGTAGGATACTTTTTGCAGCTCTATACTGAGGAATGTCTGGATTTAAAATCTCACCATACATACCGATACCATTTAGTCCATTTAGCTTTGCATATCCTAAAATTAATCCATTAAAACCAGTAATAACAGATTGTTGTGGTGTAGTTTCTATCTTGAGTTTTCTGATTTGTTCTAAGAGCTCATTGGAAGTAGTAGTAATGTATGTTGTTGGGTGTTTTCCAAATCGCCTACTTGTATGATATCCTCCAACCGTATAGATGAATTTTGCAGAATATTTCTTGGCAACATTAATGACATCCTGGCAGAGCTCATTAAGTTCATCAGTTTGTTGTGGTTGACCTGCTCCACCTCCAAAAACAATTACATCATTACCGTATCTGTATTCCCATTTTTCTTCTGGAATTTCAATATATCCTCCTTTATCATAAACATATGGCGGTCTAGTTGATTTAACATAACGAAATGGAATTGTGTGTATATGTCTATTTATGAAATTTATGACTATACTACCAACATTACCCATGTCTTGCATTGCAGCTATAACAAGCGGTTTACTAACTTCTGGTTCTAATTTATTTATGAATTTCATGTTAATTACTACCCAGTACGTTTAACACCTTTTTAGGAATATCATTAAGCCTAGAAACTCCTAACACCCTTTCAAACCCCAAGTATCTCAAGTTAGTCGCTATTATTGTTGCATTATGCATATCCCTTCCTACCCCAATTGCAACCATCTTAATTCCAATGGATTTAAGGGATTTAACCATTGAATGTACCGCATATGGATCTGATGGCTCACCATCAGATAGCGTCAAAAAAATATCTGGTTTTCTAGAACGTAAAATAGGATACATCTTATCGTAAACTTCAGCTAGTGGGGTTCCTCCATTTGCCGGTATTTGCGCTAGTCTTTTTGCACACGAATTATTCCATTTAAGATCTTCTGGTTTGATAAGCCAGCATACAACTTGTCTTTCGGTTGTGTTAAATGCATACACAGAAAATTTAATCTTTAGAAAATCTAAGACTTCACATAATGCTAGTGTTGTCTTTTTGTAATCTATTTGTTGATCAGTGATACTGGATGAGTGATCAAGTAAAATCGTAATACGCGTTTTAATTGATTTCTTAAAGTCTGTTATAAATGGCTGATCAGAACCTTCAAGATAGACATCATTATCAAATTCATCTCCATCAAAAAAATGATATTCTTTCCATCCAGTTTTCCATTCTTTAAATTGTGTCTTCAAATTATTGATCAAATCCTGATCAATAATTTTAGTCTCATCAACATTAGACGGTTCCGGAATCTGTATTCCTATTGAATTGACGCTCAAACCTTTTATCTCATTTTTCTTATTTTCTGCTTTAATCACTCTGAATTCTTCAGAAACAGTTTTTCCCTGTAAAACATTTTTTGGATCAATTTTTCCAAAGTCTACTTCCCTTGATTTTCCAACTTGTTTCATCGCTTTGATAAAATCGTTAGGTGTTACGACAATTCCAGGACCTTTTAACGGAACTGATATTGGAATAGAAATAAGAGCATCAACCTCTAAAATTTTTAAAATTTCAGGTATTCTTTTCTCTATCCATTCTGTGTCATAATCTTTTTGAATAGCCTCATTGAGAGTATATTTTGCATATTCTACTGCCTTAACAACTTTGTTAAAGTGACTCGGTTGCATCTCACCTTTTATGTCTCCAAACAAAAAATATTGGAAAAATGCTTCGATCATTCTAGATTTTCCAAAAATAGAGTTAAGACTACTCCTAGATAACCACAGGTTTGTATAATTGAATATTATTTCTTCAACCATACCTTTCCAAACTTTTATTCCTAGAAGTTCAATTCTACGTGTCTCGATAGTATTCAAAAGGAAGCCATATGCGTGATCGTTACTAAGAATTTTTTTACAATGTTTCAATCGCATGCCTTCATACCAAATTGAAGCCCTAAACTGTCTATATTTTTCAAAATCATTTCCGTGGTACTGTTCGTTTGGGATCAGTAATACTCTTTTTTCTTTTAATCTCGTTTCGCTATGTTTTATTTTTGAGAATTCCACAGTTACGTTTTCTTTTCCAGACCATCGTCTTACAAGAAAGGTAGCAATCTCAATTAAAGTGTCGTTTCGTAGTTGAAGAGACTGCATTAGTTACCAAACATTGAGACAATAATGTCATTTACCTTTTGAAATTCTACATTTCCCCATTGGGAATATACATTTCCAAAAACAATCTTTGCAGATTGCTTTGCTGGAGTACCGCCTTCTAATAATTTTGCATATGCAATAGTTTCTCTAATAGATGGTGAATAATACAGTTCTTCAACAGCAGATGCTTGGCGTAGTGTGTTTGCAAGTTTAATTCCGTGTAAAACATCAGACTCATTTGGGTTTTTTACATATTTTTTGATTATTTTATACTCAACATCTTCAGGGGGATAGTCTAACTTTATTCTAATTGGGAACCTGCTTAGAAGCTGAGGTGGAAGTTCCTTTGTTCCAACATGTGTAAGAGGATTAATTGTTGCAACTACGAACCATGTATCCTTTGCTTTGATTGTCTTACCATCAGATTCCTTGAGAACGATCTGTCTACGATCATCAAGCGCCTCATCTAATCGTAGCAAGACGTCAGCTTCCGCCGCGTTAATTTCATCAAGGTATAAAATATTACCCTCTTTCATTGATTTCACTAAAATCCCTTCATCAAAACCAGTGTTTCCATCGATCAAGTTCTTGGTTCCTATCAGATGGCTTTCCCTTGTTCTTAGACTAAAATTGATTGACTCTAATTCTTTTGATTTTTGCCTTGCATATTCTCTTACCAAGGAAGTTTTGCCAGTTCCTTTTGGTCCAATAATCAAAACAAACAATCCTTTTTCAATTGCCTTGTCCATAACATCAATTGAGTTATTCCAATCAAGGTAAGTTGGTTGTTCGTTTCCTTCTACTGATTGTTCGCTTTGGTCTGACAAAGTAACATCTTTGGTGTGGGTACTTTATTTAAGACTAATTATAAGAATGCCTTGTGGTTAGTATGCTAACGCTGAAAAAAGTAATTGTTAAAGAAAGCACCTATCACCCAAAAAATAAGTTAAACCATCTTAAGGGCAACGAATGGTTATATTTTACTAAAACAATGTTACAAACTTCATATCCACATGAGTATGCTCATGATTTGAGGAAAGAACATGGAGGTTGTAAACCTCCGCAACTAATGCAGCATATAATTGAATTTTTCACAAAAAAGAATTCAACTGTACTTGATCCGTTTGCGGGGGTAGGAGGGACATTAATAGGGGCAACCTTGGCTGGAAGAAAATGCACTGGAATTGAGCTAAATAAAAAATGGATCGATATTTACCATAAAGTTTGCAAAAGAGAAAAACTTGCCAAACAAAAGATAATTCATGACGATTGTATTAAGGCCATGAAGAAAATGAAGAAAAAAGAAGAATTCGATTTTGTTGTTTCAGATCCTCCCTACGGTATTGCATTAGACAAAACCATGTGTGATGGAGTTTATGATATTCAACACAGAAAGACAGATTTTAATGGATTTTCAAACGATAAACTAGATCTTAGGAATCTAAGTTCATTTGAAGAATATTATGATACAATGGAAGAAGTAGGAAAAGGTGTCATGGACATTATAAAGCCAAATGGGTATTTTGTTTTAATTATGAGAGATTCATATCAGGATGGAAAATATGTTCCCGCCAGCTATGAAGTTGCAAAGAGAATGGAAAGTGTGGGATTTGTATTAAAGGGCTTCAAGATTTGGTATGCAACGGGTTCAAGAATGAGACCATATGGATATCCATATGTTTTTGTTCCCAATATCGCTCATCAAAATATAGTTGTTTTAAGAAACGAACAAACGTAACTTTACATAAATGAATAGCGCAAAGATAACTTAAGACTCTGATCGGCTCTTTCTTAGAGAATTCTTATTCTTAATGACTAATTCTTTGCAAACGAGGCTATTTTTGCAAATGATACATCGAGATTTTTAAGAAGAGATTTATTCCATTCTTCAAATCCGTTAGGCTCCTTGGGATAATTTCTATAATGCTCAACTAACCACTGGTTTTGTTCTGATGTGTATTTTAGTCCATTAGCAACTGTCTTGTTCATAGCTCCTCGAATAATCATTCCCAGTTTGTTAAGTCCAGAAAAATCTGGGTGTTCACCTTTGCTGATAGATTCAACGTCAAGATTTCCCAAAAAGTGTTTCATACCGTAGCTAATCTGTTCGTTAGATAATGTCTGTACTAGTCTTCTGAAAAGTTCTAGTCCGGCAGTCTTGTAACCGTATTCTTCAATAAAATCAAGATTGTATTGCCACAATCCTTTTTCTGTAATGTCGTTTGCCTCAATTGCATCTACAACATTTTTACCAAGAATGGTACTTGCAATTAAGGCCGGACCTATTCCTCCTGCATCAATTGGTTTGGGCATCCACGCAGAATCTCCAACTAATATGTAACCTCCAGAAACCATGCAGTCATTTTGCCTTCTTACAGAAACTTGGAACACCCCAGTGTTATTGTGAATATCTTCTGGATCTTGCGACAGTTTTGGATTCTTGATTGCCTTATTTCTTTGAAGATACTCTTCTATCAACGATGCAACGTTGTCTTTTTTTCCAAGTCTTTTGTTTCTCTGGTCTAAAATTGATTTTTCAACACCCAATCCTATGTTTACTTTGTTGTCAGCTTTTGGAAAGACCCAGCCATATCCCCCTGGAGCAATATCTTGGTCTAGGTGAATTATACAATAATCTGGATCAAATTCTGTTAGATCTTCCTCGCCCTTTTCAAAATACATGATATGTCTACCCGTTGATTCCAGATCACGCCTGTCTATTTTTTTCTCAATTTTGGTGGAGTTTTCGAGCTGGTTTCTAAGCATTGAAGTAACCCCAGTTGCGTCAACTACAACTTTTGCAGTTTTTTTGTATGGCTGTTTTGTTTTATTGTTTATACCCTGAACCCCTATCACT
>LUMJ01001743.1_pt1 | contig 12240 bp, 13 predicted proteins | sample 729631 | NCBI WGS metagenome assembly LUMJ01 (sample SAMN03860266, study PRJNA289734) | marine metagenome | biome: seawater column; feature: ocean; material: water; isolation source: Red Sea water column Station 22 - depth 500m | place: Saudi Arabia: Red Sea | collected 2011-10-15 | depth 500 m | reverse complement strand
GGATAATGGATAATACGAAGCAGATTCCGATCGCTTCCCAAGATCATCTCATTCAACGGCGTGGGAAAACCGGCTCTGACGTTTTCAGGAGTTTCACCCTGAATCCAGGCAAGAAGAGTTGAAGCAATCTCCACCAATTTGTTGTAGAGACTCTGCGTTTCCGCGCCGACCTCATCCGGAAGCCGTCCCCAGGGATAGACATGATAAAACTCCTTAAGATCTTTAACGGAGTATCCCTTCGCGTGCTCGGTAAGGAATGGGAAATAGCCATCCTGTTTTACCTTGTCAAACTGGTAATCGAACTTGGTGTCTGAAGCGAAAAATGCGGCCCAGCCTCCGTACAGTTCGGCGATCTCAGAAGGGGGGACAGGGTGGTTTTTCAGAACGCCGAATCCGGTTGTCCGCAGTGACTCTACAAACTGTGACGGTGCATCGGCCGATTGAAAATCTACAGTGAGAACGCCGGCGCTCACGATTCAGCCGTTTCCGCAGACTCAGACTGCTCCTCTTCCGACGACATCTCCACGTCATGTGAATCGAGCATCCAGATTCGTCCCAGCCTGTCCTTCACCTTGAACTGGACAGGTTGTCCCTGAATTTCTATCAGCTCCACATCTTCTCCGGCGCCGAGGCTCCAGCTCCACGCCGTCCGCTTGTCGCGAACCAGTTTCAGCGATGCGCCAATGGGGATATCGTGTACTCTTTTGTGGGTCGTCATTTCACCTCTCGTGAATCAGTTTTAATTGGGGAATATACCGCTGACGTCCTATAGCGAACCACCGGTCAACCGCCACCAGTTTCATCTTTGATGGACAGCGTAAGAACGAAAGTCGCCACAGGCTCGTCGCCCAGCTTGGAGGGGACCGTCGCCGTTACATTCACCATCGTATTCTGGCGCTCGCCGGTCTCTTTTGCACGGGCCGTCAGTTCTTTCAGCTGCGGCCCGTCAGTGCAGGTGAAAAAGAAGTCGGCCTCTGCCCGTTTCAGATAGTCAGCATGAAAGTCTTTGAAGATGAATTTTTTCCCCTTCCCGATCCCCATGTGCCTGATGGCGAGGATCCCAGCTGCCAGATCGGCGCCTACCGTCAGCGCAGCAATGTAGAGCCCGCCCTCGTGATTTCTGGTTTTCCTCCGATGCGGTATTTTCACAACACACCTTTCACTGTCAGATCATGAGCGTGGCCCGCGTTGTTGGGGAAAGAAAGCTCACATCAGTGCCTCGCACTCCTTGTGGCGATAACAGTCGACCGTATGGTCGTTCACCATACCCACCGCCTGCATGTGGGCGTAACAGACCGTCGAGCCGAAAAACTTGAAACCGCGCTGCTTCATGTCTTTTGCGATGGAATCAGAAAGGGGTGTGGTGGCGGGAATCTGAGTGAGCGAATCCCACCGGTTGATGATGGGCTCACCGTCTGTGAAATTCCAGAAGTAGTGGCAGAAATCCCCGAATTCATCTGCTGTTTTCAGAAACTGTTTCGCGTTGTTAACAGTCGCTTCGATCTTCAGTCTGTTCCGGACGATCCCGGCGTTTTGCTTCAACTCCTCGATTTTCTCTGGGCCGTAATCAGCAATCTTCTCTGCGTCAAATCCGTCGAATGCCGACCGAAAACTTTCGCGCTTATTCAGTATGATCTCCCAACTGAGTCCGGCCTGAAAAGATTCCAGAACAATGAACTCAAACATCTTCCTGTCGTCATGGACCGGCACGCCCCACTCTTCATCGTGATATCGAACGTAAATCGGTCTGTTCATGGGGACCCATCCACACCGCGGTGATGTTGATTTGCCGTTTTTGGACATAGGCCCGAACTTACTACGCCGAGTGGAACTGAAAAGAGAAAATGTTTGGTTCGGACGGAACGGTGGATGAGATTCGGAAGCGATTTTCGGAATACTGCGGCCCAATGAAAACATCAATAAGACCCCTTTTCTTATGCTTTACACTCTTCTCCTACCTGTCTGCGCAGGGGACTCTGCTCTCTCCTGAATTACGGGATCTTCTCCACGAGTCGTTAAGCGGTGAACGTGCTAAGGATCATGTTATCCAGATCACCCGCCACAATCGGATTCAGGCGTCCCGTGGCTACCGGAACGCCGCCCAGTATGTGTTGAGGCAGCTTCGCCGTTCGGGATTCTCGGACCGGAACGCTTATGTGGAGTCGTACCCCTCTGACGGCAAGATAACCTATCAGACGTGGCAATCTCCGTCGGGATGGGACCTCGATTTCGCCGAGCTCCGGATGATTGAGCCGTACGTGGAGAGGATCGTCGGTTATCCTGAGATCGGGATGAGCCTGATAACATACTCAAACCCGGGCGATGTGACCGCTGACCTGGTATGGGTTGGCGCCGGGACGAGTGATGAAGACTATATCGGGGTGGATGTCAAGGACAAGTTCGTACTGGCGACAGGCTATGGCGGATCGGTCCACCGCCTCGCTGTCTTGAAGTACAGCGCCAAGGTACACAGGCATGTGGCCGAATTCGGAAGAGTTAGAAGATGTCACTTTCGGCTTCAATCTGACAAATCGGCAAGGAGAGAAATTGAAGAGTCTTCTCGATGCGGGGGAGAACGTTTCTCTCCACGGCGTTGCCCGGGGGACGGGACTGGAGCCCTATTTCATGGATGTTGTGGTGGCGACGATCCCCGGTTCCCACAGCGCCGAGGAAGAGCTGATCTTTTCAGCACACCTGGATCACCCCAAGGAGTCGGCAAACGACAACGCCAGTGGCTCTGCGGCCCTTCTGGATATTGCCCACTCTCTCCACAACCTTATTGCTGATGGGCGGCTCCCCCGCCCGAAGAGGACACTCCGTTTCCTTTGGGTGCCCGAGTGGTACGGCACAATGGCGTACATCGACAAACATCCGGAGATGGTCGGGCCGGCCAGAGGCGGAAAGACGCTCGCCAACTTCAACCTCGATATGGTTGGGGAGAATCTTGAACTGCTCCATTCAAAACTGATCCTCACGCGCGTGCCTGACTCAGTTCCATCTGTCCTGAATGATGTGATAGCGGACATGGCCGTCATGGTAGACGGGATGGAGATCCGAACGCCCCGAGGGAGTCAATCGGCCTTCAACTATCGGATCACTCCTTACAGCGGCGGAAGTGATCACATGATGTTCATTGACCTGGACATCCCCGGCGTCATGTTCTCTCACTCTCCCGACTATACCCATCATACGTCCGAGGACACTCCGGACAAGGTCGACCCCGTAGAGCTCGAGCGGAGTGAGGTCATCGCATCGTCCGCGGCGCTCTACCTCGCAAACTTGGAGACGGAGCAGGCGCTGGAGCTGGTCGCGCTGTCAGGCGCAAACGGCGCCGGCCGATTGGGCGATGCCTTCAGAAGAGCACATACCCTGATCGCCGCAGATGATGGGATGGAAGTCGGCACAGCCTGGGCCGAAGCGGTGAATACTATGGATTACGCTTTGCTGACAGAGAGGGGCGTTCTGAATTCCATCACCAGTTTTAATGGGGGGGAGTCGGTTCGGACTTCCATTGCGAGCCTCAGCATGGGCCTTAGTCAGCAGGCGAAGACCTATCGTGAGATTCTCGCCTCGGTGGCGAAGAGGAAAGGGGCCAGCGGTAAAACTCCGCCGCCTGTTATCAATAACGTTGATGAGCGCGTCCCTGTGAGGAATACGCGAGGGCCTCTCGCCTTCGACCTGCCGGGAAGTAAGCTTTCGAAAGCAGATGGTGGCTGGTACTCCAGCGATCAGTTTTCGTTGAGTTCAGAAGAGCGTTTCGAACTTGTGAACTTTGTCGATGGCAAAATGACTGCCACTGACATCCGCAACGCTCTCAGCGCTCAGTTCCGCCCAATCCGTCAGCGGGAGGGGAGCCGCTATCTGGCCGATCTGGTGAAGGTAGGCGTTCTGGCGTGGAAGTGAACGAGGAGAGATTTCTCAAACATCAATGACTGAAAACACTGGCTTGGGGGCCAGTTGATCCACACCGTTTAAATCCGCCAGATTGATCAGAAATGCATAACTTGCGATCTCGCCTCCACACTTCTCCACGAGTTGCCCTACCGCTTTCGCCGTCCCGCCTGTAGCAATCAGGTCATCTATAATCAAGGCTCGGTCACCCGGCCCGATGGCATCTTTGTGAATTTCGATCTTGTCCGTCCCGTACTCTAATTCATATTCAACCGCCACCGTTTCAGCGGGGAGTTTCCCCGGTTTCCTTGCGATGGCAAAGGGGCAACCCAGTCTTAGTGCCAACGGAGAGCCGAATATGAATCCTCTGCTTTCGATTCCCACGATGACGTCGATCTCACTGCCTTCGAACTCTTCGCAGAAAAAATCGATGGACTGACTGAAAGCGTCTGCATCGAGCAACAGAGTTGTAATATCCTTGAACTGAATCCCCGGTTTTGGGAAGTCTGGGACATTTCTGATTGCGGCACTTATCTTGTTCTTATCCATTGACGCTCCTGTAAAAAGTGTGACATTCGCAATCCCAACTCGATAACGCCGGGACCGTGTTAACTATCAGAGTCTTGACCTTTTCTGCATTCTCCGCCATCACGGCAAACACCAGCTCGATACTCACCTCCTGTTCGCTCTCGTGCCAGCAGTCGTAGTCCGTACTCATCGCTATGCTTTGGTAACAGAGCCCCAACTCCCTCGCTAACGCCACCTCCGGCACCGTGGACATGTTGATGATGTCACATCCCCACGATCTGAAGATCATACTCTCTGCCTTGGAACTGAATCTCGGTCCTTCGATGGTGACGACCGTGCCGGCGGGGTGAAAGGTCAGCCCCAGCTTGCCGGCCTGATCCTGGAGGACAGCAGAAGTCTTTCCGCAGAACGGGGTACCCATTGGGACATGCTGAACTTCAGACCCATCGTAGTAAGTGGAGACCCTCTTTGTTGTCCTATCGATAAACTGATCGGGGAAGACAAAATGCCCCGGCGCAATCTCTTCCTTCAGAGAGCCACACGCCGTCGTGGCCAGAACATGGGTACACCCCTGCTCTTTCAGCGCCCAGATGTTTGCGTAATAATTCACATTTGTGGGATTTATCGAATGTGCCTTGCCGTGTCTTGACAGGATGACGATGGGACGATCCGTGATCTTCCCCAGCACAAGATCAGAGCTCGGTGGACCGTAAGGCGTCTCCACTGTTTCAACAGAATAATCGTCTATAAAGGCGGGGTCTTCCAGTCCCGAGCCGCCGATGATTCCGACTTTGATTTCACCTGGCATTTCGCTGCTCCTCCAGAGATGTCGTGTATGGATAGCGTGCCACACCCTTTTCTGTGATGATTCCGTGGATCAATTCCGCTGGCGTCACATCGAAGGCCGGCGTGGCCACATCAATATCCTCGATGGTAAATTGGACATCTCTGATTCTAGTGACCTCGCTTGGGGCGCGTTCCTCCACCGGAATCTCCTCGCCGCTCTTGATCTCGAAATCGACCGTAGAGAGTGGCGCCGCTACATAGAAAGGGACGCTATGATGTTTTGCCAGGACGGCCAGACTGTATGTTCCGATCTTGTTCGCGGTGTCGCCGTTTGAGGCAATTCGATCCGCCCCGACAAAAACTCCGTCCAGATCATGTATGTTCATGATTGATGCTGCCATACTGTCGGTGATAAGCGTGAAAGGGGTTGCCGTTCGTTTCAATTCCCACGTGTTCAGTCGCGTCCCCTGAAGCAGAGGCCTCGTTTCACAAACATTTACATGGACATCCTTCCCTTGGGCGTGGGCGTACTGGATGACGCCGAGGGCAGTTCCGATTCCGCTGGTGGCGAGACCGCCGGTGTTGCAGACAGTCATGACGTTGGCATCTTCGGGGATAACGCCGGCTCCATGGAGGGAGAGAGAGGGGCATCGCCCCAAATCGTCCCCCCTGATTTCATGAGCCAAATCTAACAGGTCATCTCTTAATTCAACGACACTCCCTTCGAATGTTTGGGCCCGGTCGATCATTTTATTCACCGCCCACTTGAGGTTTACGGCTGTGGGCCGCGTCTGGCTGATCGCTACTGCTTTTTCGATAAAGGTTTTCTTGAACTGCTCAACATCTTCTGCCTCAATTCTGTTTGCCGCAAGAACTGTGGCGTATGCGCCGGCAACGCCGATGGCCGGGGCCCCTCGAATGGCAAGCCGCTGGATGGCATCACAGACCGTGAGGTGATCATCTGTCTCGATGTATGTCTCTTCCAATGGGAGTTTGGTTTGGTCGATGAGCCTGACTTTTCCGTCGGCCCATTCAATGGTCGGAGTCGGTTCGATGAGCGTTTCAGCTATCACAATTTCTCCAAGATTAATGTACTACCGGTTAGGTTCAACAATGATCTTTAGCGAATCGGTCCCCCTCCGAATGAGATCAAATCCATAGTGTCATCGCTTCAGTGAGATCGCCTGGCGCCGCGGCGTAGGTGGAAGTCACCGTGACATCTCTTTTGAAAAAGACGTCCGTAATATCTATCGGGACTGTGGTGTCCGGTTCACCGGGAGCGAACAGAAGAACGGTCCCTCCGTCTTCAATAGCCTGGAAACTGTTCAAGACAGCATCGCTGTTTCCCGTCGTCAGAATAACCATGTCTGCCTTGTGGCCAAATTCACTCTGGAGCAGATTCGGCAGTTCATTCATTGCGTCGGTCGTTCTATCCGCTCCGAACTGCTTCGCCCACGTCAACTTGCGCGACACGATGTCTACACCCACTACGGCCCGAGCACCGCTAGCTTTGGCTAAAGCGACATGCAATACGCCTGACATTCCAGTTCCGATGACAACAACAACATCGCCCTCTCTGACGCCGGCGCGTCTCTGCCCTCTGATGACGCAGCCGAGCGGTTCCGCAAAGGAAGCCTTTTCATACGAAACATGGTCCGGGATTGAGCAGATGCCCAGTCTCGTATTGATTTCAGGCAGTCGTACATACTGGGAAAAACCCCCAGGGTCGAAGTTCGTTGACCTGAGTGTCTGACAGACTGTTTCGTTTCCTCTCCTGCAGTTGCGGCACTGGAAGCACGGAACATGATGAGTGACGGCAACCCTGTCTCCTGAAGAGAGTCCATCTACGTCCGGGGCCACACCTACAATCTCTCCCGCCACCTCGTGACCGAGAACAAGAGGCACCTTATCCCTTCGGTACCACTCCATGAGGTCACTCCCGCAGATTCCGCTGGCGTGGATTTTGACGAGGCATTCACCCTCACCAATCTCAGGAATCGGCCGCTCTTCGATACGAACATCGCTGTTACTGTAATAGCTTGCGACAAGCACTACCTGAGGGAGCTCTTGTAGTTCTTGTACGCATCTTCAGGTGATACGCCCTCGACGACTACCGAACGAACTGCCTGAATCATGTCGCTGGGCGATTCAGCCTGAAAGATGTTCCGTCCCATGTCCACGCCTGCGGCACCATCGGAAATCGCATTATGTGCAAGCTGAAGAGCATCAGCCTCAGGGATTTTTTTCCCGCCGGCGATGACTACCGGAACGTGGCACACATTCACCAGGCGGCTGAAATCTTCGCAGTAGTAAGTTTTTATCATGTCTGCGCCGAGCTCTGCTGCAATCCGGGACGCAAGCGAAAGGTAGCGAAGATCACGATCCATATTTTTCCCCACGGCTGTCACTGCCAGTACAGGGATGCCGTATCGGTGTGCCTCATTGATCAGTTTCGAGAACTCCACCAAAGTTTGGTGTTCATACTCCGCGCCGACGTAGATGGAAAAGGCGACAGCGGAGGCGTTCAGCCGAATGGCGTCCTCCGTCGACACGCACAGTTTCTCGTTAGACATATCATCGTTCAAAATGCTGTTCCCACTCGAGACTCTCAGCACGATAGGAAGTTTACACTCCTTTGGGATGCAGCTCTTGAGAATGCCTCTTGTCAGCATGAGGCTGTCTCCGTGAGGAAGTAGCGGTACGATTGTTTTCTTGGGATCCTCAAGACCAGTTGTAGGGCCCATGAAATAGCCGTGATCGATAGCAAACATAACGGAGCCCGTACCGCTCGCAAGCCCCGGCAAAACTCTGTTTAGGCGATTACTTAGTCCCCAGCTCATGTTGTCTCCTGTCTGTTTCTGATTTCAATTTCGAGAGAGAATATACACCTTTCATCGCCTCCCCTTGCAAGTCCTCTTCGGAAGTTCGAGTTTACCGTCGAATCGGCGGATACAGTTCAGGTGAGGCTATTCGAATACGTCTAAGTCTTTTCCCGAAATTACTACGCCGTTGTAGTGCTGACGAATCTCAGTGAGGATTTCATCTTCAGTGGCGCCCCAGAAGATTTGATGGTAGAGAATCAGCCGATCCGGTCTTGCGCGATCGGCGATTTCTGCCAACTCCCTCGTTGAGGTGTGATAGGTGGAGTGATACGCTTTCCACTCCGGCGGTTTCAGCTGGAACTTCTCCAGCGAGTAGACTTCGTGGAACAACATATCACAACCGTTGCACTGCTCCACAATTGATTCACTGGGGGCGGCATCACCGGAAATAACGATTGTTTTGTCGTCAGTCTCGAACTTGTAGCCGTAAGCTTCCTTGACCTTTCCGTGGTTAACCTTGAATGCGGTGATAGTGAGATCATCCTCCTCGTAAACAACGCCCGGACTGATTCGGTGAGCATTCACCTTGTAGCCAGTCTTGTTGTGGGGCTGTCCGCCGGTGGTTCGAATCTTGATGTCCTCTCTAAAGGCCCTTACTGTATTCCCCGCCATCGCCTTGATCCCTCGTGGGCCGTACAGCTCAAGAGGGTGTTCCCTGTCCAAAACCCACGGCGTGAAGATGAGATCAGCGAGCCCCACTGTGTGATCAGAATGGAGGTGCGTGGCAAAGGCGTGTGACAGATTCGGCATGTCAAGCTCCTCAATGCCGTTCTCGTACGCCTCCGATGCTCTTCGTACCACGCCCGGCCCGAAGTCAACGAGATACGGTTTTCCATTCGCTATGACGGCAATGGAAGCGCCCATTCTCTCCGGGTTGGCATTTGGGTTGCCTGTCCCAAGGAGAACGACCTTGGTCTGCGCCGGCGAGAAAGAGAGAAAGAGCGAAAGAAGGAGGAGGCTCCTCACTTCACGAACTTCTGAATTCTCATTCCAAAGTGAACGTCCCCGACATAGACGGAACCTTCCGAATCAACTCCAACATCGTGGGGCCAATCCATCTGGCCGTCATACTGTCCGTAAGAACCGAAGCTTCCGAGAACTTCTCCTGACAGCGTCATCCTGACAATCCTGCTGCGCTGAACCCCCATGGGATTTGGGTCGCCGCCGTCCACGACATAGAGCGTTCCGTCGGCACCGACTGCCATCCCCCACGGCCGTCCAATCTCTACAGATTCCCATGCGTCAACAAATGTGCCGTCTGACTCAAAGACCTGCACTCGACTGTTGCTTCTGTCTGCCACATAGATTCGACCGTTGTCGTCTCTGGCAATGCCGTGAGGCAGATTGAACTGACCGTCGCCTTCACCGCCCGTTCCCCACTCAAACTTGAACTCACCCTTTGAGTCAAAGACTGCCACACGATTGTTGCCGTAGCCGTCTGATACATAGACCGTTCCGTCCGGGGCGACCGCCAGATCTGTCGGCTGATTGAAGTGAGTCTCGTCCCACCCCGGCACCTTCTCTTCACCAAGTGTCATGAGGAGCTGACCGTCATGACTGAACTTGTAGACCTGATGATACTGAACATCCGTCACCCACACGTTGTTTTCCGAATCAACCGTAAGGCCGTGGGGCGTCAGGAATGCATCCTTTCCGAAACTGTTCAGCAGAGTGCCGGTCTTGTTATCGATCATCAGGATTGTCGGTTCCTGAATGTTTTTGAATTCGCTGTCACTCCCGAGGTAAGCGGCGTTCTTCCCACGGTGGAATGCAAAGACGTGGTTGTGACTGTCCACTTCCACGCCGGCGACCTGCCCGAGGATGAAGGCCGGCGGCAGCTCCGGCCAGCCGTGAATAACCGAGTAACCCTTCCCGGCCGGCTCACAGGCGGTGAGCAAGAAAAAGGAGAGAATCAGATTGACTAGTTTCATTTTAATCCTCCGGATTTCATGAAGTCGATGATGAGTGTCGACATTGCCTTCATTCCGATAGGAATGCAGGAGTCGTCAGCGCGAAATGTGGGTGTGTGATGCCCGCCAGAGACGGTTCCCAGTTTCACCATCCCGAGGCGATAGTAGAATCCCGGCACAACGTTTGCGAAATAGGCAAAATCTTCTCCACCCATTGTGGGAGGGATTTCCAAAACATTTTCTTCACCAATGGCCCGTTGCAGGCTCGGGACCACCTGTGCCGTAAGCTTAGGGTCATTGATGGTAGCCGGCGTCCCTCTGTCGTAATCGAGCTCGTAAGAACCACCGTAGGCAGAGGAGATTCCTTTCAGAATTTCGTTCATCCTGTTCTCAACGCCATCTCGAGCTTCTTTACTATAGGTCCTTACAGTCCCTTCGAGATGCACTTCCGAGGGGATGATGTTGAAACGCTGTCCGCCCCGGATGATTCCTACCGTGACCACGCTCGGTTCCAGCGGATTGAGAGAGCGAGAGCGAATGGTCTGGAGAGCGGTCACTACCTCGGAGGCCATCACCACAGGATCGACAGACTCGTCAGGATGGGCGCCGTGGGCCTGCTTCCCTCTCACCTTGGCGATGAAATGATCGACGGCCGCGAAGGACGGACCGGAGGTGTAGCCGATCGTCCCTGCATCCATGCTCGCCAGAGCGTGGAGGCCAAAGACAGCCACCGGTCTGGGATCCTCCATGGTGTTCTCCCGAACCATAAGATCAGCCCCGCCCTCCTCACCGGGAGGCGCACCCTCTTCAGCCGGCTGGAAAATGAACTTGACGGTTCCCGGGATATCTTTCTTCATGGAGGTGAGGACAGAAGCGACGCCCAGCTGGACCGACGTATGAATATCGTGGCCGCACGCATGCATAACGCCCACATCGTTCCCGAGGTAAGTCGTGCGGACGGTAGACTTGAAGGGGAGATCAGTATCCTCGGTAACAGGGAGGGCATCCATGTCGGCCCTCCAGTATGGGCCACGCCGGTCTGCACCTCCATCCCGAGGGACCTGAGGTGATTGGCCACAAGCTCGGCCGTTTTGAACTCCCTGTTCCCCAGCTCGGGATACTGGTGAATCTGATGGCGAAGTTCAAGAATAGCGGCGGTATGCTTTTTCACCGCTTTCTGAATTCTTCGGTCATCCGCACCCCCACTGGCTGTGAGCAATACAGAAAACGTGAATAAAAAGATAAACATTCTATGTCTATTGATCATAACCCCTTCTCGTTGGTTGTGCGGGAGAAAATCGTTCGAGTTCACCGGTTGTGTTTATAATACACATTATGTTAACACATATCATCATCAGAAGCGAAGTGTAACATTCAAGACAATAGTCGCTTTCGTCAGACTCTCGACTGTCCCTGACGGAGTATACTGATCCGATGAGCTTCTTTCCCACATGGTTGTCAGATAAGATAAGTTAATAATAAACTGTTGTGTGGGGGAAATTGCAATTCCACCGGTGAAATAGTTCCTGTCCTCGTCGGGAATGCGGAGAGGAGAGGGGATGAGAGTGTAACCGCCGCGAAAACTGAAGGCCATTCCCCGCACTCTCAGAACATATTCGGCTCCCGCACGTAGTTCGGCGGTTGTCCTATAATCGGAGGAGAGTATTCTGTTTTCCGCCTCCAGCTCTTCGCGCAAGGGCGTTCCCGATGGTAGATCCTTGAGGTCAAATTGAGTGCTTGCCCAGTCCTTGAGGCGTGCCGTCGCTGAAATGGTGAGAGCTGGGCCGGTGAATGCGGCTCCAACATCCATCGACAGAGGGGTTCTTACTCGATATTCCCAGTAGCCTGCTATCGTGGAGTCAGTGGTTGATTCATCATCGAAAGTGAGCTCCTCCTCGAGGTAGTGTTGCTCCGTAATCTCGAATGTTGATGGGAGAGCGACCGTCGCGCCGATTTTCAGTTTCGGCGAAATGGCCGACATGATGCCGCCGCGGATTCTGGTGGCTGTCCCTTCGAGTGAAAGGTCCTGTGTAACGAGATATCTGTGAAAATCGGCAGGGAAGGCAGTATACCTGTTCTCGGAATCAGTCTGGCTAAAAATAAACCTGTATTCTTCGCGAGCCCCTACAGTAGAGACTGAGAGCCCCGCAACGGTTCGGGGCGACATGGCTACCCCTATACCGAGAGAGATTTGATCGCCGCCGCCGATACTCCTCACCTCCTCGGAGCGCAAAACATTGGAG
>LUMJ01001026.1_pt1 | contig 12250 bp, 20 predicted proteins | sample 729631 | NCBI WGS metagenome assembly LUMJ01 (sample SAMN03860266, study PRJNA289734) | marine metagenome | biome: seawater column; feature: ocean; material: water; isolation source: Red Sea water column Station 22 - depth 500m | place: Saudi Arabia: Red Sea | collected 2011-10-15 | depth 500 m | reverse complement strand
CATATTATTAGTTTATGTGGTTCTATCCAGATGTTTTTAGGTTATCATCAACAATTAAGAAGACGAATGAAAGAAACCGATAGAGAGGGTTTATTTGGGTTCATAAATGATGAGATAGGGAAATTATAATGAAGTTTGTGATAATAGAACAAAGGGGTAATCAATTATCAATTGAGTATGATGAGGTATTTGAAAGTACAATATGTGCGTTAATGGGATGGGATAAACTAACAGAGTTTAGAATAGAGTATTTTATATCAGAAGCCTTATATGATTATATAGATAAAGTCAAGACATTTTAAACTATTATATTATTCATACAGGTTATAATCCTTATGCAAATAATAAATGGGACTTATAATGGATTTTACTCTAAATATTTGTATAATATGTAAGTAAGTGGTACCAAGTTACTTTATTATTATATTTTATGAAAGGAAATGAAATGGAGATATTTACACCATTGAAGATTTTCTGTATTGTGATTACCACTTTTGTTATTATACTTTTAGCTAAAGAATATACAAAAGCTGAAATTGAAGAAGGTGGTAGAATACAACAATATAGAGAATTCGCATACAACCACCTACAAACACCCATTTCCATTTTTCTAATACAGCAACTCGTTCATCAACTTCTGTTTTTTTAGTTCTAAATTCATTTAAAAGATTTTCTTCAAGATGGTCCATCTTTTCTCGTAATTCTCTTTGAACAGATGATAATCTACTATGTAAATCTTCGATTGAATTTCTAGCTTCAACTCTTCTTTTGTCTATGAGTTCAAATAAAGCACCATCTGCTTTTTCTTGTGATTCTATTTTTTGTTGATGAACAGCAAGCATAGATTTTATACTTGTTGAAACTTCTGTTAATCTATCAATGGTTACATCTAATCGGGCATGAATATCCCCCATTAGTTTAATATCTTTTTTTACAAGTTCTAATTCAGTCTTATGCTGAATGACTTCCTTAGCAACCTGTGCTACGGTTTTTCTCGTTTCGCCATTTCCTCCATTTGCCATTATATTTTTGTCGCCTCCGGTAAAATAGTTGCAATACCTGAATGCACTTTATCATATGTAGAATCTGCTAAAATAAGTTCAACATCATAGACATATCTGCCTGCAGCTAAACCAGTTGTATCAGCAGCACTTAAAACAAGTTTATATTGTCCAGCAGCACCATCCACGATTGTGCAAGTAAATGTGGCACTTGCACTTGAGCTATCGTAAGATTTTCTTAATTGTGCTTGTAAAGTTAAACCTGAAATATTATAGGTAGTTGTTCCATCAGTAGTTACAGTAAGTGTTTTACTGAATGTAGCACCTTGGTCTATTGTAAGGTTAACTATTGTTTTTTGTGTTGTTGCCATTTAGTCTAATAACGGATTTGCATCCTTTTCAATTATTTCTTCTATTTTAGCACTCAAAACTTCAATACTTTTAGCATTAATTGAAACTGCTTTATCATTTTTTGCTATTTTTTTATTAAGTTCTTCTACAGTTTTTTCTTTTCCATCATGCCATTTATCAAATTTCTTTAATAATGAAGCATGACCGCCATCTACATAAGTCTTATCTGCTTTATTTTCAATAGATTTTGTTAAAGTTACTAATTGTTTACCGCCTACTTGATTTTGTTCAAGTTTTTGAATAGCAGTAGTAAGTTCACCATACTTTACAAAACCTGCACCAATACCACCAACAGCAGCTAATATAGCGGCATATGTCATTAGATTGTCTTTTAAATTAAGTTTCGCCATAGGTTTATCTCCTTGTTATGTATATTTATTAATTTATAATGTTAGATTCCATTTCCACTAATTTATTATTTTGTTGTGAATAATCGTTTAAATTATTGTCATCATAAGCAGATATAGTGTAAGTATCTAAACTTACTTGAGTAAAAAAGTTTTTAGGAACTTCTGAATATATTTCTCTACTATCTACTAAAACAGTTTTATATGCAGCTGTTAATTGTGGTTGGTCTTTAAAGAATTCTGTTTCTATTTGTTTAGCAGATTTTTCAACTTCTTTTTCTACTGATTCTTTATCTTCAAGTTTTGCAACTTTAACATCAGTATCAGCACTTTCTTCTCCTTCAGCAACTTCAGTTTCTTCAGATTCTTCTTCCTCAGCAACTTCAGTTTCCTCGGATTCTTCCTCACTTGAAGTAGTTTCTTCTTCCTGTTCTTCCTCATTTGAAGCAGTTTCAGTTTCTTCTTGTTCTTCCTCTGTGGATGCTGTTTCAGTTTCTTCTTGCTCTTCTTCGTTTGAAGCAGTTTCTGTTTCTGTTTCAGTTTCTTCATTTGCAGCTGTTTCTGTTTCTTCTGTTTCTGTGGATGTTGTTTCTGTTTCTTCTGTTTCTGTTTCAGTATTAGGTTCTGTTTCTGGTTCAGTAGTTTCTTCCTCATAAGTAGAAGTTTCTTCTTCGGTAACTTCTGTTTCTGGTTCTGTTGAAGGTTCTGGTTCTGTATTTACAACTTCTTCTTCCTCAAATACTTCTTCCTCTTGTTCTACAATTTCCTCTTCCTCAAAAGTAGAAGTTTCTTCCTCAAAAGTAGGAGTTTCTTCCTCAAATACTTCTTCTTCCATTACAAATTCTTCTTCTATGTTAGGTGTTTCTGTTTCAACTACTTCTTCCTCAATATTTGGATTTTCTGTTGACATTGTAACTAATTCTTCAGTAGCAGCAATCTCTATCGCTTCTTCCAAATTTTCTTGTTCCTCTATTTTAGCTTCTGTTGTAGTTGCTTCTAATGCAATTTCTTCTGTTTTAACCGTTACCACAACTTCTTTTGTTTCTGTATTTACTTCTACTGCTTCTATTGTAATATTTTCTTCCTCAATTCCTGAATTTTCTATTGCTGTTGTAACATTAGTTGAAACCTCTTCTATTGATGTTGTTGTTTCTTCCTCTAAAACTACTAAATCTTCTGAATTAAATTTCATTGTTAATTTAGCACCCAATAAATTAGGACCTCTTATATTGTAATTGTTTGCTGTGCTACCTGCACCATCCTCACCTTTCCAATACCATTCATACTTGTTTGAACCTGTGCCTGTATAAATTACTTCATCTGTAAATGTTCTTGAATTTGCATTATAACCAGCATCAGTAGTTCTTTCCTGTGTTACAGTTGATAATACCGTTCCATCACTATCTAAAATTTTTACGGTAGTTGTATAAGGGTCAGCTGCACCAACAGCACCACCACAAGCCCAATTTGAACCTGACCATTCACAATTTTGCATATCAATAGTGCTGTTTAATGTAACACCTTGGTCTAATTTAGCTTGAGTTGATGTAATTGTATCACTAGATGTTTGTCCTGTGCCTTCTATTCCTACTAAAGTTCCTGATGCTTTAATTTGCATATCGTGAGCAGTTTCTAAATCTTTTGCATTTGAACCACCCCAAAACTTTCCACAAATACCACCAGGTGCAACATCACAGGTTACTGTAAAACCATCTAAAACTTCATTTTGAGTTAAATTATTAAGTGATGTGTCATCACTTATTATTGGTGCTGAACCACTATTTAAATTACTGACTGGATTGCCAGCATTAGGAAGGATATTTCCTGTAACTACATCTTCTGCAATACAAAATTTACCAACCGATAGTAGGATTGTAGTTGTGAGTAGAAATTTCTTTAACTTGTTCATTTATTTCCTGTGTTGGTACTACTTGTGTTGAATGATTTTCTTCCTCAACAATTATTGTTTCATTTTGATTTTGTATTCTTTGGTTAGTTTGTCTTAACTTTTCATTATGTAATTCATCTACACTCTTTTTTCTATTATTCATTTCTTCAATTTCTTTATCTAATTTTAATCTTTCAAGTTCAAGTTCTTTTTCTTTCACTTTTTGTTTTTTATCAACTTCTTTTAATTTTTGTCTATATTTTTTTAATTTTTCTTTTTCTTTATTCTTCACTTTCTTTTTATTTTCTGCAATAACTTCTTTATTCACTTCTTGTATTTCTTCTAATCTTGAAACATAATGTTTATAATCAGGTCTTAATTTACCATATTTTTCCCATTGTTCTTTTGCTTGATTTCCTATTTTTCCTTCAAAAGGACAAGGAGTTCCTGCTTCGTTCATAGCAATAAAAACTCTATGGTCTTGACACAATAAACTTACGGATGCAACTTTCATACCAAAATCGTGTAATACTTTTGATAATTTTATTCTTTCACAATTTTCATCTCTATAATGTTTTCCTATTGATATACCCATATCCATAGTTTGTAATCCTCCAGAAATACCTGCAACACACAAGTCTTGTGAATAAGCACTAAAACTTGGAGCAGATGCTGTTCCTACAGGAATACCTGATTTGTTTGTAGTTGTGCTTGTTGTTTCATTTGTAGTGGTTTCAGTATGAGCACCGCTATAAGTGTTTTCAGTAGTGCTTTCATAACCACCAGTGATGTTTGTATTTGAACCAGATGTATTTGTTTGTGTATTTGTATCTGCCGCTGTCGCCTTACACATTACTAAGCATAATGAAATGACCATCAATAGTCTTTTCATTTTACCCTTTTATTTTAATGTTTTTACAGTTAAAGCCTGTTTGTTTTGTTTTTTAGTATAAAAATGTGATATAGCACGATTACCGAACCAAAATGATACTATAGCTGCAAATAGTGCTTGTGTTTCTTGGTCCCACAAAGCATTAATCGCTGTAGCTGCATTTGCACCATCATTCAATGAGATAATCAAAGCAGTGATTTTAATGATAAGGAATAGACCAAAGAATGTATAAGTCAAAATTGGTCTTACGGATGCTCGTAGTTTATTTACAAAACTACCGCCATCTAAAGATTTATCGTGGTCGTAAGCTGCTGTAGCTTCTGCTACTGCAACTTTGGCTTCGGCATCAGATTCAGCTTTTTCAGCCTCCACTAATAGCCCTTGACTTCTCAATTCTGCTTGTAGCTTTATGAGTTCAAGTTCGTGTTTTCTTTCGGCTCTATCATCTACTGTCTTTAAAACTTTCGGTAGAAATGATGTGCCGAAGCCTAATATACTTCCTAATAAAGAAATCATATTAATTCTCTAAATTATTTGTCCTTTTTATCAGTTTTGATTGTCCAAACCCAGCCGAATAGGCCATTCCATGCCCAAACTACTTTAGCCTCGAGCCATTTTGCCCAAGATGGTTGTGGTAAATTCCAACCGATAAAAGCGCCAATTAAAAGCCATTTTAACATATGTTTTTATCTCCTATGTCTTACTATTATTTATATAAATTATATTATAATAATCTATTTCGTAATAATCTTTCTTTTTCTATCCAACTTTTTGCAATATAACTATGAACAGGTGCTGTCCTTAATTTCATTGTGTGATTATATAGTTTACTCAACACTACGGTTGTTGTTTCATCAGCACTCTTATTGTTATCAACAATCAAAAAATTACTTCTTTTGAATAAACTTTGAAACTTTCCTATATTTTCTTGAACACCTTTCCAAGATTTTCTTACAATATACTCTGGAACTTCTCTTTCTCTCTTTTTTTGTCTTTCTAATGCAACTTCTAAACTTGTATTGACAAATAACATATAACAATCATATCCTAGTTCTGTCAACATCTTATATTGTCTTGAAATAACATCATAATCTCTACCTGTAGCATCAATAACCAACCCTAATCTACCATCTACATAAGTTTCTAGTTGTGAATTAGCAGTTAATTTTGCTCTAGCTCTTAATCTATCTCTTTGTTCTTCCTCACTTTTTGGCATTTCAAAATTTAATTTTGCATTTCTTAATCCTCTTTCAAATATTGTATCTGAATTAACAAATTTTAAACCTGTTCCAGTAAAAGTATTATTTGCAATAAAACTCTTACCTGAAGCTGGACCACCTGCCATAAAGAATGCTTTAAATATAGAAGGGTCATACAATGCCATTTCATCTAGCATTTGTTCTTTTCTAACTTTATAACTTTTCTTTCTCTTTTTTCTTGCTAATACCATAGGTTTAATTGAACCGTGTGGTTTACTCTTATAACCTGCTCTAAAAACTTTATGTCTATCACCTTTAGGTGCTGTATCTCCTAAACTCGCAACAGGCACAATACTATCAATAGGTCCTATTGAATAACCTCTTGTTTGATTCCATTCTTGAAAATCTTTTAATTTTAACTTTGGAGGTTTATCACTTATTTTTTCAAAATGTGCTTTTGCAGCTGCTTCAGTTCTATCTAAATTATCTAAAACTTGTTTAAAAACTACATTATTATTATTATTATCTTCTCTAATATACTTTTTAAAAAAATTCATAACTTTTAATTTTCTTCCTTTTTCCACATCATCTTGTTTCTTTTTATATTTCTTTGCAGCTTTTTTATGAACACCTGGTTCACCATAAGGCCCTACACCAATACCGTGAATTGCCCCACCACCAGCAGCATTAGTTGGTGCTTCTTCTTTTTTTGTTTTAGAATACCATCTGAACATATGGTTATAGAATTGTTTATAATCTCTCATTTACTGCCTCTTGTGATATTAATATTCTATCTCCCCCTTTAACTTTAACTTCAAAAATATCCATACCAAAAAAAGTTTCTGAAGGTTTAGTTAATTCTTCAACAATAATAATATCACCTTTTTTAGATACAACTTCTGTGTTTTCATCAACTACATTATATTTTAAAGAATAATAACCAGGTTTTAAATAATTTGAATCATTAAAAAATTGTTCTTTAATTTGAATATCATCATAATTAAATAACTTTTTCTTTTTTAAATATTCTAATAATTTATCTTCTAATAGATATTTTGATTCATCATTAAACTTGCCTTCTTTAATCAACATAGCTAAAGCAACACCAAAAGTTCCTATTTTACTGCCTAATCCTACTTTTTGTAATATTCTTTTTAAATTAAAGATAAATCTATGTAAAATAGTATAAGCATTCTTTTCTTTTGTATCTTTTAATTCTTTTGATTTTCTTAATATCTTACCTTTTTTATCAATAATACCATACTTGAAAGCATCGTGCTTTTCCCAAGATGTTACTAATAATTTAATTACTCGGTAAGTAATCAATAAATCTATTGCTCTGCCCATTATACCTTTTTAATTAATATATCTGAAACTTTCTTATTAATTTTAATATTTTTTAATTCATTAATATCAATATATTTCAAATGTGTTAAAAATGTTTTTAACAAAGAATGATATTCTCTTTCAGTTTTAAATAATAATAAAGTTACGGTTGCTTCCGTTCCAAAGACNNNTGTAAAACTATTAGATGATTAATAATTAATCTCTCTTTCAAAATCTTCTTTGACTTATATTTACGGAAGAGTCTTTTAATATATTTAAATCTCTTCATATCATCATAAATCTCCAACTCCCCATTGGGTTTAGGATTATCATAATGTTTCATAGCGAATAGAAACCAATTCTCTTTCGTAATTTTTTCAAACATTTTATATCAATTTTGCATTAAGTTTATAACAACCGTCATCAAGTTTTTCATATGCAACTTGAAGTTTTAATCCACCTTCTTTTTTATGTGAAATACCATCATCATCAACTTTTTCTTCAGGTGCTTCGTCAGTTGTTTTACCAATTCTGCCACCGAATTTTAATACATCTACGGTTACAGTATCACTTTCCCCTACTACTTTAACTTCAGGTACGGTAAGTCCTATTTTTGATAGTCCATCTCTTAATTTTGCAATTGCTTGTTCAGGTTTTAAATAATGTTCTTTATGAGCAATTGAACCAACCCAAGCATTCACTTTTTGTAAAACATCTTTTTCGTGAATGTTATGTGGACCAAAATTACTATCTTCAATAGAATCTTGATATTCAGTAGTGCCTACACCAGGTTCACCTTGGTATTTTTCATTAAATTGGTGTTGTTTAAATGTTTTTACCATTTATTCTCCTTGTTTGTTATCAGAAGATTTTTCTTTAACTAAATCTTCTTCAAAGTCTTTTAAATCGTCCTCTACATCCTCTTCTGGGATGATATAAGGTATTGTATCGTCCATTAATTGCCTCCGGATAAAGCGCCTGCATCAGCAACCGTTTTATCTTTGACTTCCTTTATTTTCGGGTCAACTTTATCTAATAAAATATCAGTTTGTTGTATTGCTCCCGATAAAGCATTTAAATTACTTTTTTGAGTTATTATAGCTTGTTCAAGTTTTACAATATTATCTCGTAGCTCATCAAACTCTTTTTGTAATTTCGCTTTTTCATCTTTCAATGTTTTAATATCAATCGTCTTTGACATATTTTAATCACTCCAATTATTAATAATTAACTATAAATTACAACTTCAGGATGTCTTGATAACACGAACCATTTACTATTCTTAAACATAAGAACAAGTGAATGTCCCAAACTATTCAAAGTTGCCTTTGAAAAACCAGCAGGTGTAGTTGGTGTAACATCAGCTGCAACGGAACTTGATGATGTATATAAGAAAATCTTAATTTGTCCATCTGTTCCATCTGCTAAAGTTACAGTTCCTGTACCACCTGACATATCTAAAAAAGTAGTAGCAGTTGATACACTAGCAGCCAAAGATGATGAACCATCTCCTGTTAAAGTATCTGCTGTTTGTGCTAAACCTATGTAATGGGGTATATTATTAAAGACATCAGTAGCTGTGATTTTTTTATTTATTGGTGAACCACTAGGGTCATCAACCACATGAAATAAATCAGCATCAGCTAAACTGTCGCCCAAATCAGTAAGGGCTGTTATTTTTTTATCTGCCATATTTCTCCTATTATCCGAGTTAACGGTAAACTATTCCAGGGACTCTGGACCAAATGTATGAGGCCCGAAGGCCTCACACTCAAAATCTATTATGTATTACTTGATAAGCAAACTAGAGTTTCATACTGTATTCTACCAGCTCTTGAACCACTACCAGTTGTTTTTAAAACCCAACCTGTATGAGCAATTTTGCCCGATTGAGTTTCTGAAGTTGTGTAATTGAAAGTTCCAATTGTTACACCGGAAATAAAATTATCAGCCACAGCATCTTCATACAAATTGGTACGATTAGCACTAGTAGGAGCAAGCTTAATACTTGCACAAGCCCACAAAGGAGCTCCAGCTGCTGAATCTGCAATTGTCCATGACGGCATATTAGTTACCTCGTAATTTGTTTAATATTAAACAAGTATTCATATTTATAAGAAATAAGATTGAATTTCTGTATTTCCAAAAAGATTATGAAATCCTTTTTGAATATGTCTTTTTCTTTCAATCCCTTTAAAATCATATATTACAGCGTGTCTATCTGGTTTTCTATCATTTATTAAAACTATTGTATTATTAACTTTTTTTCTTTGTCTTACAGCAACTGCAATATCAAAATCTGGTTCTATCTCAAATAATCTATGAACATCTCGGCGAATTAAATGGTCGACACCACATAAAATCAACTTGCCTTTTATTTTATCAACAGCATTTGTTTCTGATACAACTTTTGATTCTATAAGAGGTAAATCATTTACATTATTTCTAAATGTTCTTTTGATAACTTTTTCATGTTTATTTCCATCATCATCAGTCCATTTATCTACTCTTTCAAATTTTGTATTGAATTTTGTTTTCTCATCTGTATTTACAAGAAATTTAACATCTTTCATTGGAAGTGTATGTTCATCAAGACTTATTCTTGCATAGGTATCATATAATTGAGAAAGCATTAAATGATAATTAAAACCTTTTAATTTATGAACCCAAATTGGTTCTTTATCATAATCTATTATATCTCTATAAAAGGGTAGAATAGTAATCATTTATTATTTCAACAACTTTCTCTTTTTCAACTTCAGGATATATAGGAATACTAACTTGATGATTTGCAACAAAATCAGTATTCGGTAACTCATAAGAAGATTTATAAGCACTTAATCTATGAATAGGAACAGGATAATGAGTTTTTAACTCTAACTTTTCTGATAATTTTTTAATAAAATCTTCTCTATCATATTTTTCATCTATAAGATATGGATAAATGTGCCAACTATGTCTTACATTTCTTCTAACAAAAACTTTTTGTAAATTTTCTTGATAATAATCTGCAATTTCTTCCTTTGCTGATAATACATCAGAATATTTCTGTAATTTTACTCTTAATACTTCTGCTTGTATTGAAGCCATACGATAATTGTGTCCAACATCATCATCTGCCCAATTTCTTAATCCTGCAATATCTTTTGCAAGTGCTTCGTCATCAGTTATAATTGCACCTGCATCTCCAAAAGCACCTAAACTCTTTCCTGGATAAAAACTATATGTGCCAATTCTTCCGTGTCTCCCGGCGTGTTTATTCTCAAAAGTTGAACCGTGTGCTTGTGAACAATCTTCTACAACAGGTATTCCGTGTTTATTTGCAATCTTGTTTATCTTTTCCATATCTGCCATATTACCATAAATGTGAACAGGTATAATTGCTTTTGTGTTTGTGTTGATTTTATCTTCTAGTTTCTCTGGATCCATTGTAAAGGTATCTTTTTCTATATCTACGAATACTGGTTTTGCATTACAATATTTAATCGCAGCTGCAGTCGCCCGGAAACTATGCGATACGGTAATAACTTCATCACCTTCACATATGCCTAATGCCTTTAAACTTAAATGTAAAGCTGCTGTGCCTGATGAGAGTGCGACACAATATTTTGAACCTGTATATTCTGCAAACTCTTCCTCAAATTTTTCTGTATTCATAACAAAATTACCCTTCTCAATTACTACATTAATTTCTGACAATATATCATCAGCAAGTGGATGGTTTATTTTTGATATGTCGTAATACGGAATCATAATACCCAACTTAATATCTTCCTAGCTCTTTGTAAATTAGTTCTTGGTTGGACTCTTTTTTGAATACAATCTGCAAAATGTAAATACCCATTTCTTAATGCTTCAGTAGTATTTATCTTTGGTATGTTAATATCTCCTAATTGATTTATATTATAATCTGTTCCTATCTGTCCTGTATTATAAACTTTTAACTTATCAATGTCAATATCATCATATACTATACTCTTTTCACTACCTGTTAATAATATTCTTCTTTTTTTGACAGGACTTACCCAATTAGTGTGAATATGTGCTGTAAATGCTCTCATTCTAGGAAATATATTTTTAAATTTTAAATCTATAATTGCTTGATTTGATTTTGTTGTAATATGATTATGTTTTAAGATATGTCTTTCATCTAATTCTAGTTCAGGATACAGAAAATCAATAATAGATAAATCGTGAATTGCTAAATCTAAAACAACATCTACATCTGTTTGAAATTGCCCTAAACTTATTCTTGTAGAATCATAGTATAATGGTTTACCTATATTAACTTCTTTCATACCCAATACTGCTGGATGATAACAAAAGGTATGGTCTACAAATACTATATTATTTTTTTGTAATTTTATTAATTCATCAATATCTTTTAAATTAGTGGTAACAGGTTTTTCAATCCACAAATCTTTATCATATTCTAAACATAATTTAGCAATTTCAAAGTGTGTATCTGCTTTCGTAGCAATAGCAACCGCTTTTATTTCAGGATCCCTTAAAACATTTTCTAGGTCGTCTCCCCCTTCATATGCTCGAATCCAAGGATATAATCTTTTACACTCTTCTGCTTTTCTATAATCTAAATCATAAACAGCAGATAAAGAATGTCCAAAATTTCTTGCTAAATTCTTTCCCCAAAAACCATATCCTATTAATAATATCATTTTTGTAATCTGGCAGGATTACCTGCATATACTCCTGGTTTTAAAATATCTTTTGTTACAACTGCACCAGCACCAATTACTGTATTTTTACATATGAACACAGGTAATATCGTTGCATTTGAACCTATTTTTACATATTTTTCTATATATGTAGAATCCCATTCTCCCCATTTGGCTAATTTATTTTTCTTAAATTTATCGTTTATAAACATCACACCGTGCCCTATGAAACAATCAGATTCTATTGTTGTATCAGAACAAATAAATGAATGTGATTGAATTCTTGTTCTATCTTTGATAACAACATCTTTTTGTATTTCAACAAAAGGACCTACAAAGACATCATCATATAATTGACATCCATATAAATTAACAGGTTCAGTTATCTTAACATTGTTACCTGTTGTTACATCTTTAAGCATTAGGTATCTTCCAATAACCTATTATAAAAATTTTTCTGATTTGTTATATCTGAAACTTTTAAATTCTTTCCCAAATATCTTCCAATAT
>LUMJ01001583.1_pt1 | contig 12264 bp, 22 predicted proteins | sample 729631 | NCBI WGS metagenome assembly LUMJ01 (sample SAMN03860266, study PRJNA289734) | marine metagenome | biome: seawater column; feature: ocean; material: water; isolation source: Red Sea water column Station 22 - depth 500m | place: Saudi Arabia: Red Sea | collected 2011-10-15 | depth 500 m | reverse complement strand
TAACCTCGTCAAAAGCGATTTAATCCTTATGATCAGAAGAAAAAGTGATAAAGTGTGTTATTTTTCAATTCCTTTTGATTTGGAATATCTGTAAACACCGTCTAGAAATACACGATGATCCTTATTTTTCACCTTTGATTTTAATTGAATATTTGCAGCGGTTTGTGAAACATCCGTCAAAACAGGCCCAGTTATTATAACATCATCTCCTTTTACAGTAACTTTTGTAGCCCCCTTTATTGCAGAAATTCTTGGTGCTCTTTCTCCTTGAAAGTTTTCAATTAAAACATTTTTGCCTTCTGTCTTAACAGTGATAGGAAAATGTGAATAAACAATTTTCATTTTTATTGTGAATCCATCTACAACACCTGTACACAGCGTTTGGATTATTGATTTAGATGTATTAAGTATAGCCTGATATTTTTTTCGTTCACCTGTTTTTTTAAGAATTATTTTATTATCATTTATTTCAATAAGAACTGGGATTTTCTTAAAATTTTTATATACATTGCCTAATGGTCCTTGAACCTGCAACATACTACCATTCAAATTAACTTTGACATCATCTGGTATTTGAATTTCTGTTATTGATTTTCCTATCTGTTCAGTAGACATATCCTATCAAAAAACCTCCAATATTTTTATCTACAGCTTCCTTATGTGACATTACACCTTGATTTGTAGTTACAAGTAACATTCCTCTATCATATGACGGAAGAAATTGTTGTTCCCAAATACCATATTCATCTTTTTTTACTTTAAATCTTGGTGTAATAGCTCCACATTTTGAAATTTTTGCTAAAAGTTTAATTTTAAATTTTCCACCACGTTTATCATTAACATGTTCAAATTCACCAATGTATCCTTCTTTTTTTAGAGTGTTGAGTACTTCTATGCCGAGCTTTGATGTGGGTACAACAATACAACTATCTTTCCTTCGATCTTCTGTATTGAATAATGTTGTAAACAGATTTGATAGAATATTATTTGCTGGCATGTTACATCTATCCGTTTTTATTAAACCCTAAAGAAACTGCTACTTCTCTAAAACAACGTCTACATAAGTAAAGATCATATTTTTGAATAACTGCTGTATAATCACCACATCTTTTGCACCATCTAGTACCTCTCCCAATTTTTCTTTCGATTCTTGGTGTATAACCTGTACCACGGTCTCCAAATGATCTATTTTTAACCATTATACAATATTCACCCCAAATTTTTCAGTATAAAATTTAATTGCGTCATTTTTTGTTATTCTATGTTTTTTACCAATACTTGCTTTATGTTTACTTCTAAGTTTAATATTAAATCCAGGTCTTGCTAATGATGCTGATACCTCTAAACCTAGGATTCCTATCTTGGGATCATATTTTACTCCAGGAATGTCAATATGTTCTTTTATTCCAAATGAAAAATTTCCTTCACCATCAAACGCTCTTTCATTGATTTGATTATCTTTTGCTTCTAGTAGTTTTTTTAACAATTCCGTTGCATCATCACCTCTAACTGTTACAGCAATACCAATTGGCTCATTCTTTCTAACTCCCCAATCTCTTTGTGCTTTTTTTGCATTTCGTGCATTTGGTTTTTTGCCAGTAATTTGCACTAAAGTTTTTTTCCCTGTTTCTATCGGATCTCCGGATTTTCCAACACCCATGTTTAATACTACTTTATTAAGAAAGATTTTTTTCATCAAGTTTTGAGTTTGTTGAGACAAGTTATCACCTAATTTGTATTAATGGCTTTTCTTTTCCAACCACCATGGTAATGTTTGCAGGAATTTCGACTGTATTATCATCTATTAGAAGATTAATTCTTTTTGGTAACGTGAACGTACCCTGTTTAATTTCATTAATAATACCAATTCGTCCAGCGTTTATTCCTCTCGTTACTATCACTTGTGAGTCTTTTTCAAACTTAATTACGTCTAAAATTTTCTGTTCAGGAATTTGTAATAGACATGTGTCGTCAATATTTGTATCTGCATCAGTGATCATTGTTCTTCCATCATGAAAGCCTAACTGAGTTTTTCCACCTTTGATAGTTGTTTTACTTTTTACCTTAACAAGTTTTTTAGATTTTTCACTAGCATCAATTTTTAATGGTTCAAGTACATGTCCATTTTTAGGTATTAATCTATATACATCAGTTGTTCCTTCTAATTCCACTACATCCATTAAACCAATTGAGTGATGTAAAGATTTTTGAATAATACCATCAACTTTAATTTTTCCACTATATATTGATGATTTAGCTTCTCTTAGTGTTTTTACTTTTTTTATTGTATCACGTAATAAAACGGCAGATGGGATTGAATTACTTTTTGGATGAGACCCAGGCCTAACTGTAATTACAAACCTTTTATCTTTTCTATTTATTCCCCAAAATGTAGGTGCCATTTGGCGTTTTAGTTTTTTACTACCTGCTATTGTGCCCATTATTTTTTCTCACTCCTTTTAACAACGTCTTTCTTTTTAGATGCTGGTTTAACAACGTCTTTCTTTTTAGATGCTGGTTTAACAACGTCTTTCTTTTTAGCATCATCTTTCATAGACTTTATTTTTGATTTCGGTTTTTTTTCCAATATTTTGATACGCCATTTGTCATCCGTATTTAATGATGTAATGATTACATTTGACGAATGAATGTAAATGTCAATTTTATCTCCCTTTAATTTTTCTTTTTTATTACCTTCTATAGCAATGCTACTATTAGTGGTTGAGATTTTACTGACTTTACCTTTAATTCCCTTATATTCTCCACGTATTACATTAACTGTATCATCTACCATAATCCTAGCACTACGTCGTGAATATTTTTTGCGTAAATCCTTTGATAATGGAGCACAAATTTGTTTATTTACAACTTGATTTATTGCTCGATAGATCTGCTTATTTCTCATTTTAGTTGGTTTCATCTATACCACCATTGATGCCAAATTAGCTATCCTTGGCCATTTTTCAGAAGCTTCTACAGATACTGGTCCTTTGATGTCAGTTCCTTTAAGTTCACCTTCAGGTGTAATTATAACAGCAGCGTTATCTTCAAACGATACTCTAACTCCGTTTAATCTTCTAATTGGATATTTTTGTCTAATAATGACAGCACCATGTATTTGCTTTCTTAATTCAGCTGGTCCTTTTTTTACAACCACATTACAGAAATCGCCTACTGCAGCAGCAGGCAATCTTGATAATCTTGTTTTATACTTGTGAACGTTGATAATTTCTAGTATTTTAGCACCGGAATTATCAGCACATGTAATTTGCGCACCAACTGGTAGAACTCTAGTTACATACGGTCGAAATTCAACAACTCCCTTGGAAGCTTTCCCACGACTTTTTCCTTGTGACATTATGGTTTAACCTCTACAACAACAAAGGAAACTGATTTTGAGATCGGCCTACATTCAGCAGCCACAACATAATCCCCTTCTTGTATATCTAAGTTAGAAGGAACATGCGCATGTATCTTATTTTTGCTCCGTCCAAATCTTTTGAATTTAGTAAAGTCAATTAATGATTCTCTTTCAATAACAACTGTTCCTTTTGCTTTCGCATTGATAACAATTCCTTCAAATAATTTACCACGTATTGACAGAGAACCATTAAATGGATTATTCTTTTCGTTTCCATCCAGTTTTTTCTTCAGTTTCTTTACTGGCAGTCCAATATTTCTTGTCATATTTTCATATCAATCCTATTTGGTATATTATAAATTAACGAATTTTCTATTATTCCTGTTAAATTTTTTATGAACATCATCTTTCTTTCAATTCATTTAATCTAGTCATCATTCTCGCAATATCCTTTCGAAGTGGTTTAAGCTTACCACTCTCTTTTCGTAACGTGCCTTTTTTTGATTCAATTCGAAGCTTAAAAAGATCAGCGCGAACTTGCTTTAATTTATCTCGTAAATCCTTTTCATTGAATTCTTTAATCGTTTTATTCTTTAAATGGCCCATTATTTCAGTTTCTCCTCCTCTTCCTCTAAAGTTACAAGTGTTTTCATTTTTTCTTCTTCTATTTTTATTTGCTCTGTTTCTGTTTTTGCTGTTTCATCTTTTTCAACTTTTGTTTGATCAGTTTCTGTAATTTTTTCTTTTTCAACTTTTGGTGATTCATTAAGTTGAAATTCAGGCGTTAATTTTTCTTTCCTTGCAATTCTGATCTTGATACCAATTAATCCCATAGAAGTTTTTGTATGAGTGATATCTTCTGATACTAAGTTTTTTGCATAGTTACCAGCTCTTGGAAGAATGCCCTGTGTATGTTTTTCAAATGCAGAACGGTCACCGCGTAATTTACCTGAAACTGTTATTTGTACACCCATTGCACCTCCCTCCATTATTTGATTTAATGTCCACATAGTAGCTCTTCTAAATGCTGTACCTCGTTCAATGTGCGCTGCCATTCTGTTACACATAACACTAGGTGATAGTTCTGCTTTTTGAATTTCTTCAACTGAGATTTGTGGATTTTTGAACCCAAAGTCAGATTCAATTTTTTCTGTTAATAGTTTAATACCTGATCCTTTTCTACCTATAACAATTCCTGGTCTTGTAACAAAAAGCGCAATTTTTGTTCCAGTAGGTGTTTTTGAAATTTCAACTTTATGAAATCCAGATTCTTTAATCTCTTCCCTAAGAAAACCATTAAGAAGCATTATGTTATAATTATCTTTAATTACATTTTTTACTTGTGTCATTTATTATACCTCCTGGGCTACAAATTCTACGTGAACACGTGCATCATTTTTTGCTGAATCTACCTGACATTGTTCCTGGATCAGATTTATGCCCAACTTGATTTTTGTATCTTTTAAATGGAATACTTCGTTTAAAATTTGTTACATCAAGTAGATAATCTCTGGCTTTTTCAATCGTCAATCCTTTCATAGCAACCGATATTTCTCTGGCATGTTTATGTGAAATTGATTTTTCTCTTATTGCAGCACGAACATGTTTTGTTGTGTCATAATTTTGAAATGCGTAATAACGTTTAGGCATATTTCTCACTTCAATGGTACATACAAACTAGATCTTGATGCACCTACTCCCGGTGCACCATGACTCACACGCTTATTTGTGATTACATATTCTCCTAGATAATGGCTAACCATTTCTGAAGTTATAGTTACAGGAACAAATTCTTTACCAGAAAAAACATTAACAGTTGTTCCTATCATATATGGTAAAATAATCAGATCACGAAGATGAGTATTGATAGGTGTCTTGAGCTTTCCTTCCTTTGTAGCCTTAATCTCCTCAATCAATTTTCTTTTACCATCATTTATTCCTCTGGTTAAGGATCTTCTGATTCGAGCGGGAAATAATTTGAGTAATTTATCTAAAGGCAATTCTTCTAATTCTTTCTGTGATAATCCACGATATGTAAATTCTCTAACCAACTATTTTCACCATTTTTCTGTTAAAGACGTTTTTTGGTCCATATTATAGCATTCCTATTTTAGTTGCTAAGTCTCTTGCTATATCAACAGATTCAAATTCAACAAATGCTTTTTTGCCGTAAATTGTTCTTGCAGTGTTAACTTCCACAGCTTTTTCTTCATAAAGAGTGTTTATTGCATCTTTTATTGTTGATTTAGAAGCTGTTTTTTCTACAATAAAGCAAATTTTTTTCTCAGTTTCTACTAACTCGAATGTTTTTTCCGTGATATACGGATTTAAAATAATCTTATTTGCAAGTTCTACTCTCATCTAACATTCACCATTATTTCTAAATTAGTTGATTTTATTTTTTCAATTTCTTTTAATGCACTCTTTGAGTATACCGTTAATCTAATTGGTACACCGCCAGGCGCTAGATCTAAAACGCTTAAATTTTTAGCTGCTTGTGCCTCAACTCCAGGAATAGTACCACACGCCTTTGATAGTTTTTTTGAGTTAGATGCGACAAACAATACACTTTTACCAATTTTTACACCTCTTCCACGCAATGAAGATTTTCCTGTTCTAGCCCTACGAGATTTTAATCTATCAACATCTGGCATTAGGTTTAATGAATCTAATATTTTTAACATATCTTTAGTTTTTGTAACAGATTCTATATCATCAGATATAACGATAGGAAATATTTTTAGATTTTCAACTTTATGTCCTCTTGATTCAATAATCTCTTTTGATTGTGTAGCAGCTATTGCTGAACATAGTGCAAGTTTATTTTCTTTTTTATTTAATTTTTTAAAGATTATTTTTTGTACTTTAGGTGGGTGTGCTTGTCTTCCACCTCTTACTGATGCTACACCACCTGCTTGACCCTGACGTCCACCTCCACCACCTCGCATCTTAGCAATTCTTGATATTCCCTGACCAGTTGGTGGATCATTTGATCTCGCAACAACATCCATTCCAGCAGTAGGACGCCTTCCTTGCGGTTGAAATTTATGTGAATTCAGATTAGTGAATGATTTACTAATCAAATCTTTTCTAAACGGTGTTGAAAACACTAGTGGTAATTCTATTTCATTTTCTTTAGTTCCTGTAGTAGTAAATGTTTGAACTTTCATTAAACAACCACTTCTAAAATATTCGGTTTGATTATTTTTTTAGGAGTATTACGTATTTGTGTTCTTAATTTAATTAGTCTATTATATGTTCCAGGAACTGATCCACGTAATATTATAAAATCTCCATCAACATTTCCAAAGTGTTTAAAACCACCCGCAGGATTTATTTTGTATTTTATATTTTCAGTATTATCCATAATCATAATTTTTTTGTCATATTCTATCCTTTGATGCAGACCGCGTTGACCTGCTCTTGGTACAGTATACATTACATACTGTGGAGATATTGGACCAAGAGAGCCAACTTCTCTGACACTTTTTCTTGATTTATGTTGTTTTCTTTTTACACCCCATCTTGTAATAGGACCTTCCCAACCTTTACCTTTAGTAATTGCAGCTGTATCGACAATTGCACCAGCTTCAAAAACTTGATCAATTTTTACATCTTTACCTAAGAGTCCTTTCAAAAATTCAAACTGTTTTTTAATATCTCCACCTTTTACAGATGCTTCAAAAACGTATGGTTTTTTTTGTCCCAAACCAGCGTTTTGAGGAATGACAACAATTAACGCATAAACTTCCTTAATTTTTTTGATTGATTTTTCCGTATAATCTAACAAACTTTCTCTATCTTTGTTTTTGAATAATTTAGAAATATTTTTTGGTAAATTGTCAGCATAAAGATCAAATTCTGCATGCTTACCATTTGGATCTTTTGAATATCCTCTAATCCCAGCAATGAGAATTGGTGGTGTTACAATTACTGTACCAAGACTCACAAGTTGTTTTCCATGTTTTTTCACGATCGTCTATATTTACTATTTGTACACAACCAGCTTTGAATCCTGCATGTGCTAGCAATTTTGGTTCATCTGAGTTAACTTTAGGCCATGCTCTTATTCTAGCCTCCATACTTTTAGCTCTACCCCTAGGTAGGTACGCAAGACTACCTCTACGTGGTGCACTATGTCTTCTATGACCCATAACAAATGGAAAAAGTCGTTGACCCCATTATATATCTACTAAAATTTTAATTCTATTTTGTTTTTTCTTGTTATTGATCTATGGTTTAATGATATTATTAATTGAAATAAACATTGTATAACTTCCTAAAACAAGTCCAACAAACCCAACAACTATTGCCAAAATCAAAAAATTTTTTTTCGTAGCCATTATTTTAGATCATTTATTATTCATAATAGCTATGATTAAGAATGTTAATTATCGATAATGTTCCTAAAATTGCTTCTTCTAAGCGTACAGTTTGTGTTCCCTGATTTGGGAAAAAGTTAAAGATATTAGCATTTTGGATTTTCTTAATATTACTGCCTAGAAGATCATAAACTCCCTTATTTGTTGTTCCAAACACAACAAGTGTTGGTTCATTTGGCTCAATTATTTTTTTTGCATCTGATCTACTAAAATTCTTTCCTTTTTTTGAAGTTAAGATTATCTTTCCCTTCCAGGTTGATAAAACAGAGAGTAAATTAGCTCTTTCTTTTACGTTGTATCCCCAATAATCTTTAATAAGGTCTCTTGAAATTTCTTTCGCAGTTAGTTCTGGTTGTATAGTTTTAATTTGTACAGCAATTCTTGTACCAGATTTCATTTTTCCAAAATATTTAATATGTTTGTTTATTCCAATATCCAGAAATTTTTTTCCTTTATAGTTTATAATTAATGCATCACGTATATCACCAATTTTTAACATTTTTTTGTTTGATGTAGTTAAATGACTAGAAATATTCAGTGGTTGTAGTACTCCAGCATATTTTAGCAATTGTGTTTTTGGAAATATCTCTTTACGAAAATATTGTGGTGTTTCTAAATATTTTAATGATGTTGCTAAAAGTGTTGAATCATTTTTATTCTGTTTTCCATCCTGATAAATAAAAATTTGATTTACTTTAAAAATTGCACAAGTTCTTGCTATTATTGATATTTTTTTAGTTTTGTTTAAAATGGTTGATTCATCTAACAATGACGAATCAGGTATTGCAATTGATAAATTCATTAGTTAGCGTTGTTTGATGATCATAAAACTATGATTTATTTTTTTTCAATCGGATATTTTTTGATTGCAGATTCCATTAACTCAGAAATATGTTGTCTATCTAAAATTTCAAGTTGTTTAGTGTCAGATTTAATTTGAGAAATTTTGATATGCTCAGATCCTTTCACATCTTTATTAACCATATTAATTGATGCAATTGCTAACAATTCAGTTTCTTCTAATGTCATTTCTGCTTTGTATTCTTTAGTTAAGAATTCCGTTACTTTATCAGAATCTGCACCAATCGCAACCGCATTGTATGGAATATACGTTCCACTAGGGTCAGTTAAAAATAATGAATTACCATTTACATCTACACCACCAATAATTAATGCCACGCCTATTGGTCTGGCTCCTGCATATTGAGTATATTGTTGACATTGATCAGCCATATGTTTTGCAACAATTTCAACAGTGACAGATTCATCATAAACTATCTTGTTACTCTGTGAGAAAAATCTTGCATCATCAACTTGACTACGTGCATCTGGAATATAGCCCGCTGCTGCCACTCCTATATGCTGATCAATTTTAAATAATTTTTGTGGATCTGCGACAATCTGTAGTTTTCTTGGTCTTTCATCCGCTGCAAATACTATACCATCTTTTGTTTTGATACCAAGAGCTATTGTTCCTCTTTTTACTGTTTCAATAGCATATTCAACTTGGTATAATCTACCATCTGGTGAAAAAACTGTAATCGCTCTATCATAGCCTTGTTGTGATGGCATCAATTCAATTCAAAGACTAAGAAAGTTTAATTTAAGTTTAGTTGTATTACAAATATCTTATGCGAATAATTCAAAAAATAGTTGTAATATCATTAGCCATTTTTATATCTGCATTTTTTATTCCAACTGTTTATAACATAATTTGTAACGGCAATTTAATGCTGGATTGCTGAAGTAGAATTGATATGATCTTTGAGTATAGATTTATGATTTAATACTTTTTTAATGAATGATATTAATTGGTATTATGGCTGAATCTGAAATTAATTTGAAGCTTTCTGAAGAACCAACAGAACTTCAGATCAAGAAACTGAAAAACTACTTTAAAGAAATTCCGTTATCTGAGATACTATCTGGTTTAAAATTTGCAAATAATCGTTGGATCGCTAAGGATGCTGGCGTGCTTAAAGTTGGAAGAAAAAGTATTCTACAAAAGGAAGTTCATTCTGTTACTACAGAACAAGCTCAGTGGAGGTTAAAAAATTGGAAAATGATGATTGCTAATTACCGTCGAAGAGGTTACAGTTATCCAACAATTTCTCGAATTAAAAAATTACTTGTTCAAATCAGCAGAAAAAAATCTAAATCATAGATTCATTTTCTTTCGAAGAATTTTCTAACAGTGTAGTTGGAGGTTCTGGTATACTACTTAGTGTTCTACTTTCAAGAACATCATGTGCTTCCTTGAGTATTGCTTCTGTTTCTTCATTTCCCTGGCATGTTGGTGTCATTGATTCTTGTGTTAATGATGAATCTGTTATCATGTCACCAAGTGTACTCGTTAAATTTTCCATCGATGAATGCATTTGTGGCATTAATGTAGATATTGATGGAGCAAGTCCTTTGATTAATGACATGCATGGACTTAACGTAACAACAATATCGCCCAATTCTGAAACAGTGTTTAATCTAAGTTTAATATGCTCCATTGATAATTTTGCATTACCAATTCTATCTCTCACTTTTCTAATTTCTCCCAATTCTGTGGCATATGTTATTGCCATTGATTCATTTCGCGTTTTTTTTGCTTCGACAATTTTTTTGAAAATATGTTCATGATTCTGTTTTAATTTATTGTGAGCCTGTTCAAGCCGTAAAATTTGTTGTTCCATCTTTTTTCCTGCATCTTCGACTTTATTTTTTAATGCATTTTCTGGCTTTACTTTACTTAGAAATTTCTGTGATAAATTTATACTATTTTTAACCCCACGCCAATTTTTACCTATATAGCCCATATTCTTTGTTAAATCGAAAAATCTGCATTTTGTGACTTAACTAAAATATTTTGATCTAATTGGATCGAATTATTTTATTTAACTCGATTTTGAACATAAATAGGCAGATGTCCAAAATTCCATTCATTTTTATCTGATTATTTTTTATTTTTTGTGTGAATAAACGACTTATTGTTATTGGCGTATTCCTAGGAATCGTTATTGGTATTGCATTTTTTATCGGCTGCCCAAATAAAGCAATTGGCTGTTTAGCTTTTGATATCGGTCGCTAATTATTTAATTTGAATTTATTTTTTGCACTTTCTAGTACAGACAGTGATTTTTCAATATGCACATCTGTAAGTCTGGCAGTAATTGAAATTCTAATTCTTGCATGATTTTGTGGTACCGTTGGATATCTTATTGGCTGTGCAAAGATTCCATTTTTAAAAAGATAGTCACCAAACTCCATTGTCGTTCTTTCTTTCCCAATTATTATGGGGAATATTTGTGAATCAGAATTAACATCAAATCCTATTTTTTTTAAACCAATAGAGAATTTCTTAATATTTTTCCATAGTTTTTTCCGATTTCTTTCTCTTTTTGATTCAAATCTTTTTGTTGCATCATGAATTATAATTCCAGGCAGTGCGGATGTGTAGATAAATGGTTTTGATTTGTTAACGCATAATTCTATAATATTTTTCTTTGATGCTACATATCCACCAAATGAGCCTAATCCCTTACTTAAACTACTGATGTAAATATCTATTTTTTTTGAAACACTAAAATGATTAGCTGTACCTTTACCATCTCTACCCATAACAAAGTCACCATGTGCATCATCAAGTATAACTATCGCATTATTTTTTTCAGATATTTTAGTAATCATATTTAGATCAGAAAAATCACCATCCATACTAAATACGCCTTCTGTAATTATGAATTTTCGATTAGCTTTTGTTTTTATTTTATTGGCTAAGTCGTTCATATCATTATGATTAAAAATTGATAATTTTGCATTTGTTAGCTTACATGCTTCAATTAGACTAGCATGATTTAGCTTATCACTTAACACAAGATCATTTTTTCTAATAATTGATGATATAACACCAAGGTTTGTCATATATCCAGTTGGAAATATTAATGAACGCTCTTGTGATTTATGCTTCGCTAATTTCTCTTCAAGTATCCTAAATGAATTATCATTACCAGAAACTAGGCGAGAACTAGATTGGTTTTGTTTGTTTGAAAGTTTTGGTTGTGTTATTCCCAAATAATCATTTGAACACAGATTGATGAGATTTTTTGAATTAATGGTTATGTATGCCCCAGTAATTTCACTATCATGCATTTTTCTATGCAGATTATATTTTTTAATTTCTTTTAATTCAGAATTAATATATTCAAACTTGTGCTTCAAGATTTATCTCATTAATCATTTTAGTGTCTTTTTTCACTGTATTTCCACTCATTGTTAGATATCCAGCACTGATTATCCCATTTGCCCCACTAAGCAGTAATTTTTGTCCATCATCTTTTAAGTTAATTTCACGACCACCAGAAATTTTGATTATTGATTCTGGTAAAAGAAATCTTAGTGTACTAAAGACCCTCAATATTTCCGTAATATCTAATTGTGTCTGAAGTTCTAATGGTGTTCCTGGCATTGGAACCAACATATTCACAGTAACTTCTTCAGGCTTTAATTCTGAAATTTCAAAAATTAGTTCTT
>LUMJ01000415.1_pt1 | contig 12318 bp, 9 predicted proteins | sample 729631 | NCBI WGS metagenome assembly LUMJ01 (sample SAMN03860266, study PRJNA289734) | marine metagenome | biome: seawater column; feature: ocean; material: water; isolation source: Red Sea water column Station 22 - depth 500m | place: Saudi Arabia: Red Sea | collected 2011-10-15 | depth 500 m | reverse complement strand
TATTCATCTTGGTCTCCTCACCTTGTTAACTTGATTGTTCAATTCCAAGTTTGGCACATTGCGATGCCGTTTGAGGGGGGAGACCATTCCATCGTTGACTTCAGATTTACTAGCTTTGGTGATAATAGAAGCCCTTTGATCGCGAAACATCCGTGCGCGAAACATCCGTGTAAACCTAGTGGGCTAAGTTATATGATAAGGCGTGTTGTAAGTAACACGCCTTTTTTATTGGCGCAGCCTAACTACGATAACTCATTAAGAAAACTCGCTCATTTTCAAAACGCTAGCCTTCAAGCATAAAACCTATCATCCCCACTAAGAAACCAAGAATACCGCCAAGGGGAGGAAGCCAGTGATTTTCCATGCGGATTTGCGGGGCAATGTCCTGAAACACTGAATAGAGAATACCGCCAGCTGCAAACAGCATAATGCCGCTCATTATGACAGGAAATTGCGCTAAATAATAAAATCCTAGCAAGCTAAACAAGGGGCCAAGCAGTGCCATCAATACAAAAATTATAATGAGCTTGGTACTGCGTCGCTTATTTTTGGGCAGCATTTCTCGATAAGCGTTGAACCCTTCTGGTAAATTTTGCACCGCAATGAGGATACCCAATAGCATGGTGCCTCCACCAAGTGCCGCAGTGGTACCAAGAGCAATAGATTCAGGGACGAAGTCGCTAAGCATGGCGGCGAGTTGACTGCCCGCGGTTTTCTTTTTGGCTAAGTAAATATCTAAAGCCATAAAAGCTAAGGCACCACCAACAAAACACGATATAGCGGCAAATACGGATACGTCTTTTATGCCTTCAGGAACAAGAACAAGGCCAACTGCCGATATTAGTGCCCCCGCTCCCAACGCTAAAATACCGTGTCGCAACTCTTTCTCGAGCCACTTAGGCTGGACCCCTTTAAAAGTCGCTAAAATAGCGCCTGCGGGCATGGCAAGCCCTGCGACCGTTGCCATAACCAATAAACTTATTATGTCGCCCTGAGGCATAAAGACTCCTTCCTAACACTTTTACCGTTACTCTATGGTTACTTTCATGAGCATCAATGGTTTACATGCAAAGCCAAAATTTAATATCACACAGAAGTTAGCACAACAAAAAAGAGCAGCGTTGCGCTGCTCTTTTTTTCGTAAGACTGTTGATAATCGCTAACGGCGATATATGCCGCACCCACTTAATTTAAATCTAAATCTCGGGTCATATTCTCGTTTTTATCACGATGCACAATGATGTTGTCTTCAATGCGAATGCCGCCAAACGGCTTGTAGGCATCAATGATATCCCAATTGATGTATTTAGACGCAGGTGTTGCTTTGAGGTCGCGCAGTAGGCTGTCGATGAAGTATAGACCCGGCTCAATTGTGAACACCTGACGCGCCTCTACCATACGCGTGCAGCGCAAGAACGGGTGATCTTCAGGAGCAGGCTTAGGCGTGCCTCTGTCGTCATTAACCAACCCGCCCACATCGTGTACCTGCAGACCCAAGAAGTGGCCAATGCCGTGTGGGAAGAAAGTACGAGTAATCCCCATTTCTACGATTTCAGGCGGCGTTAAATTCACCATACCAGTGTCATGAAGAATTTGTGCGATGCCATCGTGCGCTAGCAAGTGAATGTCTGTGTAGGCTACACCCGGCTTCAACGAATCGACTAAGGTTAGCGTTACCTTGTCTACCGCTTGAATAAGATCGCGAAACATCGCTGAATTATGAACGCCGTCTTGAGCGTAAGTACGCGTAATATCCGCTGCATAACCATGATAATTCGCTCCCGCATCAATCAAAAAGGAGCGCGATTCTTTCGGCGCTACGGTATCGCACTGCATGTAATGCAAAATTGAAGCGTGCTCATTGAGTGCCACGATGCTGGTGTAAGGCACATCATTATCGCCTTGTCGGCACGCAGAGGCATAGGCTAAGTTAATGTCGAACTCGCTTTTGCCTTCGCGAAAAGCCTGCTCTGCCGCCTTATGACCTGCCACCGCCAGCTTGTTTGCTTCACGCATGCAGTCAAGTTCGTAATCGGTTTTATAGGCGCGTTGGTAATGCAAATAATGCAGCACGCGATCTGGATTAACATTCTCAAAACCCAGTGCTTTTGCCACTTCAATATATTCACCTACATAGGCAAAACGGCTTTTGTCGTAAGGCAGGAATTTTTCTACCGCATCGGCCTGTTGAAGTAGCTTAATGTCGAAGCTGTCAGTCCAAAAATCATTTGGTTCTGGCGGCACCTTGTGCCAGAAGTCTTCGGGGCGATAGAAAATAAGTGTAGGCTTGTCTACACCGTTAACCACCAGCCAACAGTTAGGATTATCAATAACAGGCACCCATGCTTTAAACTGCGGGTTGACCTTGAATGGGTAGTGATTATCGTCTAGGAAAAGGCGCTTGCCCTGCCCTGAGTGAATAACTAGTCCGTCTAGTCCTTCTCGCTGTAGCGCTTCGCGTGTACGAGCTTGAAGCTCTTCGATATGCTGTTGGTAGGTTGCTTGATGTTGCGACATAGCCCCTCTTATATTTTTAGTCGTTAGATCCACTAGTGTAACACGAGGCCAGCATGACATGCATACTGGCTCAGACCGATACGCCCTCATTTACGCTAAAGCGCGCATAAGCACGCCCTAACTGCATGTTGCTATCGCGGCGCTAGCTGTAGAGTACCGGTCACCGGATGTGTACTTACGGCATCTGCCGATGGGATCATATCGCGGGTGAGTTGGGGGAAAATATTCTCATTTCCGCCTAACTGTTGGTCGTAAATATGCTGATACGCCATCACCGCTTTGACGTAGGCACGGGTTTCTTTGTAAGGAATATTCTCAATCCAAATATCCACAGGCAGTGCTTCATTGGCAGGCAGCCACTCCAACACTTTGCGCCATCCCGCGTTATAAGATGCAGACACCAACACTGGATTATTATTAAGCTTATCCATCAGGTAACGAAGATACTGCACACCGTATTCCACGTTATCATCCACCTGAAAAAGCGTGCTTCTGTTTACTTTTTCCTTCGCTACATAACGTGCCGTTCCCGGCATAAGCTGCATGAGTCCTGCCGCTCCCACGGAAGAAATAGCATCGCTTCTAAACGAGCTTTCACGACGTGCAATGGCCATAGCCAGCGACTTTGAAATGCTGTAGGCCTGCGATTTTTCACTAAATACATCGTTAAAGGCCAGTGGGAATCGGCGCTCAACATCATCCCAATAGCCGCTTCGCGCAAAGCTGGTAATAGCCTGATCGTATAAGCCCCATTCATACGCCAAAATGCCCGCATCCGTTACTTTAGACTCGGGTAAATGTGAGAGTAAGTAAAACCACTCGCGGCGCGCCTCAGTGGTTCTATCTAGCCTAAAAAACTCAACAGCTCGCAGGGTGGCTGGCGTTTTCGCTACGCTTGCAATAGCCGCCGTATCTCTTGGCGCCGGCGTATGTTCTAGCGATGGTATTTCACCAATATGAGCACTTGCCATAAAGCCATAGTAATGACGCTCTTGCGCAAGTTCTTTGTATAGCACCGTTGCCTGCAAACTTTGCCCAAGCGCTTCTAGGGCACGAGCTTTCCAGTAACGGTAGTTTTCTTCTCGTTGTAAGTTAGCAGGGGCATTATCAACAACGTCTACCACCTCCTGCCACTTTTTCGTACGCAGCAAATGGGAGATATGCCAAAGCTTTACGTCTTCACTGGCTCCCTCTACGTCAGCAAGTTCAAGCCAATGATGCGCTTGAGGAAGGCGGTCTAGCGTGTAGCTAAGCGCTATTGCTCTTCGCATAACGTGCTGCTGTGCTTGTGAGAAGATGTTCTTGTCGTTGTAACGGTTAAAAACTGTGCCGGCTAAATCGGGGTTTCGCCATGCAAGTTTTTCTACCGCCCATACAATGACCTCCGCTTCATGGGATGTATTTTTTAACGGGAAGAGTGCTGCTTTGTTAACTCGGCTTGAATCTCGGGTTACTGATAACCACGCATCTGCAAGATATTGCTTATCACTGGGTAATTGGCGCTTGAGATAAGAGATAATACTTCGATTATCTTCCTTCGCAGCAATCTCAATACGTTTTATCACCATTTCTGGTGTCATCATGCCCGCTTTTTTCCACTTAGCAAAAAGCGGATCGCACTCATCAGGTTGAGACTGCCCATGAAGCCACAGGGCATCAACTTCAGATAATATATCTTTTTCGCTTTCACCTTCTTTTAAGCGGTAATTAAGTGCAATACAGGTAAGCCTTGCACCCATACCAGGGCGATAATTTTCTAAAAAAGTGCTGCGGTAGTCATTTTTTGCAAGGTAGTTAAGCCACTTATAACGCACACCATAGCTAACCGGCTGTCCATTAAAGTCTTCCAGAAACTGTTTAACATCGCGCTTTGTCTTTATCGACATGGTGCGTTCAAGCTTAAGCCGAAGCAAATAAGGATAAAGTGGGTAGTGCGCTAACTCATAAATGTCGTTATCAAGATGCTGAACGCTGCGTTTTGAGTAAGTTAATAATTTCTTTTCAACTTCTAAATAGCGAGCGCGATCTTTTTCGAATATGTCTTCGGGTAACGTTAAGGGCTGGGTTGCCCAAGCACCAAATGAAGAGAAAGAACACATCAGTGCTCCCACTACGGTGGCGAGCAATTTATTGTTTTTTGTCAGCGAGCGCTGACCTAACCACGAACTAAAATAAAAACCAGACACAGTAGAACTCCTACCCTGCTCTACACTCGAACGCTTATGAGCGCTGGCAATTTTGCCGAATCGAGCTGATTGTAAAATGTTGCTGAAAAAGCAGCATTGCGACTGACCCACTACGTTCGTTTGAATAACGAAGGGAAAATTTCAGCCTGGCTCCTTGCCAAAGAAGATGTTGTGCCAGCTGTCGTTAGCTATGCTTTACACACATAGTTGACATGATTGTAGATTATTCTTTTGCTGGATTGGCGCTTTGCGTCAATAACGCTCATTATACAACCACCAATGGCGAAATGAAGCTTGAATTCGATATTTACACTTGAATTTAAGTCATCCGACCACTACCTTAGACAAATTGAAACGCTTGTTTGATTTTTTGTTGAAATTTTGTGTGGCTTTGTAAAGAATCTAGCCACCCTAACGCGTTAGTGAATGCATACGACCCTACAAATTAGTTGGATTACTTCACTAACATCCTGGCCAATGCCGAAGGAGATGATAATGATATACACAGGCAAAAGTCTTTCCGTCAGCCTGTTAGATGACGGCTTTGCTGAGCTGGTATTCGACGCCGAAGGTTCAGTAAACAAGTTCGACCGCCAAACAGTGAGCGAACTTGACGAAGCAACCCAAGCCCTACTTGCTAAAGGCGATGTAAAAGGCTTAGTAGTACGCAGTGCAAAACCTGCATTTATCGTAGGTGCAGATATCACCGAGTTCACTGGCCTATTCGCCATGGACGATGCTGAAGTACTACAGTGGGTTGCTAATACGTCACAAGTATTCGACCGCTTCGAAGACCTACCTTTCCCTACCATTGCTGCAATTAACGGCTTCGCGCTTGGCGGCGGCTGTGAAATGGCATTGGCGTGTGACATGCGTATTGCCGACACCACAGCGTCTATTGGTTTACCAGAAGTTAAGCTAGGTCTTATGCCTGGTTTTGGTGGTACGGTTCGTCTACCTCGTCTTATTGGTTCAGACAATGCGCTTGAGTGGATGACCACTGGCCGTGACAGAAAAGGCGAGAAAGCCCTTGCTGAAGGCGCAGTTGATGCTGTTGTAGCACCAGAAGCACTTGTTGAAGGTGCGCTTTCAATGGTGAAAGACGCAGCAGAAGGCAAGTTTGACTGGCAAGCACGTCGTGCGGTTAAGAAAGCCCCACTACAGCTAAACAAAAACGAAGCCATGATGAGCTTCAGTACTGCTCAAGCTATGGTGTTTGCACAAGCAGGTAAGCACTACCCAGCACCGCACAAAATGGTTGAAACTGTTCAAAAAGCAGCGGGCCTAGACCGTGACGGCGCACTTAAACTTGAAAACGAAGGCTTTGTAGCGCTTGCGAAAACCGACGCTGCGAAAGCACAAATTGGTATTTTCCTTGCCGACCAGCTAGTTAAGAGCAAAGGTAAGAAGCAAGCGAAAGCTGCCACTAAGCAATCTAAGCTTAACGCTGTACTAGGTGCAGGCATCATGGGTGGCGGTATTGCATACCAAAGCGCTGTGAAAGGCACGCCGGTAATTATGAAAGACATTAACCAAGGTGCACTAGACCTTGGCCTTTCAGAAGCAGCCAAAATTCTTGGTAAAGGTATGAAGCGCGGTAAAGTTGATGCGACTAAAATGGCGCAAACGCTTAACGCAATTACACCTACCCTTGAGTACAGCACGCTTAAAGATGCAGACCTTGTTATTGAAGCGGTTGTAGAAAACCCGAAAGTAAAAGGTATTGTACTTAAAGAAGTAGAAGACAATGTAGCAGACGACGCTATCATCACTTCAAACACTTCTACTATCTCTATTAATCAGCTAGCTAAAAGCTTAGACAAGCCAGAGCGCTTCTGTGGTATGCACTTCTTCAACCCAGTGCACCGTATGCCGCTAGTTGAAATTATTCGTGGCGAAAAAACGTCAGAAGAAACCATCAATGCAGTAGTAGCGGCCACCCTTAAAATGGGTAAAACCCCGATTGTGGTTAACGACTGCCCAGGGTTCTTGGTAAACCGCGTATTGTTCCCATACTTTGCGGGCTTCAGTAAGCTACTTATCGACGGCGCAGACTTTGTAGCGGTTGATAAAGTAATGGAAAAAATCTTCGGCTGGCCTATGGGCCCAGCTTACCTAATGGACGTTGTAGGTATCGACACGGGCGATCACGCAGCAGACGTGATGGCTGCGGGTATTCCAGAGCGTATGGCTCGCCTAGACAACGACCCTGTAACTCTGTTCTACAAAGAAGAGCGTTTAGGTCAGAAGAACGGTAAAGGTTTCTACAACTACGGTGTTGATAAGCGCGGTAAGCCTAAGAAAACACCTGCTGAAGAAGCATACGCACTAATGGCGCCACACGTAGCTGAGAAGACAGACTTTGAAGCTGACGACATTATTGCACGCCTTATGATCCCTATGGCAAACGAAGCAATTCGCTGTCTAGAAGAAGGCATTGTAGATAGCGCAGCTGAAGCAGATATGGCGCTACTTTACGGCTTAGGTTTCCCTCCATTCCGCGGTGGTATTTTCCGTTGGATTGAAACCATTGGCTTGGCGAACTTTGTTGCGATGGCAGACAAGTACGCTGAACTTGGTCCAATTTACCAGATTTCAGATGGCGTTCGTGAAATGGCCGCTGCTGGTAAATCCTATTTCGCATAAGACCCGGAGGAAAAACTAATGAAAGAAGTGGTCGTAATCGATTGCGTACGTACCCCTATGGGTCGTTCAAAAAACGGTGTTTTCAGAAATGTGCGCGCAGAAGACCTATCTGCAGCACTAATGACCGCGCTACTAGAGCGTAACCCTGGCGTAAATCCAGCGGAAATTGAAGACATCATTTGGGGCTGTGTTCAGCAAACTAAAGAACAAGGCTTCAACGTTGCACGTAACGCGCAACTATTAACACAAATTCCACGCACAACTGGCGCGGTAACGGTAAACCGTTTATGTGGTTCATCAATGCAAGCCCTTCACGATGCAACAAGCGGCATCATGAGCGGCCGTGGTGACATTTACATGATTGGTGGTGTTGAGCACATGGGTCACGTACCGATGAATTACAACATCGACTTCCACCCAGGCCTTGCTAAGTACACGGCGAAAGCGTCGGGTATGATGGGTATGACTGCCGAGCTACTTGGCCGTCAAAACGGTATTACTCGTGAGCAACAAGACGCATTTGGCGCACGTTCACATCAGCTAGCGCACAAAGCACACCTTGAAGGCCGCTGGGCTAACGAGATTGTGCCTGTTGAAGGTCACGACGCAAACGGCGTATTAAAGCTTATTGACTACGATGAAGTAGTTCGCCCAGAAAGTACAGCTGAGAGCATGGCGGCGCTTCGCCCAGTGTTCGACCCAGTAAACGGTACAGTGACTGCGGGTACGTCTTCTGCGCTGTCTGACGGTGCATCGGCTATGCTACTTATGTCAGCAGACCGTGCGAAAGAGCTTGGCCTAACGCCTCGTGCGAAAATTCGCTCGATGGCTGTGGCGGGTTGTGATGCAGCAATTATGGGTTATGGCCCAGTTCCAGCTACACAGAAAGCCCTTAAGCGCGCAGGCCTAACTATGGACGATATTGAACTTGCTGAGTTTAACGAAGCGTTCGCAGCACAGGCACTATCTTGTATTAAGCAGCTTGGTTGGATGGACCACCTAGATACTAAAATTAACCTTAACGGTGGTGCGATTGCACTTGGTCACCCACTAGGTTGTTCTGGTTCACGTATCTCGGGTACGCTTATCAACCTAATGGAATCACAAGACGTAAGCCTAGGCTTAGCGACTATGTGTATTGGTTTAGGCCAAGGTATTGCTACCGTATTTGAGCGTGTATAAGCGTTTAAATAAGCGCTTTTAAAGCTAAATTTTGAAAAGGGCCTTCGGGCCCTTTTTTGTTGGCTTTAATTACTTTTCAGATTACTTCAAAACACGAGATAAAGGACTTACCACACCCTGCGCACCTTGCTGGAGCACGTGGGTATAAATTTGCGTGGTCTTTACGTCTGAATGACCTAACTGTGTTTGCACCGTTCTAATATCAGCGCCCGATTGCAGCAAATGCGTTGCAAAAGAGTGGCGCAGCGTATGAGGCGTAACTTTCTTTTTAATGTCACAAGTTTTTGCCGTGTTTCGTATTGCCTTTTGTATACTCGATTCATCAATATGATGCCGTCGCACTTTTTTGCTTTCAGGGTCGACAGATAATCGAGAAGAGGGAAATAAATAATGCCAGCCTAACTCCCTGGGCGCGTTTTTGTATTTCAAACGTAATCGGTGAGGTAGATAAACGCCTGCGTATTTTGGATTTTCTAAATCAGCCGCCAAGAAGTTTTCTACCATAGCGATTTGTCTTTTAAGACCCGGTTTTAACTCCGCAGCCAACGTTACAATGCGATGCTTACCGCCTTTCCCATCCCAAATGCGAATAGCGTTGTAGTCAAAATCGATGTCTTTAACTCGTAGCCTTACCGCTTCCATTAGCCGCAAACCACTTCCGTACAATAAAGAAATTGGTAACTTTAGGTTGGCAGGAATTTGCTCAAAAAGAGAAACGACCTCTTCCTGCGTTAATACAACTGGAAGCTTGGCTTGCCTACGACTTGAAACAAAGTTGAGTTCGCACGAAAGTGGGCGCTCTAATATATCGCGATATAAAAACGCCAATGCATTTAACGCACTCGCCTGAGTGGCCGGAGCCACATTTTTAGCGTTAACTAGGTGAGACAGAAACACTTCAACTTCTTTGTCTCCCATTTCAGATGGGTGTCTATTATTGTTAAAGCGAATAAAGCTAATTATCCATTTACTATAGAGTTCAATCGAACGCTTAGCATAGCGACGGTTGTGCATATGCTCTATCACCATTTGCATGAACATTGATTTCATTTTTTTGATTTTTATTACTGTAAATAAACACAGAATTACGGTTTTTGACTCGATCGTAAAATAAAAAGGAAAGATTCCGTACTTAAGTACGGTGTTTTCAGATACTAAGTGTAGGTTATTGATGAAAGTATATTTCCGTGCGAAAGTGATAAAACTATAAATGTGATATACGGAAACTATCCACCTTGCATAAAGGATTTTTTCCTTACACTAAATTGTTATAAGCCAAAAGGAAACTAATGCTAACTGTCGAGAAAGATAAGGATGCTGAACAGGTCTATATCCATGGCTCTCCCGCCCAGTTACGTTGGCTAGCAAGCAGACTAGAAGCTATTGCTAACCAAGCTGAAAAATCGGGGCAAGCTCATGATCATTTTATGACTTCCAACTGGGGTGGAAACGAGCTAAACGATGAGCTTATGGGTAACCCAGAATCTCACGCAATAATTAACCATCTGATTGTATATGGTCATGCATCTAAGTAAATCGGCTTATAACAAACCACTGTAGTCACTCGCTGGCGCTCGTTGGGACACAAACACGCAGGTTCCCTTCGCTTCGCTCCGTATTATAACCTGCGTATTTGTGCCCCTAAGTGGGGCGTTATATGCCAGAGAAGTTATGAACGACGATAAAATTGCAGAATTAAAACTTCAGCGTGCAGTTGAACACTTCAAGTCAGTAATTCAAATGGCAGAGCTTGCTTTGAAAAGCTCAATTATGATTAATGGCGGCGCAGCGGTAGCATTGTTAACATTCGTTGGCAATTCGAAAGCAGAGGATAAAACTTTCTTGGTTTACTCTCTTTTTGCGTTTTCTCTAGGTGTACTGTTTGGTGCAATAAGTGCACTGTTAGCGTACCTAGCTCAGAATCATTTTATGGAACAGATAAATAACAACGAATCGCCAAGCGACAATCAAGCCCATAAAATATCAGCTATCGGAGCCATTTCATTGTCATATCTTGCATTTTTCATTGGTATTTTATTAGCCTCGCAAGGTGTTAGTAACTAATGGCATATAACAAAAAAATTAAGTCACTCACTTCGTTCGCTGGGACGCATACATGCGGGGCGGCTTCGCCATTATACCCCACATGCCTGCGCCCCTTATTTAAAAGTTATACGCTACTTAATGTTCAAAAAATAAGGATATTTATGAAAAAAACAATTGTAACTATTGTCGCTACATTTCTTTTCGGTTGCTCTTCAACGCCAAATCTTTCAACCAAAGCAATTGAGGTTCAAGCAGAAAATTTGAACCAGCATTGGGAAATGAAATCACAGTCTTTTAGCTTCTCTTCCCCCAGAAATGTAGCAAAGCGACCTGACGGCTATGTAAGGGTCCGGTACTTAATTGACTCGAATGGTAAGGTATATAATCCAGAGATAGTTGAATCGGTACCAGAGGGTGTTTGGGACGATCAAGGTTTGAAAGCCGTAAAGCAAATGGAGTATGAGCCATCTCAATCAAACACCAATAAAATACCTGTGTACGTGACTACCGAATTCCATTTTGGCAACCGCGTATAACAAGTCAATAAACTCACTCACTTCGATCGCTGGGACGCATACAAGCGGGGCGGCTTCGCCATTATGCCCCACATGTCTGCGCCCGTTATTGGAAAGTTAGAAGGCGTCAGCCTAAACTGCGTTTGGCTTTATAAAAATTCCAGTTCAACCGCCCTCACCTGCTGTATCAAAATCGCCCTGGCTTTTGGTGGTTTTAACTTCGCCGCATTAACTTCAAAGGTCGCGCAATAGGCGCTTTATCGCCAAGTTCTTAATTCAATTTAGCAAGCGCCATTGCACTTGGTAGCTCAAATGGCGGCTTGCTCTAGTCAAATCACCAACATTACTCCATTGGCATTTTACTTGTTTGCTTTAACAATCAATCGTATGCTGGCTTTATTAGTTTTTAGAACTTCCAAAGGTAAAGGCTCTGCTTCTAACAAAGCGCTTAAGCCACTCCCTTCGGTCGCTGGGACGCCTATACGCGGGGCGGCTTCGCCATTATGCCCCACGTATCTGCGCCCCTTAGCTTAAAGTTAGGCGTCATTTACTCACAGCATTAAAATGTGGGTTTAACCGTGACATTCCTTCCTTTGTACGCCTAACAAAACGCTGTTGGCACTCCCTTCGGTCGCTGGGACGCTAACACGTGGGCTGACTCACTTCGTTCGGATTTTAGCCCACGTGTTAGCGCCCCAAAGCTTAGCGTTATAAGGCGTCAGCCTAAACTGCGTTTGGCTCAATCAAGTAATCAGTTCAACTACCCTCACCTGTTTTCATTAGCATCGCCGGGGCTTTTGGTAGCTTTAATGTCGCCGCGTTAAATTCAAAGGTCGCGCATTAGGCGCTTTATCGCCAAGTTCTTATTTACCGCCAGTAAGCGCCAATGCGTTTGTTAGTTCAAGTGGCGGCTTGCTCACGTCAAATCAAAACCATCACTGCACAGTCGTTTTGCTTGTTTGTGTTAACAATCAATCGTATGCTGGCTTCAACAGTTTTTAAAAAGACCAAAGGAGCTGGCTCTGCTTATAACAAGGTGCTTAAGACCACTCCCTTCGGTCGCTCGGACGCATTTACGCGGGGCGGCTTCGCCATTATGCCCCACGCAAATGCGCCGCTTAGCTTAGTGTTATGTGCCAAGGAGGCGAAATTGATTTTTCCTGATGATGCAGATGGGGATGTGTTAAAAAGACTTGATGAATCTGGATTCGATTTTTCTAAACCAA
>LUMJ01000416.1_pt1 | contig 12341 bp, 19 predicted proteins | sample 729631 | NCBI WGS metagenome assembly LUMJ01 (sample SAMN03860266, study PRJNA289734) | marine metagenome | biome: seawater column; feature: ocean; material: water; isolation source: Red Sea water column Station 22 - depth 500m | place: Saudi Arabia: Red Sea | collected 2011-10-15 | depth 500 m | reverse complement strand
AAGGTTTTTTAGTTGTACTCAGTGTGAGAAAATGCTTGAAACTTCAATCAAAAATGATTCTATATGTGGCAATTGCTGGATTGTTCGCGTTTATGTTTGCAATGGTTGGTGTTTCTCTTATGGACATTCCAGAATTAGAAAAATCTCAAATTAGATTAGGTAGTGTTGAAGTAACTGGCATAAACACAATTGAGAATAACGCCAAATTGAAAGTTAGTTTTCTTATAACAAACCATGGCGAAAGGACATTCGTTATTCCAGTTATTTCGTATGAATTGTTTGCAAATGGAAAATCTATTGGAACTTCCTCTTATAGTGTTGAAGATATTCCAATGACTGGTAGGGCTCCGTTTTACCCCGGTGCAGAAATTCCTTTAGATAGTTATTTGAAAATTTTTCTAACTGAGAGTAACAGCGATGAATATTTAGCTATTGTTAATGATGAGTCAGTTGAGTTTAGTGTAAAAGGTCAATACACCATAGAAACTGCTTGGCAATTGGTTGAGAAAGAATTTGAAAGCTCGTTATATCTTTCCGTGAACTGAAAATATTAAAAATGGGCCGAGAGAGATTTGAACTCTCGACCACTGCCGTGTCGAGGCAGTATCCTAACCAATTGCTGGGCTTGTGGCGCAGAGTCGAAAGACGTGCAATATGGATAGCGTGGTAGCCTCCTAAGTTACAGGTCGAGGGATCGAAGCCCTCCAAGCCCGCTTATTCCCTAAGATCGGAACCATTACCCAAAAACGTTCAGATATCTATTAAGATAATGTATGATACTAACAGTCATGGAAACGGCTTCTAGAAATTGTGTTTGTAAATGTCATCTAGGTGGTGCTGCTAGTTGTCCAGGATGTAAAGAAAACCATTCAGATGGATGTAATTGTGAAAATTGTTAATAGAAAATTTTTAGGAGGCTGTTCTTCCATCAGCAGTATAAACTATTTTTTTACCAGATTTTTTACTAGGCTTTTTACTAGGTTTATGACTGCCATGAGACCAATTCTGACTTATCTGTGATACATAGCAAATTAAAGTTAAGAACCACATAATCGGTACAGCTAACCAAAAGAAGATGTCTAATACCTCAGCATAGTCTACAAACATAGGCCAAAGTAGTGTTAAAACGGCCGCAAAAACACCACAAACAAGAGTGGCCAGATGGTTAAAGAAGTATCCCATGTTTTTCTCAAAAATCTAATTGAATATAACAGTAATGCTCATTGTCAACTTCAGAATATATCTAGACTGAAAGTTTAGTGTTTATTTCATTAAGCAGAAACAGTTGTCTGTGTTTCTGATTGTAAAATCTTAATTTTTTCGAGGAGTTCATTTCTCAGATCTCTGGCAACACGCCTTACAGTTGGTCTCGGAACCCCCAATTCATCTACAACTTTGGTGTAAATATCTTGTTTGTCAGTAACACCCTTATCAAGAAAAGAATTGATTGTTTGTTTAATAATTGTACTTTGGTTTGTACGATTCACAAAATTAGATTTTTCTCGTTCTATATAAGATTAATTTTAAAAACTTACAAAGGATAATTTTTTATTGCGGGTAATTAGTGTGATCATCTTGAAAACTTTCGATTCTAGTTTATATTAAAATTACAAAGATTCTTAAGATAAAATTAAAAATCAAGATAAATGGCTAAGGTCACAATCAATACAAATCTTGGAAATATAGAGTTTGAATTATTATCTGATATTGCTCCGGAAACTGTTAGAAATTTCATAAAGTTGGCAAAATCAGGGTTTTACGATGGGACATTATTTCATAGAGTAATTCCTAAATTTATGATTCAAGGTGGGGATCCAAATACAAAAGAATCCGATAAAAGTACGTGGGGAACAGGAGGACCTGGTTATAACATAAAAGCTGAGTTTAGTTCTAGATCACATCTTCGTGGAATTGTATCAATGGCTCGTTCGTCTGATCCTGATAGTGCAGGCTCGCAGTTTTTCGTTGTAACTAGTGATAGTACGTTTCTTGACAGAGAATATACCGTATTTGGACAAGTTTTGATTGGTATGGAAGTTGCTGACAAAATTGTTAATCTGCCTAGAGATGGTAATGATTGCCCTCTACAAGAAGCTAAAATGATTCAAGTGACTATATCTGACGCTTAGTTGGCTAACAAGGCTTCTTTAGCAAAGTAATAACTTCGTTTGTCTTGCTTATTTTTTAAGAGTTCTTTGTTAAATGCCATCTTGGATAGGGTTTTTGATACATCTAATGGACTAGCAATCCACCCATGTTCCCTTAACTCATTCACAGTTTCAGGTACTGTTCTTGCCTGATCAAAAAAATAATTTTTTGATAAAATCAAAAGTTTACCACGCAACTTGTTTACAGGAACAGAAGTTGGGTTATTAAATTCTGGTTCATAAACCTCGGCATTTTCAAGTGAGTTTAGAGTTGATACTTCTTGCATATTATCTTGAAGTGGAAAATCTCCAGTGATTACTCTTACATTCTTTGTTTGTAAATGTGCGGCGATATTTTCAATAACTTCCCCTATAGTTTTATTGTCTACATAGAAATCTCTAGAATCTACCTCAATTTCATTATCTCCAATTCGTAGTTTAATCTTAGCCAATATTATACCAAGTTTTAATTTTCATTTAATTTACTAGCTCTAAATGGCTTAAAGAATGGATCAAAATTTTTACACATTATACGTTTCGGGCTTTTTGAAAGGGATTTATACGAAATAATATGTGTCGAAATGATGTTAACTGTTTTTGGTTCAACAGCACTTGACACTATCAGAACCCCAACCAAAGTGTTAAAAGATGTGTTGGGTGGGGCTGCTACCTTTGCAGGAATTTCATCAAGTTTTTTTGTTGATACTGGATTAATAGCGGTGATAGGAAAAGATTTTCCAAAAAAATATCACAAGATACTTGCTAGCCGTCTTAATTTAGATGGTCTTTCTGTAAAAAATGGGAAAACTTTTCGTTATGATGGAAAGTATGATAAAACTTTAAGCACAAGAACTACATTGCGTACAGAACTAAACGTTCTTGAAAATTTTCAGCCAGTTGTTCCAGAACAATATAAGCAATCACAATTTGTCTATCTTGCTAATAATGATCCTGACCAAAATATTGCATTGATTAAAGAATTTGATCGTGTAAAGTTTTCAATGTGTGATACAATAGAATTTTGGATTTCCACTAAGAAGGCGTCAGTAGTTAAAATGTTCAAACAAGTTGATGCTGTAGCAATTAATGATGAAGAGGCAAAACTGCTAACTAAAGAATCCAACTTGATTAAATGTGCCAAAAAAATTATGGAATGGGGAACAAAATATGTTATTATAAAAAAAGGTCAACATGGTTCGCTTTTATTCTTTGATGATGTTATTTTTCCATCTGCTGGTCTACCTTTAGAAAATGTCGTAGATCCTACAGGTGCTGGCGACTCGTTTGCAGGTGCTATGATAGGATATCTAACAAGCAAGAAAAAAACAGATCTTGCAACAATTAAAAAATCTACTATTTATGGTAACGTTATGGGCTCATTTGCTGTTCAAGGATACGGGCTTAACGGATTGCTGCGAATCAAAAAAATGGATATTAAAAAAAGAATTGCGTTGTACGAAAAAATTACCCGCTTCTGAAAAGTTATACGTGTTAATGCTTTGTGTGTAATATGCAAGATAAGCTAGAGGAAATTTTTTCTCTTCAGAAAGATTTTGAGGGTATGATGAATCTAGATAGATATCCAAAAGATGTTGAAGGAAAAGTTTCCGCTTTGTGTACCGCTATGATCCATGAAGCTATAGAGCTTCAACGCACAACAAACTGGAAATGGTGGAAAAAACCTATACCTTTCAATGAGACAGAAGCTCGTGAGGAGCTTATCGACATATGGCACTTTCTAGTCCAGGCTTCGCTAGAACTTAACTTAACACCAGATGATATCTTAAAAGAATATCAAAGAAAAAATGAAATCAATAGAAAGCGACAAAAAGACGGTTACTGATTCATTTTCTGTTGTTAGAAAAGATTTTTTCCAGTCTTGCCATATCTGATTTACTTACTTTCGGATGTATTGGTAAACTAAGTACATGACAAGCAGCCCATTCTGTGTTTGGAAGGCTTGTTTTGGTTTTGTAATATGGTGTTTTGTGGATTGGAGGGTCATAGTAAACCGTTGCCCCTATTCCTAAAGAATTTAGTTTTTTCATTATGCTATTTCTATTTTTTAAAGCGATTGTATACAAATACCAATTCAGTGTTTCGCCTTTTCGTTGTTTTGGCAATATAATATCATAATTCTTTAAAAGTTCGGTAAGAATTTGTGCCTTCTTTTTACGCTTCTCTAATAATACAGGTAATTTTTTCATTTGCACTTTCGCTATTGCAGCATTAATTTCAGGAAGCCGTAAATTAAGACCAAACATGGTTGTAAGACGATTCTTTGACATACCATGATTACGAATTTGTTTTAGCTTTTCAAAGAGTTTTTTATCATCCGTGATAATAGCACCGCCTTCTCCAGATGTCATTACCTTTGCAGCATAAAGACTAAAGCAACCAAGCTGAGAAAATGTTCCTGAGTGTTTTCCATTTAGTTTTGAACCAAGTGATTGTGAAGCATCTTCAATTGTTTTGAGGTTATTTTTTGTTGTTATTTCTAAAATTTCCTTCATGTATGCAATGTGTCCGTATAGATGAACAGGAATAACTGCTTTGGTTCGTTTTGTAATTTTTTTTCTTAAATCATCAGGATCCATTGTATAATTATCTTTTAGGATATCAACAAATACTGGTTTAGCACCAACAGATTTTACCGAGTTTGCAGTTGCAACAAAAGTAAATGATGGGATCAAGACTTCGTCACCAGATTTTATATCTAGCGCGTATAGAGATGCTTGGAGCGCTGCAGTTCCAGAATTAACAGATACCGCAAATTTTGATTTAGTAAACTTTGATAGAAGTTTTTCAAACTGTTGAACACGTGTACCGCCATCAAATGATGATGAAGTAAGTGATTTTTCTGATAAAACCTTTCTGGCCTCCCGTATTTCTTCCTCACCGATATCAGGAGTATTTATGGGTATTTTCATTAGCACGTTTGATGATTGTTTCTTTAATAAGTTTCATTGATAAATTCTAAGTTTTTATAATGGATTTCTATTAGGCATAAAATGAAAGAACGACATCTGCAAAAACATGACAAACAGTATAAGATATTTCTCTATGTTTTTTATACATGTGCTGTAATGATGTCTTCTATAACATTCTTCGGTATTTACTCTATGAGTCAGGATTGGAACGAAAATGGTATGTTTGTTATGGGTGAGATTCTAGTACAGACACAAATCCCATTTGAGAATTTTGCAAACCTATCTACTTGGCTTTTCTTTTCTTGTGTGATAGGTTGGTATTGTGTTTCTAGAATTGGTTGGAGAAAAACAACCAATTTGCACTCCTATAGAATGGCGCTTCTTAAGCTAATGTTAGTTGGATTTACCATAATTTGTTTGTATGAAGTATTATGGAGTTTTACAATATTAAATGCCGAAATTACTTCGCAGTTGATTTTATCTGGTGGCACTACACCAGATATTGATGCCCTTGCAGTAGAATACCCAGATGTCCTACGACCATGGAACTTGATTTTTGCAACAAAGATGTGGCTCGCTGGTACTATAATTAGTGGTCATGCATTCTATCTTAGTTCAAAACCAAGAAAGTCCTTAGAAGAAATAGAACCATCTTCATGATGTGTTTTAGTCAAAAAATTACAAACCGAGCGTTTAATACACGTAGTTTTTGACGATTTACAGGAGTGATAAAATGTCATACGATCGAACAAACAGAGAAATGCATAAGGCGACTTGCTCTGACTGCGGTAATGAATGCGAAGTACCATTCAAACCAAAAGAAGGTAGACCAGTCTATTGCAGAGAATGTTTTCAGAAACATAGGAATAACTAATACAATACAGCCATAGTGAACTTTTCAAGAATTTGATGGTTTCTATAAGCGTACTTGTAGATTTTACGGTATCTAGGGTTACATAGCTACAAACTGGAAACTTTATACGCTTTCAAAAAAAATTCAATTAAAATGGATGTTACTGAGAAAGTGAGTCTAATCTCAAGACCGCCAACGGAAGAAGTTGTTACCCAAGAGGAATTATTAGGGCTTTTTAAAACAAATTCAAAGCCAAAACACTACATTGGTATAGAAATCTCTGGTTTTTTACATTTGGGCAGCTTGATAAGCACTGGATTTAAGCTAAATGACTTTGTTAAGGCGGGTGTAGACTGCACTGTTTTTTTGGCTGATTGGCACACTTTGTTGAATGAAAAGTTAGATGGAAGTTTTGAAACTATAAGAAAAGTTTCGAAATATTATGAGGACGCCTTTAGAATCATCTGTCCTGCAGCTAACGTAGTTTTAGGAACAGACCTTTATGATTCCAAAAAAGCGTACTGGTCAGAACTTGTACAAATTGCAAAACATATGTCTCTGGCCAGAACTATGAGAACACTTACTATAATGGGAAGATCAGAGAACGATGAAAAAATTGATCTTGCAAAACTTATCTATCCTGCAATGCAGGCAGCTGACATCCACTCGCTTGATTTGGATATAGTGCATGCAGGAATGGATCAGAGAAAAATTCACATGTTGGTTAAAGATGTTTTTCCAAAAATGAAATGGAAGGTTCCGGTAGCGGTACACCATAAGTTGTTGCCTGGGCTAACCAAACCAGTAGAAGAAAAATCTGATGGTGAAGTAGCGAAGATGAGCAAATCTGACCCTAATGCAGGTATATTTATTCACAACCCAGATGATGAAATTAGAACTAAAATTAAGAAGGGTTTTTGTGAGGAGGGAAACGTTGAAAACAATCCTATATTGGAGATTGCAAAGCATATAGTATTTCATGAATTTGACTCCATAACTGTTGAGCGACCTGTAAAATTTGGTGGTAATGTTAGTTATGATAATTTTGAGAGTTTAGAGTCTGACTTTTCACATAAGAAACTTCATCCTACTGATTTGAAACAGGTTGTTGGGGAATTTTTGGTCAAGATAGTATCTCCAGTTAGGGAGAAATTAGCATTGAGTGATGAACTGTCTGATTTAATTAAAAACAGTTACTAGTTCTGTGTTTTTTGTTCTGCTTGAAGGTTATATTTTGACTTGTAGCCCCTTGGGTTGATCATTAGATCGTTAAAGTTGTACGTTGAAGAGTTTCCAACAATAACAGTGCTTATCATACCCAGTTTGTCTGCATATTCTTCCATATGTTCAAGATCAGTAATTACTATAGATTCAGATTCTCTATACGCGCCTTTGATGATTGCTACAGGAGTACTTGGAGAACGATATTTCAGCAAAAGTTTTCTAGTGTCCTGTAACTGATGTATTCTTTTTTTGCTAGATGGGTTGTAAATAACTATGACATAATCCCCAGCTGCAGCAGCTTCTACTCTTTTCACTATAATTTCCCAAGGAACCAAAAGATCACTCATGCTGACAACTGCAAAATCTGTCATTAATGGAGAACCAATTAACGATGCACAGGAATTCAAAGCAGAAACACCCGGTACTATCTCAACCTGTAATCCTGTTTTGGGATTCCAGCCAGATTCGGCTAGTGTTTCATAAATCAAACCTGCCATTCCATAAATTCCTGGATCTCCGCTGGAAACTAGTGAAACAGTCTTTCCCTTCTTAGCCAAATCAATACATTGTTGCGCGCGTTCAACTTCCTGAGTCATAGCATATCTATAGATATCTTTCCCGGCTATTAGATTCTCAACTAAATTCACATATGTTGTATAACCAACAATAGTATCACTTTCCTTAATTACCTGCTTTGCACGAAAAGTCATGTGATCATGATGACCAGGACCAACACCAACAATGTATAATTTTCCTGCCATGTCCTGAATGATTTTATAATTAATTTATCTCTTTCAAAACCTAGTTGATCTTGTCTAGCTTGAATTCTTGATGAAGGGACTGAACTACAGACTTACAATCAGAATCCTTGACAACAAATGCAAGATTAAGTTCGGAGGAACCCTGTGCTATCATTATTACATTGACATTTGTTTTTTGCGCCGCAGAAAATACTTTGGATGCAACTCCTACCGTCCCTTTCATTCCTGAACCAATTACAGCTATAATGGAAACATTAGGTGTAGCATCAATGTTTTTGATAGTTTTCCCTAATAGGTTCATTTCAAGTGTAGTAACCGCTTTTTCAAGATCTGATTTTTTAACAATCAGTGAAAGACTTGACTCTGAGGGATTGGAGGAAACCATCATTACGTTAACGTTTTTCTCCGATAGTGTTGTGAATATTTTTGTTGCAGTACCAGGCGCTGCAAACGTTATCCCTCCACTAAGATCAATAAGACCGACGTTTCGGATTGCAGAGACACATTTAACAGTTTTTTTTGTTCTCGCAGATGGTGATGCAGTTACGATTGTTCCAGTATTCTTTGGATCAAAAGTACTTCTGATTCTCATGAGAATTTTTTTTGAAAGTATGGGTTCAAATGTCCTTGGGTGAATTTGTTTTGCGCCAAATAGCGCCATTTCTATTGCTTCAGCATACGAAACTTCGTTGAGTAGTTTAGCATTCTTTACAAGTTTTGGATCAGCTGTCATAAGACCTTCAACGTCACTCATCAGCCAAATTTCGTCTGCATTAATACAGGAAGCTATTATTGTTGCAGTGTAATCAGAACCACCTCTGCCAAATGTAGTGATGTTACCGTGCTGATCAGCACCAGCAAAGCCCCCAACAACAGGTATGATTTTTTTTGATAATAAAGAACCAAGTGTCTTCGATATACGGATTCTAGTTGTATCCATTAGTGGTCTTGACTCTCCAAAATTAGAGTCAGTAACTATACCAACTTCTTTACCGTTTAACGCTGTAGATTTTTTTTTGAGATCCTGTAAGGAAAAAGACACCAAATCATCTGAAAGTCGTTCACCAAAAGAAATCAGATAGTCTAATGAACGGGTTGAAACCTCTTTCAGCAATGTTAGTCCACGAACCAGCTCCTGCAGTTCTAAAATATCATTGTTCATCTTTTCTAGTAACTGCTTTTTAATCGTAGAGCTCTTAATGGTTTGAGCAGCAAACTGCTTGTGTTTTTTGATTACACTATCTAATGTTTTAGCAGCGTTGGTCTTGTTTCTATGTTCAATCATAGTAGAAATTTGTATTAGATCATCGGTAACGCCGTCAATAGCTGAGCAAACAACTACAATATCATTATTTTTGGCTAGTGATGCAACCGTTTTTGCAACATTCCTAATGGCGCTAGGAGATGAAAGCGATGTTCCACCAAATTTTAAGACTAGTTTCAAATCGTTATACCTGTTTTAATTAATCAATAAATTCCTTAACTTTCAACACGCGGCGCTAGATAGAAGTGAATTCTTCCAATATTTGCGACTTTAAATTCAACACGTAGTGGTTTCGCACTAGAAAATTCGCATATTATTGAACCTGCTGTGCTGCCTACAGCCTTCACAATCGGATTAAGGTATTCTAAGCTATATGTTCCAGTACTTTCTTGAGTTATAGAAATCTCTTCTAATCCTTCCATTCCTTTTTCAAGGTTTATGACTGCTTCTCCAGAATCACCTTTTCCAGAAAATTCAACATTATTCGAAGCTGTTTTTATGATCAAATAATCTGATACGACTTCAATATCTCCCAATATTTTATCAAGAGTGATGGAAGACAAACCAATTTTAGAATCATAAGAAATTTTTGGAAGTGGAGTATCAGAAGCTGAGCTTTCAATTAATCTCATTTTGTATTTTTTGTTTTTGCCTATTGATACTAATAACATATTATCGTCAGAGATGCTGATTTCTATACTATCTTTTTTTTCAGCCCTTTTGATTAGCTTAGAGAATTCGTCTATGCGAACACCAAATTTTATGTCACTATCACAATCATATTTTTCAAACGCAGAATTAGGCCAAGAGATGTCTATTAATGCTACATGTGAAGGATCCATTCCTCTGAACGAGATACCCTCTACGGTTGCTTCAAAAGTTGCCTCTTCAACCAAAGTTGTAATAGCAGAGATTACTGCTTTCCATTCATTAGATGTACTTGTTTTAGCAGAAAATTTCAATTTAATCAAATAATTGTCATGTCAAAGTTAAACTTATGTGTAATCACGCCAAGTATGATTACATTTTATACATCTATAAAATTTAGTTTCGGGTTCATCAGCACTGCGAGTCTGAAAAGTCCACGATACTCCTTCTTGATTATGACACTTTTCACAATCAATGTTTACAGTTGATTCTAGTTCCCTAGATTCCTTGATGTCGTTTTCTTCCATAACTAGGAGATCGGAGTCTGATTCCTGAGATTTTTTTTCCATAGTTTTGTTAGATCTTGGTTTGATGTATTGACATTTTGGACAAACTAAAGATGTACCGCCTGCACCTTTTTTTAAGCGTGTTTCACACTTGGGGCAAAATTCCATTTTTACTTTGATTTGATCTTGGATGTTATGAGTTTTTTTAAACTAACGGTTGTACTGATTGCGGTGTCTATAGCTTTAACTATATCTTTTATAGGATTGGTAGAAATTACCCGCATCCATAATTCATTTGTTAATGGATGCCTAGTAATAACTCCAGCAAATTCGGTGTTAGGAGTTTTGAGTAGCTCGTGCTGGATTAAATACAATACGCCAATATCCCCATTCATTATTGAAAGGTTTGCTTCTTTTTTGGATAAATCCCTAATCTGAACATCCATGTAATCGAAAAAGAACTTATTGTGGATATAAATCATTGTCAAATAATAACATGGCTAGCACAATTTCAAATTTAGAATTAGTTAAGGACAAAGATGAATATTCATTGAATGATAATATCACCATAAATGTTAATTTTTCATTAAATGGTGATGTCCGTAATGCATTTAACGAAAAAAACTGGGCTATAGCATGGGATAAAAATGATAACCAATTCAAGCTGAAATATGGCATTAAACTTGTTTCTAGTGGATTAAGAAAACACGATATTGTGTCACCAATAAACTCCTACCGGAAAGCGTCAATATTTTGGACTAGGAACCCTAAACTTGTCAATCCAATGAAGGAGCGAAAGATTTGGGTTCAGGTCGCAAAAAACTTTGAACCATATATAAAACTGACCGTAGAAGATACACAAAAGGAATTGTTTGATTTTAACGAGCCAATTATAATAAATGCGTCTGATCTTGGGATAGGCAACCACAAAATTGGTGCAGAGGTTTTTGTTTCATGGAATAAACATGAATATGTTGAAGCAGGTCAGGAGAAAACTCGTGCAGAAGAGATTGAAGTTAAGATCAATTAGCATATAAACTGGTTTTTTAAAAACTTGGCATGGCTAAATATGATGGTCTGTTGGGACAACCAATTTTGGAAGTAGAAGAACCTGACAAGGAAGGTGGCGTTACACTAATTTTCAAAGATAATAGATTTTTGTTTATAAAAATAGAAGATGGTAAACTGGTTACCACTTCAATTCCAGAGTGATTGTATGGCAAAGTTTGATGGAATAAGATTGGCGGATCTTCTTGAAGTGCAAGATCCGGACAAGGACGGAGGCATAACGCTTGTTTTTAAGGACCGCAAATTTCTTCACCTCAAACCAGTTGATGGAAAACCTGTAACAGAGTCAGTTCCAGAATAACTAGCGCCGTAGAGACTTTTCAAATTGAAAAATAATCTCTTCTTGTGGATATGATTGAATTGAGCCTGGTCTTTCCTCGCGAATTTTTTGCATAGCTTCATCGCTAGACATTTTTTGGTATTTTACCAAATAGCAAGCAAGTATAGTACCAGTTCTTCCTATACCAGCAAGACAGTGTACTAAAACAGGTTCATTGTTGGTTATTCTGCGATGAATAAAATCTACAGCATGTGTGAGATCATCAAATTCAGGAACGCCCATATCATTTGACATTATATGGAGATAATTCATATCCTTGATCCAGTTGTCGGCAAGAGGTTCTTCCCTAATAGTAACAATAGACTTTATGCCTTGCTCTGTTAGCCATTGAACTGCACCGATTGACTGTGGGAGTGCGCTACCAGCAAGTTTGTTTTCAATCACCCAAGAAAATCTGTCAGGTTTACCAGTAACAGTGTCGATGGTTTTTCGTTTCCAATCACCCAATCTGGTCATAACAAAAAATGAAGAATTGGTAATATAAGCATCAATATCTACTAAATAATAAAAATAAAATAAAGTGGATGAACTTAATCTACTAGTTCAGTCCAGCCTTTTACGAAAACTGAATTTCTGTATAGTGGAACTGGTGTACCAACA
>LUMJ01000888.1_pt1 | contig 12343 bp, 15 predicted proteins | sample 729631 | NCBI WGS metagenome assembly LUMJ01 (sample SAMN03860266, study PRJNA289734) | marine metagenome | biome: seawater column; feature: ocean; material: water; isolation source: Red Sea water column Station 22 - depth 500m | place: Saudi Arabia: Red Sea | collected 2011-10-15 | depth 500 m | reverse complement strand
GATCCTACTGGAGGTTTGTGGATATATCTGATATTTCTATATCTAGTTCATTTGCTAATTTTAGCAAAAGATCCACATTAACTTTACGTTTTGCGCTTTCAATCAAATTCAAATAACTGGGAGATATAGACAATTTTTTAGCTAAATCAGTCTGTGAAATACCTAACTTTCTTCTCTTTGTCTTAATTTTATAGCCAATTTGTAGATCTACTTGTGACATATTTACAAAGTTTACAATATGTAAACAATTAATTTACAAATATTTACTAATTTATATTGAAAATCAAGAAAAAAATTGAATAATTGATTTTTTGTAAATATAGTAAATTTATGCTTGAATTAAAGGAACCATATAAAACAGCAGATAAGAACTCTAGTAATATTAGTCATTTCACTGAAAAAAGTGTGTTTGTTAGAGAAGATGACCAGGATTGGGGTAGTTCTGGCATGAACAACATTGAGCAAGAGCCAGATTTAAGGTAGTAAAGTTATTTGCTGAACTAGCATATGACTATACTAATTAATAATTTCCAATATCAATAAGTAGATTTTATGAGACCAAATGATCCTAAGAGATTTGATGGAATATTAAGGGATTATTCTGAACAGGATGTAGAAAAACTACGTGGAACTTTTAATATAGAATATACTCTTTCAAAATCATTATCCCAAAAGCTTTGGAATTTGTTAAATACCGAATCTTATGTAAGCACATTGGGATCATTATCTGGCAATCAAGCTGTTCAACATGCAAAAGCAGGTTTAAAAGCTATATATTTAAGTGGCTGGCAAGTAGCAGCTGACGCTAATAGTGCAGGAGAAATGTATCCTGATCAAAGCTTGTATCCTTACGATAGTGCACCGAAATTAGTCGAAGCAATGAATAATGCTTTAATTAGGGCTGATCAAATTCAACATATGGAAATCATAGAAGGCAAAATTAATGAGAACAATAAGGTAGATTTTCAAATGCCAATTATTGCTGATGGTGAGGCTGGTTTTGGCGGTCCATTAAATGTCTTTGAACTTACCAAAAAATTCATAAAAGCTGGAGCTGCTGGCGTGCATTTTGAGGATCAACTTGCTTCGGAAAAAAAGTGTGGTCATATGGGAGGTAAAGTTTTAGTTCCTACGCAAACCATGAACCTAACTTAGAAGAAGCAAAAAAATTTTCTGAGGCCATACATAAAAAATTTCCTAAAAAAATACTTGCTTATAATTGTTCACCATCATTTAATTGGAATAAAAATTTATCAGAAAAAGAGATTGAAAACTTTTCAAGAGAAATTGCTCAAATGGGTTATAAATTTCAATTTATAACGCTTGCAGGATTTCATGCACAAAATCATGCTATTTTTGACTTAGCGAAAAAATATAAACAACAAGGAAGGAAAGCTTATTCAAAACTGCAGCAACAAGAATTTGAAAGTGAAAAAGATGGATATACTGCCACAAAACATCAAAGAGAGGTTGGCACATCCTATTTTGATGCTGTATCAAATACGATTAGTTCAGGATCAAGTTCCACAACGGCAATGAAAGATTCTACCGAAAGTGAGCAATTTTAATTGCCAAAAAGACCTATATAACTTATAAAATCAGATAATCGGGGCGTAGCGCAGTCTGGTAGCGCATCTGGTTTGGGACCAGAGGGTCGCAGGTTCAAATCCTGCCGCCCCGACCATTTAAGACATGAAAAAAGCTAAAATTTATAAACCTTCTAAAACTGCTATGCAGTCGGGATATCGAAAATCAAAAAATTGGATATTAGAATTTGATACCCTAGATACAAAAATTAATCCCTTGATGGGATGGGAGAGTTCTTTAGATACAATGTCAGAAATTAAATTAGAATTCTCTACTAAAGAACAAGCCATAAATTATGCAAAAAAGAATAATATCGACTATTATGTCTTGGAACCAAAAAAGAGAAAAATAATATTAAAATCTTACTCCGATAACTTTATAAAAAATAATTAAATGCTGAAAAGTTTTTTTTTAGATAGAAGGTGGATGTTGTGGTCATGGGGAGGATTTGTTTTTATTATATGCTCCCTGTTAGCTCAAACCTGGATTGATGTAAAAATTAATGAATGGTACAAAGGATTTTATGACCTTTTGCAGAAGGCCTCAGAAAGTGATGTTTCAGAATTTTATGATGGAATCTATCTCTTTCTAAAATTAGCAATTCCCTATGTTATAATTTATACAATAACTAATTATTTCACACGTTTATATGCATTTCGTTGGCGTGAAGCGATGACATTTGCCTATACACCTTTCTGGAAAAGAATTGATGCTAAGGTAGAAGGGGCGTCGCAAAGAATACAGGAAGATTGTATGAATTTTGCAAGAATAGTTGAGAGTATAGGATTACAAATAATAAGAGCTATTATGTTATTAATTGCCTTTATACCAATACTCTGGGGGCTATCATCAAATGTTATTTTGCCCTGGCTTAAAGATATAAATGGTTCATTGGTTTATATTTCTCTTACAGCAAGCTTAGGTGGTGTTTTAATCAGTTGGTTAGTTGGTATAAAGCTTCCTGGCTTAGAATATAACAATCAAGTAGTTGAAGCAGCTTTTAGAAAAGAACTAGTTTATGGTGAAGATGATAGAGTTGAATACGCAAAGCCACCAACAATATTGGAACTTTTTGCCGGAATAAAATTTAATTATCATCGCTTATTTCTTCATTATGGTTATTTTGATTTATGGTTAATTATGTACAATCAATCAATGATAATTGTGCCTTATCTTGTAATGGGGCCAGGTTTATTTACTGGCGCAATGACACTGGGTATACTGATACAAACTTCAAGCGCTTTTAGAGAAGTGCAGGGCAGTTTTTCCTTGTTTATGCAAAATTGGACAAGAATTACTGAATTAAGATCAATATATAAACGACTTACCGAATTTGAAAAAGCTATAGGATACAAGAATCCTGTTAGACCAAGTCCTGATATCGTAAGATCTTGAAATGGATCTTATATTTAAGCTATTTGATGTTCTATTTCCTGTCTTTTTGACTATTGGAATAGGGTACTGGTATGGAAAAAAAGATCCAAAATTTGACACCAAATTCATCACTACTTTTGCTGGAAATTTTGGTTTACCTGCTATTATTTTTTATTCATTTACTACAACTAACATAAGTATTGATCTTTTTTTACGTTTTTCCTACTACATAACACTCTATGTACTTATTTTTTCTGTTATTGGATTAGTTATACTTAAAATATTAAATAAGGATATTTATAGATTACTACCTCCATTAATTTTACCAAATACAGGAAATATGGGTATGCCATTGTGCTTATTTGCCTATGGAAACATTGGTTTAGCTATAGCTACCGCCGCTACCGCGATGATATTAATTTTTCATTTCAGTATTGGAATTTTATTAGCGAGTAAAAAATTTTCATTAAAACCTTTATTAAGGTGTACACCCGTTTATGCTCTGTTAATTTCATTAATATTTGTTTATTATGAAATTCCTGCGCCAAAATTTTTAGAAAATGCGACTTTTTTAATTGGATATTCTGCTATTTTTTTAGTTTTAATGTCTTTAGGGGTTGCTCTTTCTCAACTTAAAGTTTTCTCATTTACTGAAACATTAATATATTCGCTTACTCGAGTACTTATCGGTCCGATAGTTGGATTTGGATTTGTTAAGTTTTTTGATCTATCTGGAGTAGAGGCTGGAGTTATGTTTATACAAGCTTCTATGCCGTCCGCAGTTTTAACTTTTTTAGTTGCAAAAATTTACTCTCCTAAGAAAATATCCGATAGCATAGCAAGCACTGTAGCATTATCTACGTTTATATCATTTTTTACTTTAGTTGTTGTAGTATTCATCTCTTTAAAATACTTTAACTAATTGTGAAAGCCATTTCTTATAACCTATTAGCATGGGCCATATTACCTTTTATGGATACTATTGCTAAATATCTAAGCGCTGAATTATCTTTCATCCAAATTACATGGGCGAGATATTTTTTTACTGTTTTTTTTACTTTACCATTCATGTTTTTCTTTTTTAGAAAAAATTTGACTTGGTCTTCCCAACCAAAATTACAAATTTTTAGAGGTCTAACTTTGTTTTTTGCCAATATATTATTTTTTTATTCTATTTCTATAATTTCAATGGCAAAAGCCCTTACGCTTGCTTTTGTAGCTCCTCTAATTACTACAGCCTTATCTCCTATTTTTTTAGGTGAAAAAGTCGGATTTAGAAGATGGTCTGCTGTAATAATAGGTTTTGTAGGCAGCTTAATTGTAATTCGACCTGGCTTTATAGAATTTAATTTGGCTAGCATTTCTGCATTAGGCACTGGATTCTTTTATGGTATTTATCTTATTATTACTCGTAAATTACATACTTCAGATAGTCCTTTATTAACTTTACTTTTGACGGGTATAGTAGGGGCAATAATTGGTTCATTCTTAGTACCTGTTGTCTGGATTAATCCAACTTTTAACCAATGGTCATTGTTAGCATTAATGGGCATTTTTGCTTGCCTTGGGCATTTATTTTTAATCCTATCACTTAAATATGCTGATGCTTCTAAATTGGCACCATTTGGTTACTTTGAAATTGTTACAAATGTAATTTTAGGATATTACTTCTTTGGTGATTTCCCTCACTATTGGACTTGGACTGGTTTAGCAATAATTTCCTGTTCGGGAATTTATATTGCATATAGAGAGAAGGCTGGTGTTATAGTTAAGTAGATGTACTTTTAATGTATTACTTTAAATAATATAATATATACAATAAATTCAATAAGTTAATTAATATATTTAAAGTAAATTATAATATAAACTCATTAATGTAAGTGTCATTAAATAAGCCAGCAAAACAGGTATTTATTTAAGATCCGTAAGATCTTTGTAAAACTTATTGTCAGGGTTTATAAAAATGATTAAAAATAAGGATAAATTTAACATAAATTGAGTAAAAAAAGGGTTTAAAAAGAGCTTGATTTGCAAGGGTTGCAGTATGTGAATATAGCGATTAAAGGGCCATAGAGGGGGTATTTTTTAGAAATTCTTATAAAATGACACAACTATTAGGTGAAAACAGGGGATTAAAATATTTGGGGTCAAAGGTAACAAAAAATGGCTTAAATCAAGGATTATTTGAGTATTTAGAGTGTAATTTTCCCTCTCTTTTTGGTCCTACAAATATTAAGGTCCAAGCACATTTACCTTCAGGTAGCTTGATACTGTGTCGATGATCATACCTTCTTAAGCCAATATATCCAGGTTTTCTCCAAAAAGTGCCCCTTTTAGTAGTTTCCCAATAGCCTCCCTTGAGAATTATAGTGATATATGTCCAGTAATGGTCGTGTAGATCTCCTAAATCGCTCTTTAGAAGCTTATGGATGAAGATATTAAAGGGAAACCACTTAGGCCTACGTCTGAAAAGAGGGTAATATCTTATTACAAATGGCTCTGCAGATTGATAATCAGGCCAACTTGGTCCTCTATCTAAAATAATTCTCTTTCTGTTATCAAACATGATTTCTATCATTTATAATTCATTTCTTGACATGTCAAAACTTATGATATAATTACTAATGATAATTAATTGTTATCATTAGTAATACATATGAATGATTTAATTACTGACGTAAAAGCACTACATGAGGAAACTCTTAATAACCTTAAGAGTTCCAAGGCAAACAACACTATTAGAGCATATAGGTCAGATTTTAAGGATTTCGGTGCATTTTGTGCAAAGAATAGCTTTAAATCCCTTCCCACAGATCCAAAAATAGTTTCTTTATACTTAACTCATTTATCAATTAAAGATGCCAAAATGAGCACTTTAAGGCGCAGGCTGGTGTCTATCGGTATGATTCATAAATTAAAAGGTCATTATTTAGATACAAAACATCCAATAATCATAGAAAACATAATGGGAATTAGTCGTAAAAAAGGTAATTTCCAAAGAGGTAAAAAACCTATTTTAATCAATCAATTAAAAGCAATAGTTAATGTAATAGATAAACAAACTGCAATAGAAATAAAAAAAATTAGAGATAAAACAATAATTCTTATTGGTTTTGGTGGTGGTTTTAGGAGAGCAGAACTAGTCTCAATTGATTACGAAGACTTAGAATTTGTACCGGAGGGAGTTAAAATCATTATTAGAAGATCTAAAACAGATCAATTTGGCGAGGGAATGACAAAAGGACTACCCTACTTTTCTAATCAGACTTATTGTCCAGTACTACATTTAAAAAAATGGCTCGAGATATCTAATATTAAATCAGGAGCAATATTCAGAAAATTTAACAAAGGTTTTAACTTAAGTGATAATCGTTTAACTGACCAGACTGTCGCTTTACTTTTGAAAAACTATCTTAATGTTGCTGGTATAGAAAACAAAAATTATTCTGGACACAGTTTAAGGTCAGGTTTTGCTACTGTATCTGCAGAATCAGGCGCCGATGAAAGAAGTATAATGGCAATGACGGGTCATAAAACTACACAAATGGTAAGAAGATATATTAAAGAGGCAAATTTATTCAAAAACAACGCATTAAATAAAATTAAGATATGAAAAGAGTTATCGTTAGACTTGGAAATGGATTGGGTAATTAATTATTTACCTATGCTGCCGCTTACTCTTTTGCAAAAAAAAATAATGTAAAATTATTTATAGATGATGAAAGCGGTTTTTACAAAAGATATAAATATGAACTAGATAATTTTAACATTAGCACACCAATTGCTGAAAAAGACGATAAATTTCTTGGACATTTGGGAAGATTAAGAAGAAAATTTCTTAAGAGAATAATAAATATAAATAAAAAAAGAATATTTTTAGTTGAAGAGTTGGATCATAATAAATTGACCAACTATAACCCAAGTCAACTTAGTATAAATTTTGACAAAATTTTACATTTTGAAGGTTATTTTCAAACAGAAAAATATTTTAAATTATATGAGAAAGAATTAATTAATGAATTAACATTTAAAAAACAAATAACCGAACAAGACAATAAATATATAAAAGAGATAATTGATACTAACTCTGTATCTTTACATCTTAGACAAGATAAATTTGATTTAAATGATGGGTTTACAGATCATAAGAAATTAAGTTTGGATTTTTTAAAAAGTAGTATTGTACATACAAAAAAAGGAGTTGAATATTTTGACAAGGTTTTAAATAAACCCGTGTATTTTCTGTGGTCAAATAAATATGAAGGTTTGCGTGAATATTTTCCTTCTAATAAATTCATATTTGTTGATACAAACTATGATAAATCTCCAGCTTATGATCTTTATTTAATAAGCTTATGTAAAAATTTTATATTATCTCCCAGCACTTTTCATTATTGGGGTTCATATTTTTCTAAGTTTAAAAATAAAATATGTCTCGCGCCGAATAATAATCTAAACTCTAGTGGATATTACGGTTTTAGTAATAATAAAGACATTAAAGCCGATTGGTGGACAGAAATCTAGACTTCAAATCTCCTCTTTTTTTTCTATTTTTTTTTAATTTATATTCTTCGACCATCGCTTCCTTTTTTGAATTATATTTTTTAAAATATAACAAACGCCATGTTCTGCCTCTTGTGCTCTTGGCCCCCTTGCCTTTGTTATGTAGAGTTAATCTTTTTTTTAAGTTATCAGTATAACCAACGTATGTTTTTATTTTCAAATTCTTTAAGCTGCCTATTAAATAAACGAAGTAATTCATACAAGCTAAGATAAAATTAAGTTGGATATTGGCGGTCCCACGGGGATTCGAACCCCGATTGGGTGATTGAAAACCACCTGTCCTAACCCTTAGACGATGGGACCCATTAAAATTACCTTGTGTTTATTATATATTTTAAATCGTTTCAATGATCAATAATTCTAGTTTTATTACACATGGTATTAGTAGAAAGCTGTAAAATGGTAATAATATAGCAAATGGAAAATTTTAATGAAAAATTTCAAATCGCTTTAAATTTATTTAAATCAAAAGAATATTATAAAGCTGGACAACTTTGTAAAAAATTAATTCTTAAATATCCTCAAATCCCTATTTTATATAACATTTTGGGTATTATCTTTACTGAGGAAGGAAAAATAAACAAAGCGATATTATGCTTTGAAAGAGGAATTAAAATAGATCCGACTTTTGCAATGTTTTATAATAATTTGGGCAACATATATAAACAACAGGTAAAAAAAATTTATGATAATCCCAAAATTAATAATTTACAAAAGAAGGAATTGGCTTTTGCTCTAGGAAAAGCTTCTGAGGATGTTAATGACTTTCCCAAAGCATTTACTTATTTCAGGAAAGCTAATGAACTCCATAGGAGAGAATTTACTTATTCAATTAAAAGTGAAAAAGAAGAATTTCTTAATATAAAAAAAGTCTTTACCAAAAAATTTATTGACAAATTTTCAAACTATGGATTCTCTGATTCTACACCGATCTTTATTCTTGGCATGCCAAGGTCGGGCACGACATTAGTAGAGCAAATACTTTCAAGTCACCCCAAAGTCTTTGCTGGCGATGAACTAAATTTTTTACCAAAAATAATTAAAAAATTCTTTTATGGTGATAAAATGAATTTAATTAATAAAAATTTTCTATCATTAGATAATAAAATTATTGAATCAATCGGAAAAGAATACATTAATAATCTAAAAAATATATCCGCTATTTCAGAAAGAATTACTGATAAGCTTCCAATTAACTTCAAGTGGATCGGTTTAATAAAGCTGATATTGCCGAATGCAAAAATAATACATTGTAATCGTAATTCAAAAGATAATTGTTTGTCAATTTACAAAAACTTTTTTACCAGCAATGAAATGAATTATTCGTACCATTTGGATGATATAGTAGAATTTTACAATCTCTACGATGATCTTATGAAATATTGGAACAACGTAATACCAAATTTTGTTTATAATATAAAGTATGAAGAAATCATCGAAAATCCTGATAAACAAATATCCAAGCTACTGAAAAATTGTAACTTGAATATAGTTGATAGCTGTTTTCACTTTTATAAAAATAGAAGAGTAATTAAAACAGCAAGTGATGTCCAAGCGAGAAAAAAAATTTATAATACATCAATCAACTCATGGAAAAATTATAAAAAGGAACTATTTAACTCATTTAAAAAATTATCAAATTAATTTAAAGCTATATCTTCAATTATAAATTCAATATTTTTTTTACCATGCCATTCATTCAGAGTCATTTTTCCTGCTACATTAAATTTTCTCTTATTATCTTTTTTGAGTAGAGTGTCTAGCAATTCATCCTTAGCATTAAAAGCTATGCTATTTATTATTGTGCCATCCTTGCCACAAAGAGTCGATTTAATGTGTTTTTCTGCAACAACTTTTGATGAAATTACTTTCAAATTTTCTATAACAAATTTTGGTTCGCTGTTTCCAGCGCCAAAAGGTCCCAATAAGTTAATTTTCTCATAAAATTCTTCATTCAATGCGCTTGGCGCAATAACAGAATCTAAGTACAAATTTACAATTTCAGAAGACTTTATTTTAGATTTCTCATAATTTTTTATTAGATAATCTCTGAATAGTGAAATGTTTTCTTTAATTATAGTAAAACCACCAGCCATCTTATGACCCCCTCCCTTCTTAAGAATTTTTAGCTGGACTGCTTGAATTATTTGACTTCCAATATCAAAACCAAATATTGATCTAGCTGATCCTTTTCCTAAATTTTCATTTAAAGAAATTAATATTGTCGGTTTATTATATTTTTCTTTAATTCTTGAAGCTACAATTCCTATTATCCCCTCATGCCAATTATTCCCTGAAAGAACCAAAACTGGATGATTATGATATTTTTTTACCTCAGCGCTTATTTGTTCTAATAATATAAATTCAATAGTTTGTCTCTCTTTATTAGATTTATTTAAATCAATTGCTATTTGGTACGCTCTTAGGGGATCTTCTGAAGATAAGAGTTCGGCGCCATGTGATGATTTTCCTACTCTACCACCAGCATTTATTCTTGGGCCCAATTTAAATCCCAGGTCTTGAACTGTAGGCTGAGAATTAATTTTGCATAAATCATATAAAGTTTTTAATCCTAAATTTGATCTTTTTTTTAATACTTTTAACCCCTGCTTCACAATAGCTCGGTTTAAACCTATCAATGGAACGACATCACATACTGTTCCCAATGAGACCAAATCTAACAAATTTAAAATATTAGGTTCATTAAGATTGTTATCTTTAAACCAATTCTCTTCTCTTAATTTTTTATTTAATGCAACAAGGAATAAAAAACATACACCAGCAGCGCATAAATAATTTAGTTTTGATTTTTCATCGTATCTATTAGGATTAACTATTGCATGTGCTTTTGGAAGCTTGGTATCTGATTGGTGATGATCTAGAACAATTACATCAACATTTTGATTTTGTGCGAATATTATCGGGTCATAAGACATCGTACCACAATCTACAGTAAAGATAATTTTTGCTCCTGAATCTATGAGTTTTTCAAAACCCTTTTCTGTCGGTCCATATCCTTCTTTCTTTCTATCTGGAATATATGTTTTAATTTTCTGGTTTATTGATAAAAAATAACGTCCTAAGAGCGCAGTAGAAGTAACTCCATCAACATCATAATCTCCAAAAATACTTAATAATTCACTATTTTTGATGCTTTTATAAGTTCTTTCAACCGCACCTTTCATATCCTTTAAAATTAGGGGATTTGGTAGTAGATTTTTAATCGTAGGATTCAAAAAAAGGTTGATATCTTCAATATTTTTTTTTCGAATGGATAGAAGTTTTGAAACTATTTCGTCCAATGAATAATTTTCTGAATACTTTTTAATATCAGAAAAATCAAATTTTTTAAATATCCAGTTTTTTCCATTGACTGAAACAATATTCATTTCTTAATTATATTTTTAACTATTTTATTTGTAAGCGAACTTTTTTGTAAAACATATGTTTCTGATTCAAATGAATCTCCAAGGTTTTTAATACCCTTGACCAAATCTCCATCTGTAACACCCGTAGCGCAAAAAATTACATCGTCCTTTATCATATCCTCAATATTATATTTTTGATTTAAATCGTTAATGCCCAAATCTTTTGCTCTTGTTTTCTCACTGTTGTCTTGAAATACAAGTCTAGTTTGCATTTGACAATCTAAACAAAATAGAGCTGCTGCTGCTAAAACACCTTCAGGAGCACCTCCTACTCCAATATATATATCATTATTAAATTTCGGGTTAGCAACAGAAATAACGCCCAAAACATCACCATCAGTTATATAATTGATTTGGACACCCAAAGATTTTAATGAATCTATTATTTTATCATGTCTTGGTCTATTTAAAACACATGCACTTAGTTTATTAGGTGATGTATTTTTAGCTTCAGATAAAAGTGAAATATTTTTTTTAACACTAAAATCGAGATCCACTAAATTTTTTGGTAGTCCTGGACCAATTGCGATTTTCTCCATATAAATATCTGGAGCATGAAGAAGATTTCCTTTTTTAGAAACGGCTATCACAGATAGAGCATTTGGCAGATTTTTTGCTGTAAAGTTCGTTCCTTCAAGCGGATCTACCGCAATGTCTAATTCATCACCAAAACCAGTACCAACCTCCTCATTTACATATAACATTGGTGCTTCATCCATTTCTCCTTCGCCAATTACTATTTTTCCTCTCATATTAATGGTATTTAAATACTTTCTCATTTCATCAACAGCAGATTGATCTGCAGCAATTTTGTCTGCTTTTCCCCGGTATAATGAAGCTCCGTAAGCAGCTCTTTCGGTAGTTCGAATGAAAGAAGCAACAAGATTTTTATTTATGACCATTTATACTTTTTCAATTCTTATAAAAGTTGGTTTATTAATGACAAATCTATTTCTGATTAAATGTGAAATTAAGTAATTGAAATTTTTTTCAATTGTCTCATGAGTAATTATTGCTATTGAAGCCTTCTTGTTTTTCCTATCAGGAACTTGAATCAAATTTCTTATTGAGATTTTATTATTAGCAAAAATTTTTGTAATAGAGGATAAAACTCCCTGTTGGTCTTTGACATTTATTCTTAAATAAGCTGAACATCTATGATTTAAAATGTTGAATTTATTAATTTTCTTTCTTAAAAAATGAGAAACGCCAAACGGATATTTAATGTTACCTCTTAAAATAGAACAGAGATCTGAGATTAAAGCAGATGTAGTAGGACCAGGTCCTGCACCCTCACCTTGTAAAACCGATCTTCCAATTGGATAACCATCAACAATTATAGCATTTAAGACACCATTTATATTAGCTATATATGAGTTCTTTAAAACTAG
>LUMJ01001373.1_pt1 | contig 12361 bp, 19 predicted proteins | sample 729631 | NCBI WGS metagenome assembly LUMJ01 (sample SAMN03860266, study PRJNA289734) | marine metagenome | biome: seawater column; feature: ocean; material: water; isolation source: Red Sea water column Station 22 - depth 500m | place: Saudi Arabia: Red Sea | collected 2011-10-15 | depth 500 m | reverse complement strand
TTGTAAAAACAGGTAAAGCATTACCCCAAATCATTGAGGAACTTGATTTAGGTCATGTTTCAGATGAATCCATGTTAAAGGGAATTATTGATGAAATTTTAAAACAAGAAACGAAAGCTGTAGAAGAATCGAAACAAAATCCTGAAATTGTTAACTACTTAGTAGGGAAGATAATGCAAAAAACACAAGGAAAAGCAGATCCAGAATTAACATTAACCCTTCTAAAAAAAAATCTTGATATTGACTAAAAAACGAATTTTGGTTTTAGGTGGTGGTTTTGCTGGAGTTGACTGCACAAGAAAGTTGGAAAGCTATTTTCAATCCAATTATGACATCGAGATAACGCTAGTTAGTGATGATAATTTTTTGCTTTTTACACCAATGCTACCACAGGTAGCCTCTGGAATAATTACACCAAGGCATATTGTAATGCCACTTAGAGGTCTATGCAAAGAGGCAAGAATATTCGAATCAGCGGTAAGAGATATTGATCCAATACAAAAACATGTTACGCTAGAGGGCACTCCTGAAAAAAGAGGCGTGAGGATTCATTATGATTATTTGGTAATTGCTTTGGGAAGCAAAACCAATTTTTTTGGATTAAGGGATGTTGAAAAACATTCATTCACTATGAAAACACTTTCTGATGCATTATCATTAAGAAACAGAGTAATTGACATGTTAGAACAAGCAGAAAATGAACCAGGTGAAGAGAACAGACAACGTTTGTTAACCTTTATTATCGTTGGTGGTGGGTTTGCTGGAATTGAGACAGCCGGAGAAATAAATGATTTTCTGTATGATGCATTAGAATATTATCATAACATCAAAAAAGATGATATCAAAGTTGTAGTGATTGAAGCGCTACCTAATATTCTACCTGGTTTTAATGAAAAATTAGCAAAATTTGCACGTAAAAAATTAGAGCAAAAAGGAATTAAAATACTGCTCAGGACTTCAGTTACATCGTTTAATGGAAAAAATGTAATTATAAATAAATTAACAAAACGGACTTCAACCAATAAATCTAAAACTAGTATTAAATCACACACACTTATTTGGACTGCTGGAGTTACACCAGTTGAAATTATTAAAAATTCGCTATTCAAAACTACTAATGGTCAAATAATTGTAAATGAGTTTTTAGAGGTAGATAATTTTCCTGGTGTATTTGCTATAGGAGATTGTTCACGGTTTAATGAAACGTTCGATAAACGTTATCCGCCTACTGCACAATTAGCGGAAGCTCACGCAAAATTAGTGGCATATAATATTAAGCAATTGATTAATGATGATGAAAAAAAGAAATTTGATTATAAATGGAAGGGTCAAAGTGCCATCATTGGAAAACGTTCTGGAATAGCAGATGTTATGGGCGGTAAGATAACTGGTTACTTTGCATGGCTAATATGGATTAACTATTATCTTACTAAGATGCCTAATTTTGAAAAAAGGTTAAGGGTTTGGTTGGATTGGAATATAGATCTATTTTTCAAAAGAGATATTTCTAGATATGGCTTCAAAAGAGAAACGCCAAAGGAATATCGTGAGCTTGATGAAGTTGATGACGCATGGTAACGGTTTATAGTTTTTCGGCTAACTTCAAAATTTTAGTTGAAATTTTTTCAAATTGAGTTTTTCTTTCCATTGTTACCATTAAGATATCATTTTTTATTGGCAAACTCATCACGATAAGTTTTTCACGAAATGACATAGAAAATTTTACTTTTCCTAATTCATCATCAAATTCACTTCTCATTTTAACCCGAAGTGCTAGCTCCATGAAAAGCATTTCATCTTTTTTCTCATCCTCTAATGCTTTTATGCTGGCAACCATACCACCAGCAATTAGCCTACCTCTAGAATTAATCACGCCAGCAAATCTCACCTTAGAATCAGCTTTTTTGGCTAATTCACACAATCCATCATAATCCATAGTTGACAATGAAATGCGATCTATTTATTGCGATCTAATCATAAATAACCACATGGAAAATGAATCTGCAGCCACTGATTATTATAAAAAAACAGCAATGTTTTGGTCTGATATGATAGCAATGATGTCATCCAAACCTACTACACTTTCTGCTGTTGGTCCACTTCGTACACTATCATCTAATTTGAAAAAAATCACAAATGAGCTAACTGAAGCAAATAAGGAAATTGTGGGATTTAATAATTTTTTAATCGAATATTATAAACAATTAGCAGATACATGGTCTACCGCTCAAAAAGATGTAACTTCAAAAATATCTAAATTATCGCCAAATGAAGAGAGTAGTGAGGCCTACAAAAGAACCTGGATTGACATATTTGAAAATAATTTTACTGGATTATTTGATTCTAAAAAATTTTCAGAAAACTATAACAAACTTATCTCGACAGAACTTGATCTTCTGAAAAGATGGAATGCAATAACAGACATAATGTTAAAGTCTGCTAACTTACCAACTAAACATGAAATAGATGAAATCTATGAAGAGCTTCACAGTCTAAAGAATCGTATTTCTGAGTTAGAATCATTTAAAAAAAATACTAAAAAAAATGACACAGAATAAATTTGATCCAAAAATTATTGGAGAATTTCTAAATTTTACACGCAATTTAGCAGAGGCACCTATGAAAGTATCTGTGCCACATCAGATTAGTATTGGGTCAACACAATTTGATGTTGCATACAAAGAAGACAAAATTCGTTTGTTACATTTCAAACCACTTACTACGAAACAAATTAGAACACCATTACTTATTTCATATGCAATTGTAAACAGATATCATATTTTTGATATTGACACAAAGAAAAGTTGGGTAAGAAACCTGCTTGAGCAAGGATTTGATCTGTACTTGATTGATTGGGGAACACCAACAAAAATTGATAAATTTCTAGGGTTTCATGAATACATAAATGGTTACATGGATAACTGTGTGAATTTTATTTGTGATGAATCTAGCGTTGATAAAGTATCAATTCAAGGCTATTGTACTGGTGGTACATTAGCTACCGTATATTCATCACTTCATCCAGAGAAAGTTAAAAATTTGATTGCAACTGCGCCAGTGATTGATGGTTGGAAGGATACAACAGTTGTAAGTAATATTGCAAAATTTTTTGATGTTGATAAATTAGTAGATACTGTAGGTAATATGCCGCCAGAGTTTATTTATTTTTGTTTTTCAATTTTGAAACCATTTGAGCAAGGTGTAGAAAAATACATGAAATTTTTGAATAATATTGATAATAAAAAATTTGTTGATAGTTTTCTTAAAATTGAAAAATGGTTGGATGAAACACCTCCTATTCCTGGTGAACTTTTCAAACAATGGATAAAGGGTATTTATCAAGACAACTTATTGGTACAAAATAAAATGTATGTAAGAAATAAACAGGTTTCATTAAAAAACCTCAAAATGCCTGTTTTTACTCAGGTTGCTGTTGGTGATCATTTAGTTTCTCCAGAATGTAGTATGCCACTACATTATGCAATATCAAGTACTGATAAAATATTGAAATTATACCCCACAGGACATGTTGGGATGATTGCTAGTTCGTTTCTTGTTAATCTGTTCATTTGTTTTCTTTACAGCACTTTCTGTTGCTTCTGGAAGAGCAGTGTTGATTCCTGTCTTGTTTGCATATTCTCTTTGCAAAGCGATGGTTGAATCTACAATGTTCTGAAATGCTTCAGTATATTCTTGCTGCAAGCTTGTAACAGATGTTTGGTAGTTTGGGAATGATTTCTCAGCAGATTTAACTTGTTCTTCGACAGTCTCTTCTACGGTTGAGAAAACATCATTCTTAACTGATTCATTACTCATGACATGCTTTAATTGGTTACACTATATATATCTAGTGGTAATAATAACCACTTATTACCATATATAACCAGTTTACTTAGTCTTAGTGTTGACTGGAATTACAATAACTTGAACCAAATCTCCCTCTTCAACACTAAGAGCTTGCCTTTCTGCTTCAGGAATTGAGATTCTCCCATTACTACCTACACTAGTCTTGAAAGCACCCCATGAAAGAAAGTTTGGCATCATGTTTTGCAGGTTGAATGGATTTTGCGTATTTGCCTGAAATGGATTCATATTACTAGTGAAGTCAGACTGCATTTTGGATGCATTGGTTAGCCACTGCTTGAATAATTCAGCTGGATCGTATGGGTTTTTTTTTCCTTCCATTACCATTAATAGGCAAATGGTCTTATAAAATGATCGCTAATTAAGAAAATCTAACACAATTTCAAAGAATTTTTTCGGTTTTTCCACATATGGTGTGTGCCCACATCCTATCATCTTGTAAAACCTACAATCATTGATTCCTGAAACAAAAGACTGCGCATATTCAATAGGAATAACAGGATCACTTTCACCCCAAATAATTAGTGTTGGAACTGTGATCATTGACAGTTTTTCGGTAATTACCTGAGAATTGCTTAAACCTAGGAGGGTTGACAAAAAAGCCATCTTTGCATTTGGTAATTGCATTCTTTCTATGAACCCAGAGATAATTTTTCCATCTATATCCTTTCGACCAGACATAGTTTGAAATGCATTCAAAGCAGAATCGTTATTTGGATATAATGCAGCTGCAATATACGCATCTAGTGCAGGAGTTGAATGCTTCATGATGCCAGATGGTGAAACAAGGACAAGTTTTCTCACATTCTCATTATGATTTATAATGAATTCAGCAGCAATCTGACCCCCAAGCGAGGAGCCTATAATATTCGATTCCTTAATTCCAACTTTATCCACAAATTTGGCTACAAATTCTGCAAAGTAATCTGTTGTGTAATCAACCATTGGTTTATCACTATATCCAAAACCAATAAGATCTGGAACTATTACTCGATAGTTTTTAGCAAAAAGAGGCATTACATCTTCCCATCTTTCGGCAGAGGCCCCCAATCCATGAAGCAAAAGAAGCGATTCCTTAGAAGTTCCTTCCTCCAAATAGCGCACTTTGTTACCATCGATTTTAGCAGTTTTTACTACCACTTAGCTCGCTTAAAATGGATAAAATATAAGATTTTGCAAGTTAATTAGTTAACAATTACGACTGGAAATCTATTACTTTACAAGTTATTAGATACAAATTACCATTTCAAGCATGAATATGATTTTTTTCTATTTAGCAACTGGTGTGATTACAGGTATTTTAGGTGGTATTTTTGCAGTCTCCTTTTTCTACAATCCTGAAAGTTTGTTTATCCCACCATAGTTACTGTTTGAAACTATAATTCTTTAGCAACCATTGGTAAAAATGCACCAGCGTCAGACACAATTCCTAATGCCTGCCATGTTCCACGATCCATTAGTTTTGTAACAGTTGGTTGGTTAATATCAACAACAATAACTTTAACATTAGCAGGTAACATATTTCCTGTCGCAATTGAATGTAACATGGTAGCAACCATTATGATCAATGAAGCATCTTTTATGATTTCTTTGTATTTTTTCTGAGCAAGTGTAATATCAGTTATTACGTCTGGTAAAGGTCCATCATCACGTAATGAACCAGCCAAAACAAACGGTACATTTTTTTTCACACATTCATACATTATTCCACTTCTTAGCTTTTTTGATTTCACCATTTTTTTAATGGATCCTGCCTTAAAGACTGCATTAATAGCTTCCATATGATTCCTATGACCTCTTACAGCAAGTGTACCATCACGAACATTCATTCCAAGAGATGTTCCTAATGTTGCATATTCAATATCATGAACAGCCAGTGCATTTCCAGCTAAAATGGCATCAATATATCCATGTCGAATAAGTGTTGAAACTGCTTCAACTGCGCCTGTATGAACAATTGCAGGACCTCCAACTAGAACAATTTTTCCACCGCTCTTTTTGGTTCGGCGTATATCTTCTGCAACTTTTTTGGCTATGTGTTGTGTTGGTCTTTCACTAGAGCTTCCACTTCCCATAAATTCAAATACATTCATTCCTTCTCGTGGTCTCACTGGCGGAGTTATTTTTACTCCATTTTCCCCTACTACAATTTTATCACCTTTTTTTACTTGACGTATGGGGATACACACTGCTTTTTTCCCTTTGAGAATAATACATTTATCCATCATCATATTCTCCACGTTAACCCATTTATTATTAAGAAAAATCTGTGTTGGATTATTTGTGGTACTGTAAAAATTATCAGGCATTACCATATCCTTTGATGCAGTAACAAGCTTTACATTTTTTTGAGTTTTTGATGTAGCGCCTTGACGATAAACATAGTTTAGTATTATTTTCAAGTTTCTTGCATTTTTTCCAGTTACAAGTAATTTTGCATAACTTTCATCCTTTTTTTTCTTACCAACTTGTATATCTAAAACTTCAAACGAACCGCCATGATCCATAATCCCATCAAATACCTTTGTAAGAATTAGTGAGTCTATCAGGTGACCTCGTAGTTCTATTTCAGATGAAAATTTCTTCATGTGTTTACCTAAATTATTGGTAAGTAAAATGTTACGATAAATTAATTTGATAATCTACTATACAGGAAGGCTAACTTCACCATGATACTCTTCAATATTATCTAATTTTAACGAGTTTATTATGTTAGTTTTTTCCTCATCTGATAATCCTTGAGCGATTGTTTTAGCAATTCCATTTTTATCACATAGAACAAGAATAAACCCAGTATCATCAGTTACAACAAAACCTGCCGCACCATTAACAACTGCATACAGGTTTTCTTCCCCAACCGGTTCCCAAACATTTGTTTTATTATCCTTTAACGCTAATGCAGGCATCGCTTTACCGTTTGCATGTTTGTTTAGATATTCACGTGCCTTGTTTACACGTTTTTGACCTTCCCTTAGTGCCATAAAATACTGGTCGAACATGCCACCCTTAACTCCAGAATTTTTCTTTTTAGTATCTTTTTCCTTGTTTTCATTTCCATGAAATTTGAAAAATCCCATTTTAAATTATTTGATACCTATTCTGATAAATGTTTTCAGTTTACTAAACACAGAGATTTAGGATACAGAAATTTATGACCAGAAGAAGAATCGTCTACCACGACGAGCAGTATCAGCTACAGTAGTTTCTTGAATATTTACTGTACTAACAGATTGTGTCTCAGAAGAAAAAGCATCATCTATAAGACTAAGTGATAAACTTTTAACATCCGCATAAGCCGAGGAAATACGTTTCATATTATTCTTCAGATTTGATTTTATTCTTTTTGTGTCAGATAATTCTTGGTTAAATCTGGTTTCAAATTTTGCAAGTAATCTACTTGCCTCATTAGATCTTTTAGCAGCTTCTGCCTCTAGCTTTTCTGTTGAACGGAATTGGATCTCAGCCTTATCAAAACTTGCCTGCTTAGCAATTACTGTTGCCTTTAATCCAAATGTAGCTGTGTCCGCATCCATAGGACTCAACTCTGCAGTGGCATTTGTTATATCATCAATTGCTTTCTTGATTTTTAAGAGATCTTTTTCTGCATTGATTCTTTTAATTTCGTCTGCCGTAACTTTAGATTTTAGATTAGCCAGATATGAGGAGGCCTTTTTTGCAATATCTCTTTTATCTAAAACAATCACTTTCAGCTGATCAACAGAATTTTGTTTAGTATTTAATTTTCTATGTGCTTGAAAAATTGATTTAGTAACAGCATCAGTATCACCCTTCATATTTTGAGCTATATTTCTAGTAGCAAGGGAGGTATCCAATGCTTCCTTAAGCAAACCGGTTTGATATTCATCAATATCATAGTTTGGACTAGCTAAACCACGAATAATCTGTTCAACAAGTGATTGACGGCGTGTACGAGGTTTTGAGCGAGTTCGTCTAGAACGTGTGGTTCTTTTTCTAACCCTCCGTCTTACCATGATTTTAATAATTTTAACCTATTTTTAAAGTTAAATCATCATGTTAAGAATCCATAAAGAGTGGTTATTCAAGAATGCTTGAAAGAATATCACGTAATTGCTTATTTTTAATTTCGTTATTTGCAGTTTTAAAGAATGATCGCAGTTTATCCTTTGAAACTCCTTTATCCAAATAAAATTTTGCATGAAAAGCCATTTCTAGCTTATCTATTTCATGTAAAAAATTTGCTTCTATTGATGAGTTATTTTGGAAGTCATCCCAAAGTGTATTGTATTGTTGTGAAATATCACGTGGAAGATTCTTCAGAATTTGTTTCATAGCCTGATTTTCTCTGTTAATTTTTTCCACATTTTTAATCTCATCAGGTGTTAGATCACCAACAACAGATTCCGCTAAATCATGCAATAATGCCATTTTAATAATTTTTTCCGTATTCAGACCCTGTATTTCAGATAGTATCATAGACATCATTGCAACTGAATAACTATGATCCGAAACTGATTCTACATCCTTTATTTCTAATTTATTTTTCCAACCCTTCCTTGGAACATTCTTTAATTCCAAAACTTTCTGAAAAAAACTTTCCAATAATTTATGGTTCATCTTAAGATATTTTTAAAAGACAACCTTAAATTCCTAACAATTTGAGAGGCGATATGCCAGGGTAGCTCAGCCCGGGAGAGCACTCGGCTGAAGACCGAGCTGTCGCGCGTTCAAATCCCGCCTCTGGCATTTTCTATATATTGGAATAATAGGATGAAAATATTTTAATACAGGTTGTTACACATTTTTTCAGAATTTCATTTGAAAGAAAAAAAGGATGATTTAGAACAATATGAAAAGGATTATCTAAAAAGGTTAGAAGTGGGAAAAAAAACCAAATCTGTAAAACAAAAAAAACCTGCAAAACAAGAAAAACCTGTAAAAAAAGAAACTGTTAAAGTAGGAAAAAAGAAATCTGTTAAAAAATCATCAGGTACTTCTTCACCTAAACCTAAAAAACTGCGTAAACGTAAAATGAAAAAACCCTCTGAATCTGATGATGATTCTGGAATAATTTTAATCGAGGATGATTTAATGGTAGATAAACAAATGGAATTAGAAGAAAGAAAGGCATACCTAGAAGAGGCACGTTCTCAAGATTCCCTTGATTAGAGTAAAACTTTATTCTTATTGAGGTGTATATTAGATATGCGTGCATTATGTTTAATCGCAGTTAAACCGGGACATATTGATAAGGTAACACAATCAATTTTAAAAAAACGTAAGGTTACAAGTGAAATAATGACTGTTACAGGAAGAGCTGATATTTGTGTACTCGTACACGGTACATTAAATGATATCAATAATACTGTTTTAGAGTTTAAAAAAATCAAAGGTATTGTTTCGACGGAAACCCTAATGGAAGTTGAGGTAGATTTGGGATGGTAAAAGCAGTTGTATTAGTAAAATCTCCAAAAAAACTTATCGCTGCTAGATTAAAACGCGTTGATTTAGTTTATGAATCTTTTCCAGTAAGTGGACAATTTGATGCTGTAGCAATAATTGAGGTAAAAAATTTAGCTCAAATCAAAGATGTTACTACTGAAATTCAAAAAATTACAGGTGTTGAAAGGACTGAAACAATGGTTCAGGTAGAATAATAAAGGATTTACTGAAAGGAATATTGGAATTATATGAATATTAAAAAAGTTGGGAATGTAATATTGGCCGTAAAAGATCTGAATAAATCAGTCGAATTCTATAATAAAATTCTAGGTATGCCAATTAAAAGAAAAAGGGATAATTGGGTTGATCTTGGTCAATCTGGTGCACTGCTTAGTCTTCACCCTGCATCTGAATCGTCTCCACATTCAGGTACTTCATTAGATAATGGAATTCTTATTGGTTTTGTCATAGGTGATGTTGCTTCTGCTGTCAATGAATTAAAATCAAAAGATGTAAAAATTTTTAGAGAGATACAAGAACGTGGTGCTGGAAAAAATGCAATCATATTAGATCCTGATGACTATATGATTTCTTTATTCGAACCTAGCTTTTCAGCTGAAAAAAATATACAAACAGGCGGTTACATAGGATTTACACCTGCATAAAATTAATTTTTATTTTTTAGATTTTAACCGAGTCTTTTTTATTTTCCAATCTCTTCTTTAATTCTAAATTTTCCTTTAGAATCTTTTCGTTTTCTTCTTTGAGTATTGTAATAGAATTTTCTTTTGAATGCAATGGATGCCCCGGTGGAATTAATTTGTCAACTGACATATCAATAAGACCAGATACCATCTGCCTATACATCTGTAAATAATCGTCTAACTTTGGATTAAGTGCAGCAATATCAGTAGTTAATTTCAAATTTAATCCAGGTGTACTGATTAAACCCCTAGGAATATTTGCGCTTGGTGGATAACGTATAGAATCAGGTATTAGATTGAAAAAATCTGACGTAAAACCACTTACACCAAATGAACTTTTTTCTGTAAAATAATCCATGATTTTTAGTTTAAACAGACATATTTGTTCTTTGTTACGCGTAGGTGAATTAATGTGGTAAATACGCGGTCAGTTTTTATCAATTTGAGCTGATCGCCGATCCTTATAGTGATCGTCGGTTTTTGAAAAAAAATGATTCAGAGGCAAAAAAGAAAATGTCTAAAATGTAAAAAGGATATACGTACAATGGAATTGCACAAGCTTGTAATGTATCTTATCGAGGATGAGTTTACAGAACATCACTATGAACATGTAGAATGCCCTGATAAATTTACAGTCTGAATAGATTTTATGTAAGAATTTTTATGATGTGTTATGAGATTAGGGACTAAAACAGACGATAAATTTTTGATTGGACTCAGTGATAAAAATCAACAAATTCAAAATAATTTTCTTAAAAAAATTGTGGAAATTTCAAAAAAACATTCTGTGGATGTCATGCTGCAAGATGGCACAGTAAAAAAACAGGAAACTTTTGATGTGGATAAAATTCATCAGATTTACAATCATATAGCTGAAAGATTGAAATCTTGGACATTAGAGGGAATTTCTAGCACAAGTGATAGTGATATACGACGAAATTTGATCAAATTAAACACTAGTATTGATGATTACAAAATTTTGTTACATCTTTCTATACAATATCATGTGATATTATTTTATCAACCAAACTATCTGGTAATGAAAAAACAAAAGGAATTATCGGATTTCATGGATCTGACAAAAAAACAGGAAGAAGAATTAACTGAAAAAACTAATAATATAATACTTGAAAAATTAAAGGCTGAAGGTTACAAAAATCTTGACACACAAAATCTTTTTGAAATTCTGTATAAGGATGATAAAATTAGAGAAAAGATCACTGCGGAAGCTGGATTACAAAGTGACAGTGATCTACAAAAAATTACCCAGTATAAAGAGAATCTCTTAAAAGAATTGGATGATTTGCTTCTTGAAACATACCAAATGGAACCTATACTCATTGATGAAACAAGACTGGTTGCGGGCGAGGAAGGATGTGTATGTAATATTGATATTGAACATAATGAAAATGAGCAGAAAAGTGGATTAATCGATTCTAAGAAAATTTCAACTGATACAAAAGAAAAAATCACTGGTCTGATTGATCAAGTGCTAAACGCGATCTACTAATTGCTAAATTAACCCTCTAGTAAAAATAAATGGTGTGTCAATTGGCTGATCAAATGTCCAATATGTTGGCAATGTAACAGTGTTAATAACTTCTAGGTTGAAATGATCTATTACTTGTCCCCAACCCCATTTTGATTTGTCCCTTGAATCTTTTCTCATTACATGACTACCGCTAAACACGAAAACAGGATTTGCTTTCAAACCTCCCATAGACATAACTTTGGAAATTATATTATTTGCTAACATTTCACCAACTTCTGGAAGTCCAGATATGAAAAATAGTGGTTGTGACAGTCCAAGTGACTGGTAATCAAACTGTGTGGCATCTGCCATTGTTGGCTGAAAATCTACCCCAGTACTTGTTGAGATTTTATTCTCTAATCCTACAAGGTTTTCATCGATTTCAATCCCACATGTCTGCATACCCACTATTCTGGCACAGTATGCAATCCTACCATCCCCTGAACCAATATCAATTATTTGCTTAGCACCAAGCCTTTTTGATTCCAAAGCCAATGCATAGGCTGAAAGTATCCACACAGGATAAAATGGCGCGTAACTTGTGTCATGCTTAATGCTATCAAGCCAGTAATTATTCACATCACCCTCATACACCTTACAGGCAGTATCATGAATGTTCATTTCATATGAGTTAGAGTAAATTGAATTGTTTCCAGCAAACTTGTGCAACATTTTCAACTCATTTTCATCAACAGGAAACGATGCAGATGAAGAAGGTATAACCTCATAAATGTGACTACTACCCTTGTTCTTTTTTACAAATTCAGTCTTCAGCATAACTATAGCATCAGCAAGATCATTATCCACAACATAACGTGATAATGCTTATTTTTGAACCTAT
>LUMJ01001113.1_pt1 | contig 12378 bp, 12 predicted proteins | sample 729631 | NCBI WGS metagenome assembly LUMJ01 (sample SAMN03860266, study PRJNA289734) | marine metagenome | biome: seawater column; feature: ocean; material: water; isolation source: Red Sea water column Station 22 - depth 500m | place: Saudi Arabia: Red Sea | collected 2011-10-15 | depth 500 m | reverse complement strand
CTGCGTTTTCTGTCTTACGTGATATTATTTGTGACACGTCTACAGCACGACCAATACTCATTCCTCGTGCCTTAATAGTTACGGATGGAATGTTAGCCAACTGGATTAGTGTGGATGTGACATAAGCCATCAGTGGTTTCTTACCAATGTATATGGTGTCTCTTGGTCCAGACGTTTCAGTTCGCTTTGGTCTTTCAGCTTGTTTTGGTCTTTCAGCTTGCTTCGTAGTTGCAGTTGCAGTATTTGCCTCATTTGCGTCATTTGACATGGTGCCATTATGATTTAGTATAATTTAAACCTAAAATTGCTGATCTAGGAAAATGGTTATTTTTTAAAATTTTTACATACTTTGAAAAATGTATTTAATAGTATGAACGAATCCGTAAAAATCCACCAAATTTTAGATTCCGGCTCAAACATGGACAAGATCAGGATTTTAGAATCTTTAAGCCAATCCAGCGATCAAGAAACTATTGATAAAATAATATCAAAACTTGATGACTCTGAAATTCAAGTAAGGGGGGAGGCATTTAGCTCCCTTTTCCTTAACAGAAATGACATCTCAGAATTTTTGATTAATACTTTAAGCTCGGAAAGTAAGAACATTAGAGGATTTTTGGCTCTTGTTTTGGCTAACAGAGGTGATTCAAATGCAATATCTGCTATTGAATTATTAACAAAGGATTCTAGTAGTATGGTCAGATCTTGCGCTTTAGGTGCATTAGGGCATCTTCATTCAACCAATTCAATCAGAATAATAAGGCAATGTTTTCAAGACAAAGTTTTAGAAGTCAGAAAGAGTGCTGTTCAGGCATTTTTGAAATTGAGTGGTGATATTTTACCCAGAGAAGTTGACGAGTTAACTAAGAATGCCGACCACGAATTAAAATTCTTGATTACAAAAGTTTCAAAAAACATGTAATGGACCGGAAGGGATTTGAACCCTTGACCTCACCCATGCCATGGGCGCATCCTACCAGGCTGAACGACCGGCCCAATGAAAAATCAGAATATGTTTAGCCCTTTTAGGATTGCTAATTTACTCTAACTATGCTTTAACTAGAGATTTTGTACTAACATGTTTCAGAGTTGCTTCAATAACTGGAACTTCCTCATCAATCTTTTCTTCGATGGAAGAGACTGCATTCAGTCTTTTCTTCGTATTTTCCTCTATCATTTCATTGATTTGAGCTGGATTCACTAATTTTATTCCCTTAATAGTAGCTATTTGTTCATCAACTGTTCTAGGTTCAGATAAATCTAAAATTAACGTTCCTTTCTTTTTATTTTTCATAATTTTTTCAATTTTTTTAAACGTAATTAGGAAAGTATCAGCAGTAGTTGCAACAAAGATAACATCAAATTTATCAAAACCAGTCATCACTTCTTTAAAATCAATCGGCTTTCCACCTAATATTTTAGAAAACCCAGTAGCACGTTCAATCGCCATACTAGATACCTCAAATGCATAATTATTTTTATTAAGAGTTTTAGCAACTAGACCTGCTGTTTCTCCAGTGCCTATAAGCAGAATTTTCTTAGAACCAACATTATCAATACCATCTTCAGCAAGTTTCACAGCCATATCTCCCATTGTTACCACATCTTTACCAATTCCAGTAGATTCTCTAATACTAGTTGCAACGCGCATAGTGGCATCAAATAGTTTATCCAATATTTTTCCAGATGTTTTAGCTTCCTTTGCAATAGATATTGATTTTTCTAACTCCTCAACAATTTCACCCTTTCCAACAACTAATGATTCTAAACCACATGCTAGTCTTAGAAGATGTTCGTAAACATCAGAACCTTTGTAAATCTCTAGAGTTTGATCCCAGTGATCAAGATCAAATTGATCTAGTTCTGCGAGTGATGCCCAAGTTGTTAGGATTTTACTCACGTTAAGTCTTTTTCCTTGATTCTTTGCAGGTGTTCCATCTGTATCAAAGTTTCTTCTTGCATCAGGTATTTCGCCTGCTTGTATACCACCAACAGTGAAAACTTCTACTCTGCTAGAGGTTTGAATTATTAGACATTCCGAAGCATCAGCATTTTCTATAAAAGATTTACATGCAGCAGTAACATCCTTGAATGAAAAATTTGTTAATTTATGAAGTGGAATGTTTCTAAAAGTGATTCTTGCATTCATGATATGAAATTTTTTTTCGCTCAATTCATGTTACCTTTTATTCCCGAAGTGTCTCTCTACCGCCTTTTGCTGTTCTAAAAACATTCATTCCCAAATTATAGTTATCATACAAATAATTTAATTTCTTTAGAGCAAGTTTCGCCAGTTCAATTTCTTGTTGATTGGCTTCGGGATCGTTCAAAAGTTTATCTAGTTTCTGTTTAGCCTCTTCTATCATATCCACTAAACCAGATTCATAATTAGTGGTTCCACCAAATTCAGGACTAAGTACATTTTCTGGGTTGTATTTTGGTGTTTGATCTTTTGGTATCTGTACTTTCCTAGCGATCTCTTCTATCTCATCTCCTGTAAGTATAGATTTTACTGGACCAGTATCCATTAAGAAAAACTCTGGCTCTCCCATCTCTCTTCGAAATATACGCTCTTGTTTGCGTTTATCAGTAAACAATTTTCCTGTTTCTTTTGGCTCTCCCACTTCTCCCTTTGCAGCTTCATATTCTGCCTCCCAAGCAGCTTCTGATGCCACTTTTGTAGATTCTACTTTCTTCTTTGCAGCTTCATATGCTTTCTCTGCCGCTGCTACTGCTTCAGATGCCTCTACCGCATCTGAAATTGTTGTAGATCTAAGTGTACCATCAGCCGGTTTTGCTTCCGTAGCTTCTTCTTTTGCAGCTTCATATTCTGCCTTCGCTAAAGCTTCTTCTGCCTCTGCCTCTGAAAGTGTTGATGGTTGTGTTTCTTCTTTGTCATCAGACATTACGATCATCTAGGTCTGGCTAAATTTTAAGATTTAGCTAATTCAAATTATAGATTTCTGTTTTATTGGTATACTATAAAAAAATAAAATTAGGCACAACTCATTTTTGTGATACTTATTAATCACTAGTGGCGGATCTAACGGATATGGCAGTAGACAAAAAGGCTACTTTAACATACGTTCAATTAATGAAAGAAGATTTAGCAATTTTTAGGCTTGTTCCAGACGATGGCGTAATTCCAGACTATGATACTGGTCAATTCATTACACTTGGCATGCCAATACCAAGTGAAGAGAATAAGCTTATTCGAAGAGCATACTCAATCGCTTCGCATCCTGAAAATAAAAAATTTATAGAATTAGTAATCAGGTGGGTTAGAAAACCACTACCAGGTCGTGTAACAACTGCATTATTCAACGCAGGTGAGGGTAGTGAAGTGTCATGGATTCCACCAACTGGTAACGCTCTACAAATTAATGAAAAATTATCGGATGGTAGCAAAGATGAAAGAAGAATTGTTTGTGTAAGTGGTGGGACTGGAATTGCCCCATTCATGGCTTTTGCTAGACATCTTCACGCTGTAGGTGATCATAGAGAGCTTATCAATTTACATGGTTCTAGCTATGTTGACGAATTGAGCTACAAGGACGAGTTAACTGCTCTGGATCAAGAAAGCATTGACAGAGGTACTGACAAATGGAACTTCAAGTACAGAGCAGCCATCAGCAGACCTCAGGAATGGTTCAATCGGTCTTGGACAGGTCAAACAGGGAGGGTTGAACAATTTTTAAAACCAAATAATGGTGGCAAATCACCTCTTGAAGAATTAGTTGGAGAAAAAATAACTCCACAAAATACAATTTTTTATGTTTGTGGTTGGCAAGGAACTGTTGACGGCGTTTTGAATTTTGTACGTCCGCTTGGATTTCTTTTAGAGAAGGAAAAAGACAAAGCGAAGGACGGAAACTTCTCTGTTAAGTTTGAATCTTACGGCTAAAAAAAAACTAAAAAAATAATACTGCTGAATTCAATCTACTTTTGGGAACGTAGGTTAGCTTGGTATACTGCCAGCCTCGGGTGCTGGAGATCATGGGTTCAACTCCCATCGTTCCCATAACAATCAATCATTGAAATATGACTATTGTTAATAATGCATAGTTGACAACTGCAATCTATCTTGCACATTTGAATCCAATGACAAGCGCTCACGTTGAGATTATTGAAGAACAAAAAAAAGAAAACAAAGTGGTTGTAATGCCTGTGCGTTTTTTAAAGGAGAAAAAAGAGATCAATAGTAAAAGCTTTCCATTTAGCTTTGAAACCAGAAAAGAAATGATCGAGTCAGTATTTGGTAATTCAGTTACAGTTTCATCAAACTACACATTCATTGCACCATTCAAAAAATATTTCCCACCATTGATTTCGCCAAAATCATGGTCTCTAAGAAAACAAATCCTGCAAGGAATTGAAGATGATTATTTTACATATACTGGAGATAAGGCAGAAGGTCTCATGCTCAAATTATATAGATTAAATCCAAAAGTAGGAACTAGAAAGTCAATATCTGCAACATCCGTAAAAAATGAAATGTACGCATCATCGCAAGGCACTAAATCATCATGGGAAAAATTTGTACCCTCAGGTGTTGCTAAAATAATCAACGAAAATTGGGAAACAATCAAAAAATTTGCTTCTGCAGACGATATGACTATTAGAATAGCTGGTATGAAATTTCCAAAAGAAGGTTACAATTCAAAATAGATTAATTATAGACGGCTGTTCAAATTTTTGTGAAATTTCCTATTTCAAAATACATTTGGTTTGACGGGAAACTCGTGACTGTGAACATGGCTAAAGTTCCAGTCACAACACATGCAATACATTATGGCACATCAATCTTCGAAGGAATTAGGGCTTACTGGAATTCAAAAAATTTGTATGTTTTTAGATTAAAAGATCATATTAAACGATTTAGGAATTCAGGGAAGTTTTACAATATTAAATTAAATTTTTCTGATAAACAAATAGAAAATGCCGTAATACATCTATGTAAGAAAAATAAAATCAAAAAATCATGTTACATCAGACCATTTTATTTTGTAGGCCAATATGGGATTAATTTTCACGTAACCCAAAAAGCACCAACACATACAGCCATCTTTGCTTTTCCATTTGGTAATCTATTCAATAAAAATGGTATAACTGCAACAATTTCAAAATGGAGAAAATTTAGTGACAAATCAACACCAACACAAGCAAAGATGGGTGGCAATTATCTAAATTCTATTTTAGCAACACAGGATGCAAAACAAAAAGGATTTGATGAAGCAATTCTACTAGATCAATCTGGAAATGTAAGTGAGGCACCAGGTGAAAATATATTTCTAGTAAAAAATGATGAATTAATCACTCCGTTACTTAATTCATCAGCATTAGATGGAATTACACAAAGATCAATTATCACTCTATCTAAAGATATGAATTTGAAAATTAAGATGCAAAAGGTTAGTAAAAACAAATTAAAGTTAGCTGACGAGGTTTTTCTTTCTGGTACCGCTGCGGAAATTACTCCAATAATTAAAATCGATAAAAGGAAGATAGGTGGAGGGAAAGTTGGAAATATAACCAAATTGCTTATGGACACTTATTTAGACATCGTAATGAATAAAAATGAAAATTATTCTCACTGGTTAACTACGGTGTATTGATTGAAGGTTGTTCAGATAGGTGTTGGTGGTTGGGGTAAAAATCATTCAAGGGTGCTTTCAGAACTTGGTGTGCTTTCCGCAATATGTGATACAAACTCACAACATGCGGAAGAGTTTGGAAAGAAATACTCTGTTAATTTTTATAATTCGGTTGAAAATTTGTTAGAAAAAGAGAAATTTGATGCAGCATTAGTTTGTACACCTACATTTACACATTCAGATATTACTACACGGTTAATTGAAAACAAAAAACATGTTTTTGTAGAAAAACCAATGACATACTTATCTGAGGAGGGTCAAAATCTTATCAATGTTGCAAAAAGAAATAACGTAATTCTCACTTGTGGATATATAGAAAGATTTAATCCAGCTGTTGCCTCCGTCAAAGATTTTCTTATATCACAAAAATATGGTGATTTAATCAGGCTTGAATTTTATCGTGAACACAGAATGCCACAACATATCAAAGATGTTGGCGTCATTTATGATACATCGTACTGAAGCTAGAATATTTTCCGATTTCATAACTCAAGAAATTCGAGTTGAGACTGATAATGGTACAGAAACTCCAAAAAATGAAAAAGCTGAACCACTGTCATTAGAAATAAAAAATTTTCTAGATACAATAGATGGTAAGAGCGATCTTTTAGTAAAACCAGAACAGGCTGTAAATGTTACGAAAATTGCGGAAGCTGCACTTTTATCGAGCCAGAAAGGTACTCCAATTTATCTTGATCTAAGATGAATAGAAAACTGTTAGATATACTGGTATGTCCTATAGACAAATCTCATCCCCTAGAACTTTTTGAGAATAAATCTGATGATAAAAAAATAACTGAGGGGTCTTTGTACTGTCAAAAATGTTCTAGATTTTTTCCGATAATAGATGAAATTCCTATAATGTTACCTGATGAGTTAAGAAACAAAGAACAAGATATTGAATTTCTAAAGAGAAACATTAAGGAATTACCAGAAAAAATTGTAATGCAAGCATTACCATGGCATTTGTGAGGTATTTTGGTTACTAACTATATTTCTGACAAAGCAAGGATTGGTAAAAATACCAAAATTTGGCACTTTGTTTATGTTGGTGATGACGTTGAAATTGGAAACAATGTCAAAATTGGTTCATTATCTCATGTTGATTATGATGTAAAAATTGGAGATGACACATTCATTGAGGGACTAGTTTACATTCCACCACTTTCTAGGATTGGAAAAAACGTCTTCATTGGACCAGGTGCTGCATTAACAAACGATCCATACCCACCTAGTGAAAAATTAGCTGGTGTAATAATTGAGGATAATGCCGTAATTGGTGGTAAGGCTGTCATTAAAGCTGGTGTTACTATTGGCAAAAATAGTGTAGTTGGAATGGGTGCAGTGGTTACCAAGGATGTTCCACCGGATACTGTAGTTGTAGGAGTACCTGCAAAACCAAAATACTCACGTGATGAATATGATAAAAAACAAAATAAATGGAAGAGTACCTAAATCTAAGATTTTATCTGTGATTTGAAGATCCAATTCTTAACTTTTGTTAGAGTAAATATCCAAATGAATATCAAAAATAGGGCAAGAAGCACTTTAACACCAGAGGTAATTATTGGCTCAACATCTATCCCAAATGAAAGAGGTCCCACAAATACTACCACTAATCCACCCCCAATTAACATCAAAATCCACATAACAAAGATAAAGCTGTAAATTTTTATTGTCATAAAATTTTGGCACCCATCATAAACGCGGTAATAATTGCTAAAATTCCAGAGAATGTCGCTAATTTCAAAATTTCATTACAGATATGTTTTTCTGACAATGGTTTTTTGGCTACAAGCAATCTAACTAGTGTGATTGGTGCATGATTATCATCAGTAGATTTTAGTTTAAAATCATCTGTATGTGAAGTTGGGTTCTTAATTTCTCGATGTTCAACTATTTTTTTCACACTTGAAAGAAACAAGAATGAATTTATGACAGCAGGTAAAATTGCAATTGCTGCGATAACTTCTACCCCACCAACTATAGCTATAGCACCATAAGTTGCACCAAACATAACTGCCCCTGAGTCTCCAGGAAATATTCTACTCGGGAATTTGTGATATTTGTAAAAAGCAAGAGAAGCAAAAGCCAAACATAGACAAGCTATACCAATTTCGTAATTCTGTAGAATAAATAGTGAGATCGCTAATGCAAAACTTGCAATTGTAGTAAATCCACTTACTATTCCATTGAGAACATCAATGGAGTTTATTGTATTTCCTGTGATAGGAATCATGAATACAACTAATGCTAAATACAAAGAAGGTATTTTGACTGAACCAAATAGAGGGAAATCTAGATTTGAATCATATGCACCTAACAAAAGTATTGGAGCTGCACAAAATGCAAGAGCAGCTGGCTTAAACCAACCACCCATAGTTTTTTTGTCGTCTATTATTCCAACAGAAAATCCTAGAATTGACGTTATGATTACAGCTAAAATCTCTGAAATTGGAAAAAAGAAGTAGAGTGTGATTTCTGATGCAACAATTCCAATCAGTATGGATATACCACCAGGTCGTGGTATCATAACATTGCCTGTTTTGTTAGCGTCCTTTACTGTCAGATTTCGCTTTTGTAAGAATTTAATCAAAATAGGGGTAAAAGCATAAATCGAAAAAAAAGCAATTGCTGATACAATTATCGCCGCGATTATTTTTTCTTCCAATTTTATACCTGTGACTTGATACTTTTTGCAATAGTCATACTGATATTATCTATTTCTGCTAATTTCTCAAGCGGCGCTTTTCTCAAATCTGCATAATTCTTAAAATTCTCCTTGTACAACGCTTTGGCTCGTACGCGCCCTACATTTTTGAGTCCTACTAGCTCAAGATATTTTTCTGAAATACCATGTCGAATTCGTTGTCTGAGAGTATCTATTTCACGAACTTTCCTTCCCTCTTCCTCTTCCTCTTCCGGATCATCGATTACAAATTCCTGTCTTGCGTATAATTTTTCATCATCCTTTTTATCACGAATTAATTTTTTCATGGGATCAGTAATGTTTCCTAGGTAGAAAGATTTCGGATAGAATTCAGGAAGGTTAGTAATCATATGTAAGATACCAAATGTATGTTTACGTCCTTTAAGATAATGATCAAGATCTGCAGCTATATCAAATGCAGTTCTGGGATCAATTCTTAACCAAAAAACTTTTTTTCCAAAGTCTGTAGGTTTGAAACTACCTTCACCTGCAATCATACCATATTCTTTTAATTTTTTTAGTTGTTTTGATATTTTATTTTCAAAGTCATCATCAGATAAACCACCAAAAGTTTGAGAAAAAAATTTGCCAATCTTTTCTTCTGAAAATGGAGAAAAAGTAGATGATGTTGCAATTAATCCAAGTAAATGAATTCTTAGAGAACTATCTACAAGTATTTTTGATTCGAGTGGTTCAGGTATACCATCTACATAATGTTCCAGTAATTCATCAGGTGAGCCCTTTGCCACAATTATTGATTCTCCTTCATCATCATATTGTGGTCTGCCAGCTCTCCCACACATCTGTTTATACTCTAAAATACTAATTGGTGCATTTCCACCCGTGCCAAATCTGAATACGCTTGATATTATTACCCTACGCGCAGGAAGATTCACGCCTGCAGCCAAAGTTGGAGTTGCAGTTAATAGTTTGATATTGCCATTTTTGAATTCGGTTTCAATTATTGTACGACATCTTTGATCAAGTCCAGCATGGTGAAATGCAGCACCATTTTTTACCGCCTCTGCTAATTTTTTTACTAATTTTGTTTCATCATCATCTTCCCTTGGAAGGATTGTTTTTGAAATTTTAATTAATTTTTCAAGCTCATCTTTTTTCAATTGCTTTGCAACAAATTTTCCAGCTTCAGTTGCAGTGGCTACTGAACTAGATCTTGTCATAGTAAATATCAGGCTCTGAGCTTCGCCTTCTACAGTATCTAATCCTAAACCGATTGCAGGTTTACTATGTTTAGCTTCTCTTTTTTCATCAAGATTTCCTTCAGATTCAGCACGATCTTGATTCGTTATAGTGTGATTACTGTATACTGCCTCAGATAATGGCACAGGTCTCCATTCACTTTCAACTAATTCACAATCTAACCATTCAGCAAGATCGGAAGAATTTGATATGGTAGCACTTAATGCTATTATCTGTGGTTTTTTCCCAACATAGCCAGTTTTCAATCTAGTGAGAATCATTTCCAATATAGGTCCCCTACCAGAGTCACCAATTAGATGGATTTCGTCAGAAACTACCAAACCTATTTCATAAATCCAATTATTTTTGAATGTCATCATCGCATCCATGGTTTCATTTGTAAGGATTATAACATCTGCATCGTCTAATTTGTTATCAGTTGAATTAGAATCCCCTGTTGATATTGCTACTTTGATTTTAATTCCATTAATTTTTTCTAATTTTTTAAATTCTTCAAATTTTTCAGATGCTAGTGCACGTAGTGGAGTTAGATAGATTACTTTTGATTTATTTTTTGATAGATGAGATAATGCTGCTAGCATTGCAATGAGTGTCTTTCCACTTGCAGTAGGTACAGAAACTAGAACATTCTTACCATCAAGAACCCCCGCCTTTACAGCGTCTTTTTGTGGTGGGTAAAGTTCTCTATAGCTTTCTGATTTTAAGAAATTAATTATGTTAGAATCAAGAGGTAATTCATCAATTTTCATCGTACGGTGTTGTAATAACCAGGTTTTGACTCATAAATAGTTGCATCTCGGATCATTCTACGAATATAATTTCTAGCTTCTTCTTCGTTAAATTTCTCTGATTTTACAAGCTCATCAACAAATGTTTGTTCTTGTACCGGAGACTGTGGTTCACCCTCAAGTGATTTTAGAATTTCCATAAATGCAGACAATTTTGAAACTTCGCTACGAGGGCGACCTTGGAGCACGCCTATGTCGACCTTTCCTGTGTTAACATCAGTTCCCGAATTCTTCAACATTTCATTGAACAAGTAAATTGCCCTGTCTGCATCCTCCTCCTCAACTTGATTTTTTAACAAAAGTCTTGCTCGTGCAGTAGATAACCTGATTAGTCCTTCTAGCTGTCTTGGGGTTATTGTGATCATTTTTTCTTTTTCTTCGCCATCAACACTTCTCATTTTAATATAGAACTCCATTATCTTACTTTCAGCTTCTTTTGTAAGAGTTGGCTCATTTCGTTTTGCATATGCCAAATATTTTGTAAGAATATCTACATCTACAAGTGAAGTGGTATCAGTTCCAGACGTTCCATGCTGGCTTATGATATGTTGTGCGATCTTCCTATCTTTTTCCTCTGAGGGAATATCTCTTACAACGAAAACCAAATCAAATCTTGTAAGAAGTGGGATTGGAAGATTTACATTTTCATATATATTTTTGAATGGATCATATTTCCCAAACATGGGGTTTGCTGCAGCTAATATTGAGGTTCTTGCATTAAGTGTTGCAACTATACCACCCTTGGCTATACTAGCGGATTGTTGTTCCATTACTTCGTGTAGAGCGCTTCTATCCTCAGGTCTCATCTTGTCAAATTCGTCTATACAAACTAGACCTTGATCACCAAGAACCACAGCGCCAGCTTCTAACATGAAAATTCCTGAAGCATCACGTACAACTGCTGCAGTAAGACCTGCAGCAGTAGAACCTCTTCCCGATGTATATAATCCTCTAGGAGCAATTCTTGCACAAAACTTTAGCATTTCACTTTTTGCGGTACCAGGATCTCCAACAAGAAAAACGTTGATGTCTCCTCTAACTTTTGAACCATCTGAAAGTGCTCGCTGTGTTGAACCAACAATCAACAGAAGAATAGCTTCTTTGAATATTTCATGCCCACGAACATGTGGTGCAAATGATGCAATCAATCTATCATAAATATCTGGGTTTTTTGATAACGCTCTAATTATTTTTTGTTCGTCTGGAGAAATTTCTTCTCTTTCTGTTCGTCTTGAACTTTTAGTTCCTTTACCTCCAACAAATTCAATGTTATCTCCGTCGATCCGCAGTCTGTAAAGTGCGCTTTCAGATTGTTTTACTCCAGATATACGTTCTTGCTCAATTCTTACAATTCCAGTCAAAACAATTCTATCACCTGGGCGTGCATAATCTACCAAGTCTTGCTTCATACTGACGTTCACATAGTGTGGTAACTGTCCCGGCGGAAGATCCTCAGGCAACTCCTGCAATCTAACTATTTGAAAATCTATGAACCTGCTTTCTTTAGGTACTATAGCTAAATTAGTATGTGGGCATTTTGGACTTTGACATTTTATAGCTTTATCCAAGCTCATTCCATCAAGTAGAGTAAAGTTTGATATGTGATTATCAAGGCACTTGTAAGTTACTTCCTTAGCAAGCGGTTTTACTTCTGAAGCCCTCACTACCATTCCAGAGACACTTATCATCTTGGTTATTACATCAGAGTTAATCTGACGTAAACTTCGTTCATCTGGAAAGTTTGCTATACGTGCACGTATGTCATGTTTGATCTTTTCCGCGTATTCTGGGTTTCTTTCCTTCAACATTTCATAAATAGCATCTCTAAACGCAACAAGAATTTCATCAGCACTTTCTCTGAATTTTGATTCAATAAGTGGAACAGATACCAAGTCGTTAAAATCTACAACAATATATCTTACCTGCTTAACTACCATTTGATCAATTTGTTCAACATAAGAAAAAGAACCTGTAGGATCTTTGTATTGAGTTAAGAATTCTTTCA
>LUMJ01000431.1_pt1 | contig 12460 bp, 12 predicted proteins | sample 729631 | NCBI WGS metagenome assembly LUMJ01 (sample SAMN03860266, study PRJNA289734) | marine metagenome | biome: seawater column; feature: ocean; material: water; isolation source: Red Sea water column Station 22 - depth 500m | place: Saudi Arabia: Red Sea | collected 2011-10-15 | depth 500 m | reverse complement strand
CGTTTATGTCATCTGTTAGCTCAAGCGTTCCAGTTTCTTTCGTTTTCCTTCCCATGGAGGCTGCTAAAGATGCCATTCCGCGATAAATCTTGAAACGCTTATTGTTTTTTGTAATTGTAGTACCAGGTGTTTCGTCTGTTCCACCAAAGATACCACCTACCATAATAGAAGATGCGCCTGCAGCCAAGGCCTTTGTTGCGTCACCTGAGGTTCTTGTTCCACCATCTGAAATAATTGGTACGTTGTATTCTTTTCCAATTTTAGCACAATCCATAACAGCCGTAAGCTGTGGAACTCCCGAGCCTGTGATAACTCTAGTTATACAAATAGAACCAGATCCAACTCCAACTTTTACTGCATCAACACCAGCCTTAATTAGATCTTCAGTTCCTTTTGCTGTTGCTACGTTTCCTGCAATCAGCTCACAATTAGGAAATGCTTTTTTGATATTTTTCACTGTGTTTATGGCATTTTCGCTATGACCATGCGCTATGTCAACTACTATGGCATCTGTACCTGCGTCAATCAATGCTTCTGTTCTTTCCATAAAATCACCTTTAACACCAACAGCTGCACCAACAATTGGTCGCCCTTTGCTATCTTTTGATGCATTAGGATATTTTTCTAAATTAGAAATATCCTGACTAGTTATCAGACCTTTGACTTGATTGTTATCATCTACTATAGGTAATTTTTCAATCCTATTCTTTTTGAGAATTTCTTTTGATTTTTCTAAATCAATACCTTGTTTTGCAGTAACAACATCTTTTGTCATTAGATCCTTAACTAACTTAGAGCAATTAGGTAGTTCAAATAATACATCTCGCTCAGTTAAAATTCCTACCAGTTTAGAGTTGGAATCAACAACCAAAAGTCCAGATACCTGTTTTTCATTCATTGTGGTGAAAGCATTTTGAATAGTTTGCTCGGGATTAATTGTATATGGGTTTTCTATCATTACACTTCCAGAACGTTTGACTTTTAGAACTTCATTTACCTCTTCTTGAATTGTCAGAAATTGGGTACAAGGAGAACATCATCAAATGTCAATCCTTCTCGTATATTCAAACGAACCTCCTACTCTAGAAAAAAAAACTGTTATAAGCCTTTCTTGTCATTATGATATCTTTTGAGCTGTTGCTATTGCTTCCTTTGTTTTTGCTACATTATGAGTACGAATTATGTTCGCCCCATTTAAGACACAAACGACCTCAGCTGCCAATGATCCAGCAAGTCTATCAGATGGATCCTCTTTTTTCAAAATTTCGCCAATGAATGATTTGTTTGAAACTGATACAAGAAGTGGCATATTCAATTTGATTGATCGCAAATTTTCCAAAATCAACAAATCTCTTTTGACCCAATTCGAATTAATCTTTGTAAAAAAAGAATTTTTGCCTTTTTTCCTGAAAAATCCTATGGCAGGATCTAAAACAATTTTTGTCCTAGGAATTTCTGCTGATTTTGCCATTTTCAGACTTTTTTTAAACAACTGTTTTGTTTCCAGCAGTTGATTGCCTGTAATGGTTTTTTTGCTATATGCGCATAAAATGAGTGATGGGTGATATTTTTCAATTATTTTTGGCATAGATGGATCGTATTTCAAACCAGTGACATCATTGATTATATCAACGCCTCTCTCTAAAGCCTCTTTTGCCACTGCAGCCCTACATGTATCAACAGAAATCGGCAAATTAGTTGTGTACTGGATTATCTTAACTGCATTAACTATGCGAGCCATCTCAATTTTTTCTGATACCATTGTGGAAAGATAGGGCGCAGTAGACATACCTCCAATATCAATAAAATCAGCACCCTCTTCTTCCATTTTGTTAACTGCATCAACAATTCTTTGTTTGGTAATTGAGATGGATTTTTTGTAGAATGATTCAGGGCTTGTGTTTAAAATTCCCATTATTCTAACAGGATTCGAACCTCCCACTCTAACAGTTCCTAATTTATTCACATAACTTATCATAAACCATGCTAATTTGAGTCATATGACTATTGTTGGTTGGGATTCAAAATACAAGAATATCCTAAAAGATTTTGGTTATTCAAGAAAGAAAGATAGTCAATCATGTAAATTATTAGATTCCTTATTACCAAAAAAAACTCCTACTGTAAAAATCAGAGATCTAATTCAGAACAAACCAGTATTCGTAGTAGGCGCCGGTCCTTCATTACCATCTTGTATTTCAATTTTAAAAAAATATAAAAAAATTACAAAAATAGTGGCTGATGGTGCCACAAGAGCAATAATAGAAAACGGTTTGAAACCAGATATTGTGGTTACGGATCTTGATGGCGATATAAAATCACTAAAAAAAGTTGGTCGAACAAATACACTAATGGTTGTACATGCACATGGTGATAACACTAATAAGATTCATCTTGTAAAAAACTTCAAAAATTGTGTAGGAACAACACAAACAAAACCTGCAGGAAGAGTTCACAACTTTGGGGGATTTACAGATGGAGATAGATGTGTGTTTTTGGCTAATCATTTTAAAGCCAAAAAAATAATTCTTCTGGGAATGGATTTTGGAACTAGGATTGGGAAATACTCTAAGGTTTCGGTAGTTAATCGAAATACCAAAATTGCAAAATTACGTCGCGGAAAGAAATTACTAGAATGGCTTGTACAAAAAAGTGAATCTGAATTTTACTCTACAACTAAAATCAGTGGATTTACAAAAATAAACCTTCGAAGCATTGATAACATAATAACTAATAATTAGTCACAATCGCATGAAAATCACACAGCTCAATTCTGCAACAAACATGATTGAAGATTCTGATAATGGTTCTTATGTGAAAATATTATGTGATCCTTGGCTTGATGGTGAAGAGTATCTAGGTTCGTGGGCAATGTACCCGCAATACGAATTTAAACCAGAAAACTTTTCAGATGTTGATTTCATTTACATCAGTCATATCCATCCTGATCACAGCTCTGTTAACACATTATCTAAACTAAGTAAAAAAATTCCGGTATTAATTCATAATTTTCCAGAAAAATTTCTTAAAGATAAAATTGAGAACCTAGGTTTTAAAACAATTGAACTAGAACATGGGATGAGAACTAGGTTAAAAAATAATCTTCATGTAAATATTATGGCTGCTGATAATTGTGACCCAAATGTTTGCGGCAAAATTATGGGTTGTGGTTTATCCGAGGTTAGATTTAAAACAACTCAGATAGATACAATGGCAATATTTGATAATGGAAATCAGGTAATCGTAAATACTAATGATTGCCCATTTGAGATTGCAAAAAATACGGCGTCTATAATTAAATCAGTATATCACAAAATTGATGCACTGCTTATAGGATATGTCGCTGCATCATCATGGCCACATTGCTATAATCTTTCTGAAGTTGAAAAAGAAGAAGAGGCAAGAAAAAAACAAAATGCCAAGTTAGAAACTGCAAAAAAATACATAGAATTACTACAGCCCAAGTATTACATTCCTTTTGCTGGTCGCTATACATTATGCGGTAAAAATGCAGTTTTAAATCCATACAGAGGTGAACCAGAATTGGAGGATGCGTTTGAATGGCTACATTGTAATGTAGAACAGAAAAAGTGCCACGGAGTAATTTTGAATAATGATTGTTGGCTCGATGTTGATACTGGTAATGCTAACAAGAATTATGTTCCTATTAACAAAAATGAAAAGGAAGATTATGTTAACAATATACTCTCTGGAAAAAAACTTCCTTATGAAAATGAACCTATCCCCATTACTTCAGAAATATTAAGCCTGATTCCAAAAGCATATGAAAATTTTGAGAAAATTAGACGTAAAATAGGCTGGATTTCTGATGTTACAATAATTCTAAAAACCACTAATGGTGATGAAGACTTGGTAATTGCAATAAGCTGTAACGGAAAAGGATTTAAGAAAATATCAAATGATGATATAAAAAAATACAAAGTACGGATGGTGCTTTCTTTGGATATTCGGTTATTGAAATGGCTGTTATATGGGCCGGATAAAGCACACTGGAGTGATGCAGACCTTGGCTCTCATTTAAGATATGAACGCGTTGGCAGTATCTACAAGCGAGGTTTATTTTATTGTTGGAACCATTTTTGTGCTGCAACCTAACTAGTAAGAGTGCGTTTTAATATCGTTCTAGATAAGTAAATGTGTGAAGTTCTCAGATGAACAAATTCGTGATATATTAGAATTAAAAGAGGATCTTTCTGAAAAAATAATCAAATATAAAGAACAAATCGAAAAACTGGAAAAAAACATTTCTGTATTAGATACAATACTCAAGCAATCAAGTTTTACAAAGGCTTCAGATCTTACCCGTGATGCCCCAAAGACAATAAAACAAGAAAGAAAAATAGCAATCACAAAAAGCTCAGATGGTACGACCATTGCAAATGCATTTGTTACAAATAATGAGGTTTCAATTGTTTTAGAAAATAATGTTACACTTGATCCCAAAACTCCTCCCCTGAAAACTTTTTTTGTTGAACGTATTATTGGTGAAATGAAAAAAAATGACATTCGGCAGGTTGAGGATGGCAAAATAAAGAATCATGAAGTTATTGATTGTATAATAAATGACAATGGCAACGAGATAAGAGAAATTGTAATCAAAAATTATCGTGAAAAAGAAAGAGTAGATGAAATCATTAATACTGCAACGTGGTCTTTGACGCGAATGATTGAAAATTCAGCGTGATATTATGGATAAAATCGTGGTTTTAGATTTTGGTTCACAGTACAGTCATCTGATATGTAGGCGAATTAGAGATTTTTCAGTATATGCCGAACTTTTACCATTTGATACTCCCTTAGAGAACATAAAGAAATTAAATCCAAAGGGGATTATCTTTTCTGGTGGACCATCAAGTGTATATGATTCTAATGCACCTGTGCCTGATGGAAAAATCTTCAAATTGGATTTGCCAATATTAGGAATATGCTATGGTCACCAAATTATTGTGAATAATTTTGGTGGCAAGGTAAAGCGCGCAAACAAAGAGTATGGCTCGTCTGTACTCACGATTGACGACAATTCAGATATCCTCAATGGAATTGGAGATTCTGTCAGAGCATGGATGAGTCATGGAGACGAAGCAGAGAATATACCGGAAGGCTTTGAAATAATCGGTCACACTGAAAACTCACGTTCTGCAGCTATTGCAAACAAACAGAAGACAGTATTTGGGATTCAATTTCATCCTGAAGTAGTACACACAGAAAAAGGAACTGAGATTCTGAAAAATTTTGTTCTGAAGGCTTGTAATGCGAATCAAGACTGGACTATGGAAAAATTTGTTGAAAATTCCGTTGAAAGTATTTCCAAAGTGGATGGAAACGTTCTGTGTGGGGTTAGTGGTGGTATTGACTCTACGGTAGCTGCATTACTAATTCACAGAGCAGTAGGAGAGAGGCTCAAATGTGTTTTTGTCGATAATGGTCTTTTGAGACTAAATGAGGCACAGGAAATAGAAAATATGTTTGAGAAGAATTTTGAAGTTAATTTCACAAAAATAGATGGGCAAGAACAATTTCTTTCAAAACTAAAGGGTGTAATTGACCCGGAAGAAAAAAGAAAGATTGTAGGTGAAGAATTTGTTAACATATTTACAAAATTTTCCAAGGAAAATGGACCGTTTACCTGGCTTGCTCAAGGAACTCTTTACCCTGATGTAATTGAAAGTGGAGTATCAAAAGGACCTGCATCAGTAATCAAAACACATCACAATGTTGGTGGTCTACCGGATTGGCTGGATCTAAAAGTTTTGGAACCGCTTCGTGATTTGTACAAAGATGAAGTCCGAAAGGTTGCAAAGATTATTGGGATTCCTCAAAATTTACTTGTGCGACATCCATTTCCTGGACCTGGTCTAGCAGTAAGAATTATCGGTGAAGTTACAAAAAAGAAATTGGAAATCATAAGGATTGCAAGTAAGATAGTAGAAGAGGAATTACAGAATGCTGATTTGTATGACAAAGTATGGCAAGCATATGCTGCAGTAGGGGATGATAAAGCTGTTGGTGTTGTTGGAGATGAAAGAAAATATGGTAATATTGTAATGATTAGGATTGTAGATTCTATAGATGCAATGACTGCGGACTGGACTCGACTCCCAAATGAAATCTTAGAGAAGATGAGTAACAGAATTACAAATGAGATTGATGAGGTTACTTGGGTATCTTACGTAGTGTCAAGCAAGCCGCCTGCTACTATTGAACCACAATAATCATATCATACAGGCACCAAAAACACCAGCCGAATCGCCAAGACTATTTTTTAGTATTGGTGTATCAACTAAATCGCTAAACACATTTTCATAAACTATTTTTTTACCCTGATCATACAAGAAAGGTATGTTTGAAACACCCCCTCCTAAAACAATAACATCTGGATCTAAAATATCAATTACATTCGCAAGACCAATTCCAAAATTTTCAAGAAACTCATCCTTCCATTGTTTTGCTTTTTCGTCAGAAAAGTCTTGTACTATTGATTGCAACGATTCTTTTTTTCCAGTAAGTTCTAACCATCGCTTTTCAAGAGCAGGCCCGCTGATATACGTCTCAACGCATCCTTGCTTTCCACAATAACACTCATTTCCATTAGGATGTAATGTATGATGTCCCCACTCACCAGCAATGTTTGTCCTTCCTTTGTGTAAAGTTTCATTAATTACTATCCCACCTCCAACACCTGTTCCCATTATTACTCCAAAAACAACATCATATCCTTTAGCAGATCCTAATACTGATTCCGAAAGTGCAAAGCAGTTAGCATCATTCTCTGTAGCAATTTCATAACCAAGTATATTCTCAATATCATTTTTCAATGGCATTCCTACTAGGCACTGTGTATTGCTGTTTTTGATCAATCCAGAATTAGCGTCAGTAATACCAGGTGTACACATTCCAACAGTTATCTCTCCACTTGTTTTTCCTTTTAATTCATTCACCAAAGATATGATAGACTTTACAATAGAATCATAGCCATTTTCTTGGTGTGTTTCAATGCGTTTGCGTTGAATTGTGTTATATTTTTCATCTAGCAAAATTCCTTCAATCTTAGTTCCGCCAAGATCAATTCCAATTTTATGCACGAATATAGTTTATTCAGTAAGTTTTGAAGTTTTAGTATGATCTAAGAATAGTTTATCCCATTGGTGGCATGCCTGGAGGACCGCCAGCACTTGGATCGCCTGAAACTGCAATCACGTCATCAATTCTAAGAATCATGCAGGCTGCTTCCGTGGCAGATTTTATAATTTGTTCTTTTACTGCCAATGGTTCCACTATATCTAAAGAGAACATATTTCCAATCTTACCTCCCTTCGCATTAATTCCCATTGTTTGTTTACCGCTACTTTGGTTTGCACGTAATGCGATAATAGTATCAATTGGATCCATTCCTGCGTTTTCTGCTATTGTTAATGGAATTGATTCTAATGCTTCAGCATACTGTTTCATTGCAAGCTGTTCTCTACCATCATAACTACCTGCCCATTCGTTTAACTCAGTTGACAGATATGCTTCCGGTGAACCACCACCAGCCACAATTGATGGTTTTTCAACAACGTCTTTGACCACCATCAATGCATCATGTATGGAACGGTCTACTTCATCCACTACTCTTTGCGAACCACCTCGGATGAGAACCGTTACTGAACGAGGATTTTTGCATCCCTCTATGAATACCCATTTGTCTGATTCTACTTTTTTCTGTTGTACAATTTCGGCATAACCCAAATCATTTGCTGAAATATCATCAAGGTTTGTAGAGATTCTTCCACTAGTGGCTTTTGCCAGTTTAGTCATATCACTTTCTTTTACTCTTCGTACAGATAAAATTCCATGTTTAGAAAGATAATGTTGTGCAATATCATCAATTCCTTTTTGGCAGATTAGTACGTTAGCACCAATGCTGTGTATTTTATCTACCATTGATTTTAACATCTTATTTTCTTCTTCTAAGAATTGCTGCATTTGAGTTGGATCAGAAATTCTAATTTCAGCGCTCATCTCAGTCTTCTCTACTTCAAGTGCAGCGTTAACAAGTGCGATTTTAGCTTTTTCAATCTTTGTTGGCATACCGCTATGAACAATTTCTTTGTCAAGAACTATACCGTTGATTAAACTAGTATCATCAATAGAACCACCTGCCTTTTTTTCTACTTTGAGATTATCAAGATCAACAGAGTGTTTGTCGTCATCTATTTCCACAATTTTCAGAATTGCATCAACAACTAATTTTGACAGAGGTACGCTATCCTCAGAAACTAGTTTAGATTGCATACTAGTTTTTGCAATTTTAATTAATGATTCTCGATCATCTGGTTTGATTACCTTTGCCAGTTCTCCTAATAACTCAAGAGCCTTTGCGGAGGCAGCTTCATATCCATCAATAATCACTGTAGAGTGTACATCTTTTTCAAGAAGTTTTTCTGCTTTTTCTAATAATGCTCCAGCAAAAACAACAGAAGAAGTTGTCCCATCACCCACTTCAGTATCAATAGTCTTGGATATCTCAACCATCATTTTTGCAGCAGGATGTTGTGCATCAATTTCCTTTAGAATTGTAGCACCATCATTTGTAATTGTGACATCTCCTAGTGAATCCACTAACATTTTGTCTAAACCACGTGGACCCAGACTTGTTTTAACCAGTTCTGCTACCAGTTTTGCAGCAGTAATATTATTTTTTTGTGCATCACGCCCCTTTTGCTGAAGTGCGCTTTCTTTTAGGACTAAAACTGGACCTTGCGGTGTTTGTTGTATTGATGCCATTTCAATAAAATTTGGTTTATTCCCCTTAATATTCTATCATATGACGATTTTTAGAAACGAGCGGTTCTTGACATCAATTAGTCCAGTACTTAGTATTCGTATATCTGGCAATGCAAGAAATGGTAAAAAAAGTGGAATTAGATGAGGTTTCTTAAATTTACAACCGGAGTCTGCTAATACAGCATTTAGGTTTGCAAAGTTTTCCAAAACTGTTTCAAAGCTATCCGTAGATACAATACCAGCCATTTGTAGAGGCACTGATGATAGAATTTTTTCGTCACTAACTACTGTCATACCACCTTGATTAATGACAAGATTATTGGCTGCCTTGGTCATATCTTTTTCATTAGAACCAATTACGATCATATTGTTTTCATGGAAGTTCCATGTTGATGCAAATGCTCCTATTCCAGCACCAAAATTCTTCAAGAATCCAACTGTGTGTTTTGCTGTTCCAAGTGTTCGATCGAACGCAGCTACCTTCCACACATCCTTATCAGTAGATGCAACAACATTTCCATCTTTTACCGACAAGTTTTCGTTTGTCTTTTCCGTTATAATTTCTGTTTTCAAATCTATCACATTAACATTAACTGAGCTATCTCTTGATTTTACTGTAAAATCGTCTTCTGAGAATTGGTGCGACTTGACTGTTTTTGTCATCCATTTAGGTACTGAATGTTTTTTCATTTTACATACAATAGCACCATTTGATACAATCAACTGTCCACCAACAAAGATTTTTCTTGGTTTCATGTTCTTCAAATCGTCAAAAACCAAAATATCCGCAAGCTTTCCTGGAACAATTCCACCCAAATCCTTTCCCATATTATAATAATCAAAACAGTTTTTTGATGCCATAGAAATTGCATCTATTTGATTAAGGCCTAGTTTTACAGATTCCTTTATGCAATAATCAATGTGACCAAATCTTGTGATATCTGTTGGATCAAGGCCGTCAGAACAAAACATCAGTCTATCAGTGTAGGTTTTGTTTGAGAGTATTAGTGGAACAATATCTTTTAGATCCCTACGAATAGAACCTTCTCTTATCATTATCCACATTCCTAACCTTAACCGCTCTAAAACTTGATCAAAGTTTATTGGTTCGTGGCAAGACAAAATACCAGATGACACGTAAGCGTTTAGTTTTTTACCAGATGCACCAGCTGTATGACCATTAATTACACAATTATTTTCAAGCATGGTTGATAACATTTTCATTGTCTGAGAATCGCGTTTTGTTACTTTTGTCCATGAAAATACCTCACCCAAACCAAGAACGCCTGGAATTTTGAGTGCAGATTTTGCTTCAGTTAGATTGAATGTTTTGCAGTTGCTGAATTTCCTATCAACTGGGACTCCACCAGGTACAACATGAAAAAAACGTACTGGAAGTCCAGATGTCATCTTAACAAATTCTTTGAATCCGCTATAGCCACAAGTACTTACTATATCTATAGGATCAGAAAAAAGTGATGTCACACCACATAGAAGAGATTTTTTTATGAATTCAGTGGGCGAAACAAATTGATCTAAATGAATGTGAGGATCTGCAAATCCTGGAGTAACATATTTTTTTTCTAAATTCATTATAACAGTTTTTTTTCCTTTTGTATGAGATGCGTCTTTACCAACGTAGGCAATTCGATCTTGGGATATAGCTATTTCGGTTTCTGGTAAAATCTCACGAGAATAAACGTTGATCAATGAACAGTTTTCTAAAACAAGATCAGCATTTCTATCACCAATAGCAACTTCATTTAGAGTCTGGATGTTTTTGGATAACTTGAGGAACAACGCTCTATGATATGTATTCGTGTTATTATAGATTAGAGACCACGTTTAAATTATCGTCAGCCTCGGATTTTAGCTGTGAACATACCTAAAGAGATTAATCGTTTCTGCCCAAAATGCAATAAACATACAATTCAAAAAATTTCTATTTACAAGGCCGGCAAACGTCGGGGTACTGCTGCTGGAGAAAGAAGACATGCATTACGAAAAAAAGGGTATGGAGGACAAAAATTCCCAAAACTTGCAAAGCCAGCAAAAACAACAAAGAAAGTTACACAAGTTTTCACATGTACAGAATGTAAGAAGAAATCTATGAAAGATGGTATAAGAATCAGAAAATTCGAGTTGATTGCAAAATGAAAAAAGAACACGTTCTCATACCAGAGCCAAATAGTAAATTTCTTAAAGTTAATTGTAAAGAATGTGAAAAAGAAAATATTGTTTATTCACATGCCTCAACATCTGTTACATGCAAGTCTTGTGGTAATGTGATATCAGAACCTAGTGGTTCAAAGGCACGAATAATAGGAAAAGTTTCAGGAACTGTTGAGTAATTCGTAGTCCTTCTTTGTGTTCAAATTAAAAGCTATTTTCTTGTCATCTAAAATTATGTAATTTTCTTTAACTGGATCCAAATTTTGAATTTTATCAGCATTAACAATAGAAATTCCAGTATACACACAATCAATATCATCATAATTGATTAACAAGTTAGATTCAAAACCCAAGGAATTCAAAAATTTCTTAGACACAAGAAAACTAGTCCAAACATTTCCTGAATTAAATTTGATCAACTTTTGAATGATTGCTTCATCCAGTAATGGTAAATCTCCAGAAACAACAAATACAGATCCATTCATCTTTTGTAGTAGAAAATTTAGATCGTTAACATATCCATTTCCTTGTGTGTCTAAAGTTTCTATTCCTCTTTGCTCCAATTCATATTTTGTATCAGGTGAATTTGAACTTGTGGCAGCAAAAACTTTAGAAAAACAATGTGAGTCATTTAATGAATCGATTACATGAAAAATTATCGGTTTTTCATATTCAAGCAATAATTTTTCGGGAGCAGGGAATTCCATCCTAGATCCTCTGCCTCCTGCCATGACAAGACCAATCATAATGATACAAAGATTAACAGAGATGAAAGCCTTGTAAGTTCATTAGTTGCACCTAGAACGTCTCCAGTAATTCCACCAAAACTTCTAGTGGAAAGTCCAATCAAAAACAATGTCACGCCAATTGATACTCCGAAAAGTATCAATCCTGTAGTTCCACCTATCACAATAAGTGGAATAATCGTAATAACACCAGCAACCGCCAGTTTTCTTTTATCTTTCATCATTTGCATGAATGGTGAATTGGATCCTACTGCGGCAGAATTACCAATGCTGGCCATTAGTACCATTGAGAACTTGGCTAAAATCTCACTCAGTAAGATGGCTTGGAATAATTCATAGCCACTAGTCAATGATAAAGCTATGATTGCACCAACTACATACAATACAATAGAAACAATTCCTGCAGTACCAGTCGAAAGATCTTTCATGACTTCACGTTTTTTCTCTTTTGTACCTCTAGCCATAAGACCGTCAGCAAAATCTGCCAAGCCATCAGTGTGATGTATTCCTGTGATAACAGCAATGGATGCAACAACTAATAGTGAAACAATCAATGGATCTAAGAAAAATGAAAGTCCGAATCCAATCGAGCCAATTATTAATCCTATTGCGATTCCGATAATGGGAAAAATGTGCATGTATTTTGCTACAGTTTCCAGATTAGTGTTATTGGAAGGAATTATTGTAAGAAATGAAAAAACTGAACTAATTTCTTTAAGCATGTATCCACCATCCTAAAAATGAGAGAGTTACGA
>LUMJ01000378.1_pt1 | contig 12480 bp, 25 predicted proteins | sample 729631 | NCBI WGS metagenome assembly LUMJ01 (sample SAMN03860266, study PRJNA289734) | marine metagenome | biome: seawater column; feature: ocean; material: water; isolation source: Red Sea water column Station 22 - depth 500m | place: Saudi Arabia: Red Sea | collected 2011-10-15 | depth 500 m | reverse complement strand
ACTTTTTAGTCCATCTTTAATATCATTCAAAATTCTTCTAGCTTTTCCTTTATACGGAATAAGTTTAGAATTACCTTCAACATTTTTTTCTTCACCTCTATCATATTTTGAATCTAATGATGCAGACCCTCTATATTTTTTATATAACTGTTCGTTTGGCCATTCTCCTACCTTTGAAATTTCACCTGGAGTTTCCTTTGTACCAGATAAAAGGGAGCCCAACATAACCGTATCAGCCCCACAAGCAAGTCCTTTACACACATCACCAATATTGCGAACCCCACCATCAGCAATGGTAGGACAGTCATAGGTATCAGCAACGGTGACGCAATCAAATAAAGCAGTAACTTGAGGGATACCCACACCTGTCCTAATGCGTGTTTCACATAACGATCCGTTTCCGATACCGACTCGTAATCCATCCGCTCCCCATTCACATAAATCTTTCGCACCCATGGCAGTAGCAACGCTTCCTGCGATAATTTCGAACTTTCCTTTAACTTCATCTTTTAATCTCCTTAAACCTTCCTTAACTAATTTGTGGTGTCCGTGAGCAATATCAAGTAATATTACATTACATCCATTACTAACCAATTCTTGTGCTCGTTCTAAATAATCTCCTGTTATCCCAATTGTTGCACCAAATGGTGAATTTTCAAACCACGCTTTAGTTCCTTTCATTGACTCTAATATTCGTATCTGAACTTTACTATTTGTATTCTCAATCTCTTCATCTAAATTTTCATATAGATGTTTAGTTCCTACCCAACTACTTTCAATTTCAGATTTCAATTCTGAAACCATTTTAGCCTGTCTCTCAATTTCCATAAACCTATGAATAAAACCAACTCCCCCATGATTCCACATTTCATATGCCATTTCATATTCAGTAATAGTATCCATAGGTGAAGAAATAATTGGTACACTCAAATACCTATTCTTTGTAAGTCTTGATGTTAAATCTACATCACGGCGAGATTCTAATTCCGAATACTTTGGAACTATATTTACATCATCATACGTTAAACATTCTTTCATATTACTACCTCTCTATTGAGCGAGTGGACGGAATCGAACCGACAGCATCAGCTTGGAAGGCTGAGGTATTACCGTTATACAACACTCGCGAGCCAGAGATTGGATTCGAACCAACGACCTGAGGTTTACAAAACCCCTGCTCTACCAACTGAGCTACTCTGGCAATCATCCAATTGTGGAGCTGACAGGACTCGAACCTGCGACATCCACAGTGCAAGTGTGGCGCTCTCCCAAACTGAGCTACAGCCCCGAAGCCGATAGGAGAATTGAACTCCTATTGCCAGGTTGAAAACCTGGAGTCCTAACCATTAGACGAATCGGCCTTATGTTGGCTGGGACGGGTGGACTCGAACCACCATCGCCTTGATTAACAGTCAAGTGTCTTGCCAATTAGACCACATCCCATTCACTGAAAACATCCGCTGTACAAGTTTTAAACCTTGCATCTTCAGTTTTCCAAAAATTATGAGGTAATCCTGCTTTTTCACAAAGACTCGTCAACCAATTATCAAACGTCCAACCTTGTTCTGTTGCAACCTGTGGTAGATAAATTGCACTTCTTCCTCTACCCTCTACAATTAAACCATGTTTTCCAATCTTTATATCTTCCCGTGAAGTATATTCAAAAGGACTCAAAATCGATATCTCTACTTCTAACTTATCTACTTCCTCTGGTCGAACATTAGGAAATCTCCAATCATTTAAGGCTGAATTTCGAGCTGATGTGATAATATTATTTAATAGTGAATCCTCCGCTTCAATAACACCAATACAACCTCTAAGTATCCCATTCTTTTTTAATGTAACAAATACTCCTACTTTCTCGTTAAAATATGGATCTGTTAATTTAGGAAATGTAACTACTTCTTCTTTTACCCGAGTGTGTAATGTCCATCTCGCTAAAGCTATTGCTTCTTTTCTATTCTTAAGCATTCCAAAATGCTCCTATTGATGTATAACCTACAACTCTATTTCTATCTCCCATAGTATCACCTGAGTTTCTATAATCTAAAATCTGTGGTTTAATTCCCAATTTTAAAAAGGACATTATAGGTCCAAATCCACAAGCCTCAACTAATCCTTGATTGTGTGCATCATATAAATCTGGTAATCTATCCATTTGAATAAAACCTAAAAAGTGTCCATCTATAGTTTTTGCTTTTTCATATGAATGGTAATGAGATAAATCTGACGATATAATAATCAAATTTTTCTCACTCATATAATTTTCTAATATATTTTTTCCTAACCTAATAGATTCATCATTTTGAAATCCCATAACTAATGGAACAAGTTTCCAACCTGGTTTTAATACCTTCTGTAAAAATGGTAGTTCAACTTCAAGTGAATGTTCTTTACCAAAACCTAACCGAGATTTTTCAACTCCGTATTTCAATAAGGTATCACTATCATCAATTTCCACAACTCCAAGTGGTGTCTCTAATCCATCTCCAATCCACGTTGTTATTCCACTATATCCATCATAATGACTTGGACCAAGAATAATCACTTTCTCATATTCTCTTCCAACTAAATGTTTAAAAGAATGTGCAGCAGTATATCCTGAATAAATATATCCAGCGTGGGGACATACAAACCCAATTGGATCTCCACAGGCTTTAATAATAACAGAATCTAAATATTCATCAATTTGTCTATTTAACATTCCCTTATCAAGTGGATAAAACGTACCGGCTACTGCTGGTTTTCTAATCATGCTATACCTAAAATAGTTCTTCTTCCTTCAGTTAAATTTACTTCATCAGTAAAAACTCCTGGAATTTCTGATTCACAATTTCCACATTTATTTTCTTTCATTCTATTAGCTCTAATTGCATGCCAATCTCTTTGTATAAGTGGTATTTTACAACTTGGGCAATAAGTAGTTTGTCCATTTTCATCAAAAACATTTCCTACATAGACATACTTCATTCCCATATCAATAGCAATCCTTCTTGCTCTATTTAACGTTCCGCGTGGAGTTCGTGGCAAATCTCTCATTTTAAAATCAGGATGAAATGCTGTAAAATGCAATGGTATGTTCTCATCACAATTTTTTAATATCCACTCTGCCATTTCTTTAAACTCATCTGGTTCATCATTGTGAGTTGGAATAACCAAGTTGGTCAATTCCACCCAAACATCTGTCTCATTATACATCCACTTAATTGTATCTAATATATCTTCCAAATGTGAGAAGGTTATTTTATGATAAAACGTTTCAGTAAATGCTTTAAGATCGATATTTGCTGCGTCAATAAAAGGATAAATTTCCTCTCTTGCTTCTTTTGTAATATATCCTGCAGTAACCATAACATTTTTTATTCCATGTTCTCTTGCTACCTTCGCAATATCTATAACCCATTCTCCCCAAATTGTTGGATCGTTATAGGTATATGCAATACTTGGACACTTATGTTGAATCGCTAAATTAACTACATCTTCTGGAGTTAATTTTGTTGTCGATCTAACTTCATCCAATTTAGCTTTAGATATATCCCAGTTCTGACAAAACTTACAACCAAGATTACATCCCGCTGTTCCAAAACTTAATACTGGTGTTCCTGGTAGAAAATGATTTAAGGGTTTTTTTTCTATCGGGTCTACTGCAAATCCTGTGGAAGTTCCATATCCATCTTGATATAATACTCCATCTCTATTTCTACGAATGTAACAAAACCCAGCCTGTCCATCTCCAATATTGCAATATCTTGGGCATAAAGTACAAAGTACTTTATTTTTTTCTGCCTTTTCCCACCACTTAGCAACCGGACCTCGCATTTATTTGATCCTTAAAAGCTGGTATAATTTCCTGTAAGTCTTGCTACATCAATTATGTACGGCTCTGCTACTTCCAACACTTCTTCTTTAGTTGCATTTCCAACATAGGGTAAATTATCTCTTGATAATGCATAAAGTTTAAAAACATAATTATGAATTTCATCACCACTGGGTGGATCTGGGCCCATATATCTCGTTTCACCCCAAGAATTTTTACCTACTTGTCCTGCGTACTCTGTTTCCCAATTTACAGGATAGGGTGGAATATCATACAATACCCAATGTACCCAAGGCTTAGGACCTGATGCATCTGGGTCTTCCATTATAATAACAAAGGACTTCGTTTCTTCTGAAAACTCGTCCCATCTCATACGTGGAGCCACATTGCCTCCTCTAAGAGTGAGTCTTTCCGGAATCACTCCACCTTCTGTAAATGCGTCGCTTTTTAGCCACATAACTTATCTCCTTATTTAACTAAATAAAATTATAATAATCGTTCCTATTATCAGACTACAGCCTAAAATTCCAACTGCAACAATAGAAAACATATCTTCACTTTTCTTTTTATAGTATTCATTCATTTATTTATTTTATCCATTTCTTCTGTAACTTCTTGTAAAAGAAAAGGACATACACCACATTTTGAATCATATTCCCAACATTGCCAATGCGTCGTTGGCAAGTCATAACAATCATCATCAAAATCCTCACATATATGATCTGGTACTGTTTTGTAATCTATAGATGTTCTTGTCTTACCTTTTACCCAACCATAACTTGACATAAATCCTTTCATAACTGATAAATTATCTGTATCTATTTTCATTTTCTCTCACAACATTTTTTATATTTTTTTCCACTTTGACAAGGACAAGGTTCATTACGACCTGGTTTCTTTTCAACTCTAATAGTAGTATCTAGAATTCTATCTAATATTCTCATACCATTTAAATGATCTATTTCATGTTGAACACAAATTGATTCCAATAACTCTGTATTATACTTTTCATTTTTAGTCAAAGTTTCTTGTTTAAATTCAGACATGCCTGGTTCTGTTTCTGATGGGCCAAAATATAACTGTGGTTCATAATTATCACACTCTATAATTATATATTTGAATCTGTTAGTTTTACATGGTTTTTTTGGAAATGATAAACAACCTTCATAATAAGGAATTTCATCCCACTGCTTTATAATTCTCGGATTAATAAGAATTATTGGTTCTTTTACATTAACTATAGCTACTTGTGCATCAATTCCAATTTGATTAGCAGCCAATCCAATTCCATCTTTCCGTTCCTTTAAAACTTGAATCAATTCTCTTGATATTTCATGTCCCTCTGGAATGTAATATTGGTCTGCTGGTAGCCCCCTTTCAATTCCTGGCACCCTACCTTCAAGTGAAACCTTTTTACAAGATTTTCTTAAAGATTCATCAAATGTTAATACTTTTCTTGTTTTTTCTTTTTTCTTTGTACTCGTCATATTCAGAATTTAATTCTCTCAACTCTTTAGGAATATCTTCATATGGAAATATCTGCATAGCTGAAAGTTCAACATTTAAAACTGCCTCATCAACTGTTTCCAATCCACATACTTTTCCTATTCGCATTGCTTCTTTCAGTGTCACTTTACTTCGATGCCTTTATAATTTTCGTTCTTTACTAAATTAACTTTCATATCATCAGGTAATACTGATAGGATATCAAAATCCAAATGTTCTGATAACTTTTTCACTTTCTTTGCTGAATGGCTCCACCATACTCTATCTATTTCTTCAGCAGTTTCTTCTGCAGTTCCAACAGTCCAGGTTTCACCATTTATAATTTCAACTTTTAACATATTATTTATCCTTTATCTATATTATGATTAATAAACTCTTTTTGTTTCCTATGTGCTTTTTTCAAAGCCTGTTTTTCTTTATACTTAGCTACAAGTATCTGATCACGAGTCCGGCGTTTGGCTTTCTTCTTCTTAGGTGGTTTAACCTTCGTAGGTTTAAGTGTACCCCTTAACTTAGGTTGTTCTTTACCTTTATGAAATACATTACCGTCCTTATCAACAAATTCTTTCATCCAATGCCATCCTACTGGACGTCCTGTAGGTTTATAACCTTTATCTATTGGTGGAAATTTATTACCCATTGTTAAAGAAACACATCTACTACATTTAACTGCAATTGCTTGTTCTCCAACATGAGATACATATTCTCCACACCCTTTACACTGCATGTGTAGTATTCCATTATCATCTGTATATGAATGGTATGTTTCTTTTTTACTCATTATATTCCTTTATTTAATTTGAGTGGTGGGTGGGATTCGAACCCACGATTAATCGGTTTTGCAGACCGACCCGTTAAACCGCTCCGGCACCACCACGGCCCTCTGGTGGTTTCTATAATAACTACTAATACTCAAGCTTCCTATCATAACTTAAATTTACTCTTGCATCTAAATCTATTTTTGAAGTTAAATGTTCAACTCTGCTTTCAATAGTTTTAAGTAATTTTGTTGCCTGTTCTGTCTGACTGTATCCCCTATAAGAAACAGAAGAGTCGGAATCTTGTCCCCAAACAACAAAGTTACTCGGAACTTTAGTAATAACTATATCAATAGCACCATATCTATAATAATAACGATTGGTTGTTCTTATTGATGCGTTAAATCCCATCTCCTTCAACATAGGAATTAATTCCTTTTTGTACTTCCTAGCAAATTCTTTTGTTTTACTGTAGTCTTCAGACATTTCTATATTTCCTATAAAGTTTATTACAATGTCTCATTTGAAGAGGAGTTATATTACTCCTAATTTCTAAATCTTCTATAAAATCAAAATCTTCTTCAAGAAATTCTGGCCAATGGCCAGGAATTGATCTATCGTTAGCAAATTGTAAAAATGTAGCTCTTAAATGTTTAATCTTTTTCCGATACTTGTTCATAACCCTATATCTTTTTTACAAACTTTCCAATACATCACAGCTACTACCTCAGCCTCTGCTTCATACGGATGTTCAAAATATTTTTGGTTTGGTTTTCTATTCCAATGTCTTGTATACCAAATCGGTGATTGTAAGTAATGTACATACTCGTGAATTATTGTCTGTATAAATTCTTTTAAACTATCAATCTCATTAACATATATAGTTATTTCATTTTCAGAAGAAACCCACTCACCTACTAAATCACTTGCTACCCAATCATAAATTATATCTGGTTTCTTATATGACTGAAACTTACTTGAACCTAAATTATCCCAACACCAATTAAGAACCGCACCACCAATATCTTCGTGACACAAATTCTTATCCATCTTTTTCACACTTTTTATCGTACTTGGGTTTATATCTCTTATAGAGATTATTAACAGCCGTCATCTGTTTCGTAGTCAAAGAACCTCTTTTCTTTGCCTGTCTAATAATAGAATTTATGAAAGGATAAGACCTATTGTATGGTGTGTGAATTCTACCACCTTCAACATACTCAATCATTCCCTGTACTCTAATGAGTTTAGGAATTACATTTTCTTTCCACTCCAATTTTCTAGCTAACTCTTTGGGTGTATTCCGTTTAATAATATTATGAATCGCGTTCAACATCTTATCAGTAATTTTTCTACCACTAACGAGGGCGTTATACATTGAAATAACAAACTCATCTTTTTCACTACTCTTTATAATAAAGTCGAGTTCTTCAATCTCTTTAGAGTATAACTCCGTGTTGGTATCAATCCATTTCTTAACCGTTTCTGGTTTGGGATTTTTCCAGTAGTATGGTCTCATTTGGTTGGTTTAAATCCTTCTGATATTTTCGTTATGTGTCTGCACTTCCTATGATAAGTGTATCCTAAACAAGTACAGGAGTAAAAACCACCACTGCTATATTTAACAATGTAATTCTTAACTTTCCACTCTTTAGATTTATAAACCTCAACCTTCGGTTTGATCCACTTGATATCTTTGAGAGTTGTTCCATGTGGAACACTCATCCAATTAGAACCACTCACCGCGTAAGTACCACTAATAGTACTGACAACAGTGGGTCTCATATTTCCTTTAATCTCAATCACTACCTAAATATACGACTTTTTTTCGTAAAAGTCAAGCTTTATTTTCACTTTTTTTACGATTCTGCAACTAAATAATCAGACATCATTAGAGTTCCAGATTCATGCATACTCATTATTAACTGAAACATCTCATATAGATCCTCATCATAAAGTATCTCATCTTCTTCCAAATCACCTACATATCGAAGCTTTCCTTCTACCATATCCTTACTAACTAGCCCTCTCTCTTGGTAAGTAAGATTTGGATCAAACATCTGACATTCTCCTTTCTATTATTTCACGCAATCCATCTTCAAGTGAAATCTTAGGTGTCCATCCTAATTCGTTCTGTATCTTGGATATATCCATAGCATATCTCCAATCATGTCCTGGTCTATCTTCTACAAACTCAATTAAGTCTTTAGATTTACCAAGTTCTTTCAATATAATTTCAATTATTTCTAAGTTCGTTTTCTCGCAATTACCACCTATATTGTATACCTCCCCGTTCCTTCCTTTGTGTAATACTGTATCTATAGCTTCACAATGATCCAATACGTGAATCCAATCTCTTACATTATCTCCACTTCCATAAACAGGGAGCTTCTCATCATTGATTGCATTATCTATCATTAATGGAATCAACTTCTCTGGATACTGATCTTCGCCATAATTGTTAGAGCATCGTGTTATGATTATTGGAAATCCATATGTTTCAAAGAACGACCTACAAATCAAGTCTGCAGATGCTTTAGTTGCAGAATATGGACTGTTTGGTTCAATGGGAGTTTCTTCTGTAAATTTAGATGTACTATCAGTCAATTCTCCATACACTTCATCAGTTGATATTTGAATATATTTCTGAATACCGAAGTCTTCAAAAAAAAGACTTACCAAATTGTATGTACCATTTACATTACTTTTTACAAAGACTTCTGGATCATCAATGCTTCTATCTACATGAGTTTCTGCCGCAAAATTGACAATTGTATCTACTTCATAATCACATACAGTATTAATTAAAATTGGATCGTTTCTGATATCACCTGGGACAAAATGATAATTTGGATTATTCTCTACTGTTCTAAGATTCTGTAAATTGCCTGCGTAAGTAAGATTGTCATAATTGACTATCGTATAATCATATTTAGATAGGATATACTTAATGAAATTAGAACCTATAAATCCCGCCCCACCTGTAACTAATAACCTCAAATATACCTCACCCTAAGAAGATCGTCTCCCACCTTTTCCTGGTATTGGTTCAGGTACAACCACAATAGGCTCTTCAACTTTTTCCTCAACTTCTTCCTCAACTTTTTCCTCAACTTTTTCCTCAACTTTTTCTACTTCAACTGGCACTGGTTTTACAGTTTCCTTAATTACCTTTGTTATTAAAGGTTTCTTTTCTCCATATACTTTCCACCATTTATCCAATTGCTTTTCTCTCTTCTTTTTAGTTACTGCTACTCCATCCAACATTGCTATATTATATGCTATAACTAAAGATACTGCCATAGGATCAAACACAAAAATAAGAATAAAGATAAAGAACTTCACAACCGTATCTATATCTGTATCAAACGCTCTTGCTAAATAAATAGCAGGACCTACATCAACACCTGTTTCTACTAATCCAACTTTTAAATCACCAATCTCTTGTTTAATGGCTAATATCTGGTCATTAAGAGTTAATACCTTTGGGTTATATTCTTCACGAAGTTTTCTTTTCGCTGTGGGGTAATTATCGGGTAGTGAAGCAATAGATTGTTCTAATTCATCTTTAAGATATACTTTATCTTCTTCTAATTGTTCTAATCTATCTTCTTTATACAATAGTGTTGTGGTTTGTTTCTCAAACTCTATTGTGGCTCCTTGGTATGCATTAGATAAAAAACCAAAGATACCAGCACTTGTAATAAATACTAATATAACAACCCCAGTGGTCATATAAACTTTTAACCAACCAGTTATCTTAGTCCAATATCTATATAGAAAAGAAGCTGAAACAAGTTTTCCAATTTCCAAACTACCTGCCATAATAATTACTGGTATTATAGCACCAGCAAATAATTTAGATAATCCAAATACCGAAAAGAATGCTGCACTTCCTGCTACAAATAAAGCGGCAATCCCCACTATATAGGGAAACAATCTACTCTGTTCCACACACGTTCTCCGTTTATGTTAAAGTATCTACTCCAAGTTCTGCGTAAGATTCATCTACTTCCATTTCCACAGCATCAACTATGTATTGTATTTTCTCTTCAAGGTTATCCAATACAGTAAGTGCTTCATCCGCACTCAACCCACCACTATTAACTGAATGTCTTAAACTTTCCACAACAACCATAGCACTTTCTGCATCATTTAATACCTTATCTTTATATCTCATACTAATGTATCCTTTATTTATTAAATTATTTGTATTAAATTTTCAAACCCACCGATATTTACACCATCAATAATTATTGAAGGCACTTCCAATCTACCAGTTATCTCTTTTAATTCTTTTCTCGAAATACCTTCCTTTTCAATGTTTATTTCTTTATAAGAATGCCCCCTATCTTCCAATGCCTTCTTTGCTAGCACACAAGAAGAACACCATTCTGTAGTATATATTTTTATATCTTTCATTTATCTACTACATTGAAAAGGATATACCACAGCCACATTCTCTTTCAGTTTGTGGATTGTTAAATTTAAAACCACCATTTAATAAATCATCTGAAAAATCTACTTCTGTATTCATAAGATATACATAAGAAGCAAATGGAACTAATAATTTTATATCACCATAATCATAAACTTTATCTTCACTATTTGGTTTTCTATCAGTAAATTTAAAATTATAACTCATACCACTACAACCACCACCTACTACTGATAGTTCTACATTATTTGAATCCTTCGCTAAAATTTTTAATCTATCTACTGCTTTATTTGTTATACCTACCATCTAATATATCCTATATTTATTTATAATAACTATAATATATACTCTATTTCCCAAAAGTTTCAATGATTTTCTCTTTTAGTAACTCTCTACTATCTTCTTCAGTGTATTTCCAAATCCAAGCATAAGTTTTTTGCATTTCTTGAATTTTAGATACAAGCTTCTGAACCATTTCTTCTAAATGTGGTATATCATCTTCTTTAGGAATTTCTATTTTTAATTCTTTTGCAATTTTCGTAAGTTCGTCTAAATCATTTTTCATTTGAGCATTATTAGCTTTTTTATAAAGTTTTACTCTCTCTTCCCGTTCTTCATTTGTTATTTTTTTTTTAATTAATGCATCAGGGTGAGTGTGAAGTGAAATCCTTCTAAAAATACTTTTAATTCTTTCTTTTGGAATATCAAATTCTACTTCTCGTTTAACCGTAGATTTTTCTGGTTTCTTTTTTTCAAATTCCGAGAAGTCTCTATAAAATTGAGCAAGACAATCTTGAAAAATTAAATTAGTTTCTTCTAACTCCAACTTGAGATATTTTATTTTCTGATTTAACTTCTTCTTTCTGATGTGTTGTAACTTATTTTCATTCACTAAGCTTGCGGTATTTTATCTCTATTCATCCAAAGAAATAATGCCTCTCCTTCATCTGATTGCATTAAATAAGGGGTATCTGGAATAGACCCGAGTTCCATTAAATGTTCTACAACATCTGAAGAAACTCTAATAAGTATACTACCAGAATCTTCGTGGACCTCTCCAAATTCACCGTCCACTAATCTTTTTAAAAATACATTTAATTCATTAATTTCCATTTTAATATCCACTTAGTCAATAATAAATATCATTTAGTATTTTATTATTAATTTATATCTTCATACTCAGCAACAATAAGCATATTAACCAAATACAAAGTATCGCCGTTCCGAAGAACGGTATCAGCATTCCATTGTTCTTTTAATTGTTTCGTTGTAACCTGATTTAGAACATCAGCCAACACCGTTCCACGAACAACATACTTATCATCATTAACTGTGATGATTTGCATTATTATGCAATTTTAATGTATGTCTTTTTCGGCTTCTCGGGCTCTGATTTCGGAATACTAATAGATAAGATCCCATCTTTGAAGTTTGCTGCAATGTTATCACCATCTAACAATTCACCAAGTTTAAAAGAACGCTTGAATGAAGATTGTTTCAATTCACGGCGAAGAACTTTGGCGCCTTCGTCTTCAAAAGAACCATGTTTATCACCAGCAATAGTTAAAACACCTTCTTCAACTTCTACTGTGAGTTGTTTCTTATCCAACCCAGGAATCTCAGCAACAATACCAATTTTGTCATCGTATTCATATACGTTAACCTTTGGGTATGCTGAACCTGCATATGGTTTTACACCAACTGATTTGACGACTTCCGGAAACTGGGTCTCCACCATAGCGTCAAACATTTTATCAAATGGGGTTAAAAAATCATCCCTATCGAAAAAAGGGATGCCTGTATGAAAAGCAACTTTAGTCATTTTATTTCTCCTATTTAGTTACTGTTTAGTCAACTATTGAACATTAACTCTATTTAGACCTTAATGTTCTACCTGTTATTGTCCTCAATTGAGCGACAATTCTTTATTCATATAATATATATTATCAAATTTCAAAAAC
>LUMJ01001469.1_pt1 | contig 12482 bp, 15 predicted proteins | sample 729631 | NCBI WGS metagenome assembly LUMJ01 (sample SAMN03860266, study PRJNA289734) | marine metagenome | biome: seawater column; feature: ocean; material: water; isolation source: Red Sea water column Station 22 - depth 500m | place: Saudi Arabia: Red Sea | collected 2011-10-15 | depth 500 m | reverse complement strand
ATTCAGTGGAATAATTTGAATAAATGTTCAATAGATTTTCTATAAACATATTATATCCAAGTGGATTCTGGTTTATACCATGACAACTATTCGCGAAGAAATGTGGAAAACTAGGGGAATTCTTTTCAACTTTGCAGTGTCTGATTTAAAAATTCGATATCGCAACTCCATACTTGGGGTTTTATGGAGCTTTATTGAGCCATTATTACTTCTTGCAGTATTATTTATTGTGTTTTCTACCATGTTTAAATTTGAGATTCCAAATTTTCCAATCTATCTATTACTAGGTATTGTATGCTACAGGTTTTTCCAGAATGGAACAACGCTTGCCTTAAACAGCCTAACAAATCGTTCATCAACGATCACTCAAATTTATTTTCCAAGATCTATTCCTGGCTTAAGTGCAGGAGTCACATCTGCAATAATGCTTGTCTGTGAATTAGGGGTGCTGGGTATTTTCATGGCTTCGTTTCAATTTATTCCTCCAATCACAATTCTTCTTTTACCTTTAGTTCTAGCTCTAGAATTACTTCTAATTTTTGGCATTGCACTACCTCTATCTGTCTTGAATGTAAAATTCAAAGATACTGAATTTATCTGGGGAGTTGTAATATCTGCTGGATTTTTTCTAACTCCTATTTTTTACCAGTTTGATATGTTGCCCGAGGTAATTCAAAACGTATTACAGTTCTCTCCCATGGTACAAATTGTAACTATGGCTCACCATGTAGTGTTATATGGAATACTTCCCTCGATCAACACTGTTCTTTATGCGGTAGGTTCAATTTCAGCAATAACTGCCATTGGCTATCTAATATTCAGAAAATATCAAGGAAGAATAGCGGAGGATATGTAAAATGTCCGATTATGCAGTAAGCGTAAAAAATATTTCCAAGAAATTTAATCTGTTCCATGAAAAGAGGGATTCAATCTATGAAAGTGCAGCAGGTTTTTTCCAAAAAAAGAGGCATTCTGAAACTTTACAGGCATTAGATGATGTGTCTTTTAATGTTAAACGCGGTGAAATATTTGGAATTATCGGACGAAACGGAGATGGTAAAACAACACTTCTAAGGATTATTTCAAAAATATACTCTCCTGACTCTGGTTCAGTAGATGTTAGAGGTACCATAATTCCTATTTTATCTCTCGGACTCGGGTTTCATCCTGAGCTAACTGCTGTTTCTAACATTTACCAAAGTAGTATATTGTTGGGTTTTAAAAAAGAGGATATAACCAAACGAGTCAATGAGATCATAAAATTTGCTGAACTTGAGCGATTTGCTGATACAAAAGTAAAAAATTTTTCAAGCGGAATGCAATTGAGGCTAGCTTTTGCGACATCAGTATTAGTAGATCCTGACATACTAATAGTAGATGAAGTTCTTGCTGTCGGTGATGTTAATTTTCAAAAGAAATGTCTTGACACCATAATGTCATTTAAAAAACGCGGAAAGGCAATAATTTTTGTTAGTCATAGCATGGCAGAAATAAGCAACTTTTGTGATACTGTAATGTTTCTTAAAGAGGGCAAAGTTGGTAAGATTGGCTCTCCTGCAGAATCTATTGCTGCCTATCAGGATTATTTAGCAAAACATCCAGAAATTAACCCAAAGGAAAATCTCAGCGATAGTATCTGAAAAATTAAAACATATTTATCATATTTCATATGCTAGACTCTATGCCATTTACTTTCAAAAGATTAAGCATACCTGATGTTATACTTATTGAACCTCAGTCATTTTCTGATGATAGAGGTTTTTTCTTTGAGGGTTTCAAGGAATCTGATTTTTTTTCAAACGGTATAGATAAAAAATTCGTACAAGATAATTTTTCTCACTCTGTTAATGGTGTTATTCGAGGCTTACATTTTCAAAAGGCTCCAAAGGCACAGGCTAAACTGGTTACTGTATTGAAAGGAAAAATTTTTGATGTTGCAGTAGATATCAGAAAAAATTCTCCAACGTATGGAAAATGGGTAAGTGAGACTCTTTCTGGTGATACTCATAACTTATTATATGTGCCCGAAGGATTTGCACATGGTTTTTGTGTTATAAGTGATGACGCTGATGTACTCTACAAGGTAAGTAATGAGTATTCGCAAGAACATGAACGGAGCATAATCTGGAATGACCCCAAATTAGACATACAATGGCCGATAAAAAAACCAATTATTTCAAATAAAGATAACAAGTTATCACTATTAGAAAATTTAGATAATGATTTTGTGTATAGAGATACATCTTGACATTAGAGTTAAATAATTAATTTCGAGTTTGTAATTATGAAAATTCTAGTTTGTGGCGGTGCTGGTTTCATTGGAAGTACATTCATTAGAAATTTTCTAAAGAATAATGTTGATTCTAAAATAACAAATCTTGATGCATTGACAATTGGTTCAAATTTAGCAAATATGAAAGATCTAGAAAAAAATCAAAATTACAATTTTGTCAAAGATGACATTAGAAATGAAACTAAAATTAACGATCTGATAAAAGATACTGATCTTGTTGTAAATTTTGCAGCAGAGTCCCATGTAGATCGAAGCATTGCAAACCCAAAGCCGTTCATTGAGACAAATGTTCTTGGTACATATACGATACTTGAGGGGATTAGAAAACATGACAAACAGTTCATCCATGTATCTACTGATGAGCTTTATGGTGATGCTGGAAATCAAGATTCCTTTAATGAGAAATCGATTTTAAAACCAAGTAACCCATATTCCGCAACAAAAGCGGCAGCAGATCATTTGGTTGGTTCATACGCTAGGACATATGGCATTAAATGCATTATCACTAGATGTACAAATAATTTTGGGCCATTTCAGTTTCCAGAAAAACTAATCCCAAAAACCATAATTCGTGCTCAGAAAAATCTCAAAGTTCCTCTTTACGGAAGCGGAGACCAAATTCGTAGTTGGATCTATGTTTTAGATCATGTCTCTGCAATAGAATCTTTGATTTCAAAAGGAGTAGATGGAGAAATATATAATATAACATCTTGGAACGAAATCTCAAACAAAACTATTGTGGAAAAAATTCTAAACATAATGGAAAAACCAAACGATCTGATAGAATACGTTGGAGACAGACCAGGACATGATAAACGATATTCAATCAATTCATCAAAAATACAAAATGAAATAGGTTGGAAACCAAAATATGATTTTGAACAGGCATTAAGGGAAACAGTTGAATGGTATTTACAAAATCAAGATTGGTGGGAACCACTTGTCGATGAAAAGGTTCTTCATCCGCAACCCTGGACTCTTAGTTGGTAAAATTGAAATTTCTAGTAACAGGTTCAGCAGGACTAGTCGGACGCCAAGTAGTAAAAGACTTGTCAGAAACACATGAAGTTTTTTCCTGTTATAATAAATCAAAACCAGAACATGAAAACGTTGTCAAAATGGATCTACTGAATCATGAAATGATTTCAAACATCATGTCGGAAAAAAAACCAGATATAGTAATTCATCTTGCTGCAATGACTGCGGTAGATCTGTGTGAAACGGATCAAGATAGTGCATTCAAAATAAACTCAGAAGCAACTGAAATTCTTGCAAAAGAGAGTTCAAAAATTAATGCATTCATTGTTTATGTTTCAACTGATTATGTATTTGATGGAAACACTGGTATGTATGAAGAAAATGATACGACTAACCCCCTAGGATTTTATGGAAAATCAAAGCTGTTAGGAGAAAAAGCAATACAGAATTTTTCCTCTGATTGGTGTATTGCACGAACTAGTACACCATTTGGGTTACATCCTACCAGGAAGAGTTTTCCTGCATGGGTAATTGAAAATCTAAAAAAACAAAAACAAATTGATGTATTATCTGATCAGTATACATCTCCAACATATGTTCCAAATCTTAGTAAAATGCTTATTGAGATATCCGAAAGACATCTTAATGGAATATTTCATGTTACAGGTGCAACTAAAATATCAAGGTATGAAATGGCTAGAATGATATCCAATAAACTGAATCTCGATGAAAAATTACTAAGAGATGTTTCAATGAATGAATTAAAATTGGAAGCACAACGACCGAAAGATTCTTCTCTCAACATTTCAAAAGCTAACTCTGTTCTAAATGAAAAACCACAGAAAATTAATCAAAGCCTAGACCTTTTCATAGACGAAATCATGACTAAGAGTAATACAAATATCTAACATTACATATCAAATTCAAATTTGCTTGATTTTTTTTTAAACATTTAAGTGATTTTCTTTTTGAATAGATCTCATTAAAAATGAAAGGGATTATTCTCCACGGGGGTCATGGAACACGATTACGACCACTTACACATACTGGTCCAAAACAACTCTTACCTATAGCAAACAAACCAATGTCACAGTATGCACTGGAGGATCTGAAAAATGTTGGAATTTACGATATAGCAATTATCATAGGTGATATCTATCCCGAAAAAGTCAAGGAATACTATGGTGACGGAAAACAGTTTGGAGTAAATATAACATACATCTATCAGGAAGAACCCAAAGGAATTTCTCATGCGATCAGACTGTGCAAACAGTTTGTTGGTAATGATAAATTTATTGTGTATCTCGGAGATAATGTTCTAAGAAAAAACCTTGCTGATTATACAAAAAAATTTTCTTCTTCAAGTTTAGACGCAATGATACTATTGTGCGAAGTTGATAATCCCTCAAAGTTTGGGGTTGCATATATTGACACTGAAGATCCTTTGAAAATTAAAAACATCATAGAAAAACCAAAAAACCCTACATCAAATCTAGCAGTAATTGGCGTGTATTTTCTCACCCCAAAAATTTTTGATATAATCGACAACCTAAAACCATCGATGAGAGGTGAATTGGAAATAACTGATGCATTACAATTGCTTATGGATACGGGAAATACGATTGCTTATGATACAGTTACAGGTTGGTGGAAAGATACTGGAACACCAGACGACATAATTCATGCGAATAGATTGGTACTTGATTCAATAGGTACCGAGGAACAATTTCTAGCTGAAAAAGATGCTTCAATCAAAGATAATATAATAGTTGGAAGCGACACAGAGATTTCACAGGATTCTTCTATAATCATTGAAAATTCTATTCTCATGAAAGATTGTAAAGTTTATGCCAAAGTAAATTTGTCATCTAGTATCATTGCTCATAATTCTCAGATAGATGGCGGTCATGACATTAATACAAAATCGCAGCTTTTACTTGGTGAAAGAACTCATTTAAAGCTCTAGCCATAATTAAGAGTACAATCTATGCCTACATTAAAATCTTAGTGTCTTTTTTCTAAAATCTATCAAATTGAAAATAGTTTGTATTCCAGCATATAATGAAGAAATAAAAATTAATGATGTCGTTAAAAAATCGTTACCTCATGCTGACAAAGTTATAGTATGTGATGATGGTTCAACAGATGACACTGCAGCACTAGCCAAAAAAGCTGGTGCAGTAGTAATCTCTCACGAAAAAAATCAGGGATATGGTGCTACAATATCTACGTTATTTGATTATTCTAGGAAAAACAATGCAGAAATTATGGTAACATTAGATGGGGATGGGCAGCACAACCCAGATCAGATCCCGGATCTTATCAATGTAATTTTAAAGCATAAGGTTGATGTTGTAATAGGTTCTAGATCCTTAAAAGATGACAAGAATTTACCAAGTTATAGAAAAACAGGAATTAAGATAATAACATCTACTATAAATTCTGCCACAAACTTGAAAGTAACTGATTCCCAGTCAGGCTTTAGGGCGTACTCAAAAGAAGCAATTGATCTAATACATCCCACAGAATCTGGAATGGCTGTATCTACTGAAATTTTAGTAAAAATATCAAAAAATGGATTATCAATTGCAGAAGTGCCAATCAAAGTATCATATATTGGCGATACGTCAACGGAGCATTATTGGAACTACGTTAAAGTATGTATCAATAAAGCATCCAATGTATTTTTATGGGATACCAGGAATCCTGCTTTTTATATCTGGCTTGATTATGGGTGTTATATGGCTTGATGGTTATCTAGATCCTCATAACCCTAAAGTATTGTATGGATACATGTTAGGGAGTGTAGTATCGATTTTACTTGGCTCTATGATGAGCATTACTTCAGTATTGTTATTCTCAATGGCAAATTTAATGCGGGATAGATCTTAATTTATGCCGTTGAGTATGTACTTGGTTTTCAAATTTCTCAACCATCACCCAAAACTAAAATGGAAAGTTTATCGTATGTATAGATTATTTTATGATTTGTCTGATGCTTTAAAAAAAGATAAAACTAATCTTACTCCATCAGGTAGAACTTTTGTTGGTGAGGGTGATTTTACTAAAATTGGTCAAGAATTTTTTCAATATTTTGTAGACTCGTGTAATATAACCCCATCTGCAAATATTCTTGATATTGGTTCTGGTATAGGTCGTATGGCAATTCCTTTTACTAGGTATCTTAATCAAAATGGGCGTTATTGTGGGTTTGATGTATTCAAATCTGGTATAGAATGGTCTCAAAAAAATATAACATCTAAATTTTCCAATTTTCATTTTACGCATGTTGATGTTTATAATAAAGCATACAATCCTAATGGAAAAATAACTCCTGCCAAATTTTGTTTTCCATATAATGATAATTCATTTGATTTAGTATTTGCAACTTCAGTATTTACTCATATACTACCTTCTGATTTACCTAATTATATATCAGAAATAAACCGGGTTACAAAACCTAATGGTTTTTCCTTATCCACTTTTCTTCTTTTGAATGAGGAATCCCTTTCATTAATGCAGGAAAAAAAAAGTAATATCTTATTTGAACATTTTGAAGATAATCATGCAGTGATGCTTTCTGACGTACCGGAACATACTGTAGGATATAATGAAAATTTTATACATTCTATTTATCACACAACAAATCTAACGATTGTTGAGCCCATTCTTTATGGATTTTGGTGTGGTAGAGATAAATTCCAAAGCTTTCAAGATATTATAATATCTGTAAAACAAAATTAAATTTATTCTGAGCCATCAAGATAAAGTCAAACCAAACTAGCAAGCCCATCAGATAATGACATTTGTGGAGAATATCCGATATCATTTTTTGCTAAAGAAATATCTGCTTTACTATCTTTAATTTCACCTTCTAATGCTGGTTTGTGGATTACTTGTAGATCTTTTCCTTTACTAGAAGTCAATAATGATGCCAATTCATTTATTGATGTTGCTGTTCCGCTTCCAATATTATAGACCTCCCCACGTTTAGCCTCAATATTTCTGATTCCGCAATAAAATGCCTGTATTACGTCTGATACATGAACGAAATCTCTTGTCTGTGTACCATCTCCAAAAATCTCAACTGGCACATCTTTTGATATATTTTTTAAAAATTTTCTAATTACACCTACTTCAGATGACTGATTATTTCCATACACATTGAAAAGTCTAAGCGAGATACAATTCAAACCAAAAAGTTTTGAAAATGTACGCAAATTATATTCAGCAACAAGCTTGCTTGCACCATATGCTGATAGAGGACTAAGTTGGGAATTTTCAGATAATAGAATATCTAGGGAATTTCCATAAACTGCAGCAGAAGATGAAAAGATTAGATTTTTTACATTAGTTTTAACACAACTTTTCAGAACGTTAACCGTACCATCAACTATTACGTCGACAGTTGTCTTGGGGTTCACAACTGACTGTGAAACACTAGTCTGTGCAGCTAGATGGATTACAAAATCATGATTTGATACGGATTTTAACAATAAATCGTAATCTAGAATATCGCCCGTAACAAGATCAGCACCATCTTCAAGTAGATGTGTAATGTCATTCTTAGAGCTTGAAGAGAAATTATCAAAAATTGTTACATTATGGTTATCATGTAACAATCTTGTTACAGTATGTCTTCCGATAAATCCAGCTCCGCCAGTAACTGAGTATTGCCTTCTATGGAGAGACTGGCACTCTAGACCAGGCTGAGCTACCCCGGCATAAGTACGCATAAATTTTTAGTGCAATTAAATGATTCTGAATCTAATATTGCTTTGAAATATCATTCCATTTAGAGTTGATACTTTTTACCCAAAGAAATTTTTTCTGTAATGCTGATGTGTAAAGCTTCTCCCATTCAGCTCCAACCTCATCAGTCCAGGTTTTGAAAATTCTTGGATCAATATAATTTCTAAGAGATGTTCCTAAATTATGGTCTCTTGTTTTCTGTGTTAGTTCTATCTGTAATTGTAATTTTTCAATTCTCTCTTTATGCCTTTCTTTTTGTTTTTTCATAGTAGCCCTAATTTTTTTAACTCGCTCTATTGCTCAAAATTCTTAGGAATTGTTCTTTTATGATTACACATAATAGCAGAATCCAAATTTGCCATCTTTGCGTGGAATAATTTTTTCATATTAGATTCTGATTTAATATTATCATGATCACGAAGGTATTTTGAAACTACACTTGAGGCTAGATATGTTCTAAAGACCTTTGCAGACAGTCCCTTAACTAATGTAGAGTAGTAGGCATTGACATGTCTTGAAGTAATACCATCAAAAATTTCTTGTTTATCTTTTTTGTTTGAGATAAGTTCCTTCAGATTATCATGAAATTGTTTATCAAATCCTTCTGCTGGAATTGATTCTTGCCACCTTACACTATCTTTTCCAAGAAAATCAAATTCAATAGTACTTCCGGTAAGTTTTATGTGCTCCTTTCGTAGTGTGGTAGCACCAACTGTATCAGCCTCGTCCGGATCTTTTTCATCTCCAACTCTCATTGCTGTACGATAAATCAAATAACATGCAGTAGCTATTCTTCTAGTTTTATGCTCTTTACTTTGCATATCTTTAACAATATGCGTCTTCACATTTTCAATTTCTTTGGCCAAGTTTTTTGCCTTGTCGTATTTAGCCTGATCTCTTTCTTGTTTGATTCCCGCAGTATCAGCCAACCAAACATATTTTCGCTTTTGTGTTAAAGCGTCCATCCAACTTGCTATCCACATCGAGTTTCTATCATGTACAATCTTCCCCCAATTACCATCAGGAATTTTGGCTTCTTTACCAAGATTCAGTGTTACGTCATTAGAGGTAACCTGTGGTTTGTATCGTCCTCGCATCGGGTGTTCACCTCTACCCATGAAAATTCCTGGCGGCTCAGCCATATAGTTTCCAACCTCGACCTCTTGTCCATCCATTATTGCTTTTCCATATTTTATTTTCATCTCTTCACGAATTTCCTTTCGTTTTAGAGCAAGCGCCTTTTTTTCTTCCTTTGTCATCAGTTCTTTGGCTTCTTTTTCTTTTTCTACAAGTTTGTATGCTTGAGTAAAATCAACATCAGTATATTTTAAGTTCTTAAATTTTCCATTAAAGGTTTTAGCAAAATCTGAAATAAAATTTTTCTGGAAGACAGGATCCTCAACATATTTTTCTGTGGTGCCTGGTTTTGGTGCATCTTTCTTTTTTGCCCATTGGTATATCATTTCTTCCTGAATCAGGCTAGGGTCAATATGTTCACCATTAATCTTAATCTTAATTCCCTGAGACTTAAACTCAGGAGGAAAGAGTATCCCGTTATGCTGTAATGTTTTCCATTTCATATTATTCACACGTACAAATTGTTGACTTAGACAAAAATCAGTTAAAACCGTATATCAATCTAACCACGTAAATATTTTTAAAAATAGGTATTCAATCTAAGCAAATATTATTCAATTTATTCATCGTATAGTTCTTTTTTCAAGTAATTTTCAAATTCAATGTCTGTTTTGGTTTTTTTTGCCTCCAAGAACATCAATGCATCATTTCCAACAATATATCTTGGTAGTGGATTTTGTTCGCTAACCGCTTTAACTATTGTATCTGCAACTTCTCTTGGTTCAGTTCCCATCTCCGACATCATTTTCACACCTGAAATCACCTTATTTGTAATGTTTTTGTATGCTGAATCCGATCTAGTTTTCTCCGCCATTTTCATAGAATCAAAAAATTTTGTCTTGATAACGCCCGGCTCAATTATAATAACATCAACACCAAATGGACTAAGCTCAAACCTTAATGATTCACTTAGTCCTTCTAGCGCAAATTTGGAGCTGATGTAAGCAGTAGATGCTGGAAATCCAATACGACCTGCAACAGAGCCGATATTGACTATAGTACCTGTTTCTTGTTTTCTCATCGTAGGCGCAACCTCCTGAATCAATCTTATAATTGAGAAGAAGTTTGTCTCAAACTGTTCCTTGAATTCATCAACAGATACATCTTCCACACATCCCCAAAGACCCCATCCTGCGTTGTTTACCAGCACATCAATTCTTTGCTTTTGATCTAAAATCTGTGCAATTGCGGTCTTGACAGAATTTTCATCATCTACATCAAGCTCCAAAATATTAATTTCCAGCTTCTCTTTTTGAGCAATTTCTTTGATTTTGTCACTTTTTGTGGTATCTCTCATTGTGGCATATGTGAAATAACCCTCTTTTGCTAACGCTAAAGCTGTTTCAAAGCCTATTCCACTTGATGAACCTGTAACAATTGCAACTTTTTCCATACAAATTTTTGGTTATAACTATCTAATAGTTTTATGATCGATTTGCGTATTTGTGCTTCTATTGATATTTGCACAGTTGATATCAGAAATTCGAAACTGTTATCTATACTCGCAATTAGCAAAAAATATGGCAAGCTATTCAGGAGAAGTGGCTTCACTTCACAGAAATTACCAGGCAGCCTTAAAAAGAGCTAAATCAAGGCAAGCGGTTCTAAACTGTTATTGGAAACACAAAGCACAGCATGAACGACTGTTGAAAAAACACCTACGTGAAGAGATGGCACAGGTCAATCGAATAAAATCAAAGATCAAATACAAATAACTGATAATTCATTTATGGATAGTTATTAGTATTAATCAAAATTATATTTTTTAATTAATTTCATTATTATGTTAGATATGTATGGGGTTGTTTGTATTTGAAGCGATTTAAAGTGAATCAAATCCACAATTTTGATTGTATTAATGGAATGAAATCTATCCCTGATGAAAAAATAGATTTAGTTATCACTGATCCACCTTTTGCCATAAATTTTAAAGATAAAAAAGCAAATTATAATAGAATTGCTTCTAGAGTTTTGTCTGGCTACAACGAAATAAAAGCTGAAGATTACTATGATTTTACGCATGCTTGGATGTCTGAAATATCACGCATCTTAAAAAAATCTGGAAGTATGTATGTATTTTCAGGTTGGAATAATCTTAAGGATATTCTTACTGCATTAGACGATATTGGATTTATAACTGTCAACCATATCATATGGAAATATCAATTTGGTGTAGTTACGGCAAAAAAATTTGTAACTTCCCATTATCATTGCATTTACGTATGCAAGGATAATAAAAAACGCAAATTTTTTCCTTATTCAAGATTTGAAAAAAATGCAAAGACATCTGATGGAAGAAGCCTACATTATAAAGACAAAGAAGATGTTTGGACTATTAAACGTGAATATTGGACTGGAGATGATAAGACTCCCACAAAGCTTCCTGCTGAAATTATCAAAAAAATTATCCAGTATTCAAGTGAAAAAAAAGATTTAGTATTTGATCCTTTTCTTGGTTCTGGTCAAGTTGCTGTCGTTAGTAAAATGATGGGCAGAAGATATTTGGGATTTGAAATTGTAAAAGCGTATTTCAATTTTGCAAATAAACGACTTACAAAAAATATTTATCGCTTGAAAAAAGATCTAGAAAATTAAGATATTAGTTTTATTTAGATTGTTTATCTATTTCTCTCTGACCAATCTTACCAGCAATTTCTGTTCTTAGCTCATCATCAGTTTTCTTTTTAGAATCAATTCCAATCGTTTTAGCCATTATCTCTAGCTTCTGCCTTTCGTTTTTCACAGGACCAGAAATTTCAATATTCTCCTTTGCAACATCTTTCATTTCATTTTGAATTTCATTTTTTGCTTTGTTAAATTCACCCACCATTTTACCTATCTTTTTTGCAGCCTCAGGAAAACGGTTTGTGCCTAAAAGTAAAATTAGCGCAACAAAAATAATTATCATCCATTCGCTTCCAATAATGTTCAGTGAATATTCTAGCATAAAATCATCTTGTATATTGCAAAATTAAAGATTTGGATTATGCTTTACTCTTATTTATACACGGCAATCATAATTGCACCGCCCATCAGATCTTTATCAAATTCAATTTTTGAAAATTTTTCAAGGAGTAGTGATTCTAACTTTTTATTTTTTGGCCAGACTCTGTATGTGCCATAAAGTGTTGCAAATTTCAGTCCTAATTTTCCACCTGCCACATATGCAACAATTGGTAGAATTATTTTAAGATAAAACGAAACACCAAATCTAGTAATTGGGTTATCGGGTTTACCTAAATCAACAATGATCCATTTACCATCTTTTTTCAGAATTCTATGCATTTCAGAAATAGCTATCTTTAGGCTAATGGCATCACGT
>LUMJ01000452.1_pt1 | contig 12490 bp, 15 predicted proteins | sample 729631 | NCBI WGS metagenome assembly LUMJ01 (sample SAMN03860266, study PRJNA289734) | marine metagenome | biome: seawater column; feature: ocean; material: water; isolation source: Red Sea water column Station 22 - depth 500m | place: Saudi Arabia: Red Sea | collected 2011-10-15 | depth 500 m | reverse complement strand
ATTATATTTTTCCAGCAATCAAGGCTAATGCACTATATCAAAAAAAATACTGCTTGGCTACTGCACTCGCTCGTCCATTAATCGCTCAAAAAGTTTTACAAATTGCAAAGAAAGAAAAAGTAACTGCACTTGCACACGGATGCTCAGGCAAAGGTAATGATCAAGTAAGGTTTGACTTAACTATGCATGCAGGTTCTAACTTACCAATAATTGCACCTATACGTGATCTTAATTTGGATAGAACAGAGGAATTAAAATTTGCAAAAAAACATGGGATAAAGATTGAAAATGTTGCAAAAAAATTCAGTATTGATCAAAACCTATGGGGACGTGCAATTGAGGGTGGGGTTTTAGAGAATCCTAACAATGAACCTCCGGATGATGCGTTTATTTGGATAAAAACAAAAAATCTTCCGAACAAACCTGTGTATTTAAAGATAAAATTTCAAAGGGGAATTCCTGTAGCTGCGGATGATAAATCTATGAACCCCATAAAATTAATCGACTACATTAACAAAAAGGCGGGCGCTTGTGGAATCGGCATTATAGATCATATTGAAGACCGGGTTGTTGGAATAAAATCACGTGAGGTATATGAAACTCCTGCTGCATCTTGTTTAATCGAGGCACATTCTGATCTGGAAAAGATGGTTCATACTAAACATGAAACAAAATTCAAGTCATTAGTAGATAATGAATGGTCTTGGTTGGTGTATTCTGGTCTATGGGAGGATCCATTAAAAAATGATCTTGATATGTTCATAGAACAGACACAGAAACGCGTGTCTGGAACCGTGAAATTAAAATTATTCAAAGGTAGTCTTAGGGTAGTTGGTCGTGAATCAAAGTATTCACTGTACAGTCACAAAATTGCAACATATGGAAAAGGTTCAAAATTTGACCAGAAATTGGCGAAAGGCTTTGTAGAATTATGGGGAATGCAATCAACAGAAGCTAATAAATTACAAAAGAAAAAGTGAAAAAAATTATGAAATGCCCAGAATGTGACGCGGAACTTAGTATCCCAGATGATGCTGCTGTTGGAGAGATTGTTTCCTGTAGCGATTGCGGAGCCGACTATGAAATTTCAAAGAAAGATGGTCCTACAATTGAAATCAAGGAAGCTGAAACAGTAGGAGAAGACTGGGGAGAATAATTGTCAAAAATTTCTATAGTGTTCGACCGGTTAAGAATAGAAGAAAAAATGCTTCAAAAAGAGGCAACGGAACTTGGGCATGAAACCTCACTTATTGATGCAAAGACAACACAAATCAACACGTCTAGTCAAACACAGGATTTTGACTTTGGGAATATAGTCTTAGAACGATGTGTTAGTTACTATAGAGGATTATACTTTACTGCATGCCTAGAATTTTTAGACGTTTCAGTAATCAACAAGTTTAATGTTTCTACAATTTGTGGTAACAAGCTACTAACATCAATGCTATTAAAAAGGAACAACATCCAAGACATACTTTTCTTTCTCTGCTGATGCTGCACGAGAAAATCTTGAGAAAGTTGGTTATCCAATGGTAATAAAACCGGTTATTGGTAGTTGGGGAAGAAACGTTATACCGCTTAAGGATAAAGATACTGCAGATGCAATCATTGAACAAAGAGAAATTACAGATGGTCCTTTGGATAGAATTTTCTATCTCCAAGAGATGATAGACAGACCTCCAAGAGATATTAGGGTAATTACAATTGGAGACAAGGCAGTTACTGCAATGTATAGAAAATCTTCGGGTAATTTCAAAACAAACATTGCACTTGGCGCAGAACCTGAAATTTGCAACGTAACAAACGAGATAGAAGATTTGTGTGCAAAAGCCTCAGAGGCTGTTGGTGGAGGTATTCTAGGGGTTGACTTGATGGAAGACAAAGAAAAAGGACTAGTTGTTCATGAAGTAAATAATACTGTTGAGTTTAAGGGTTTAGTCAAGGTTGCAGACATAAACATCCCAAAAGAAATGATCGAGTACGCACTAAACTCAATCAGAAAGTAAACGATTAATAACGTAAATTATACTAAATGCGAAGAGTGTTACAATGAAAGTCGGAATAGTAGGTGCATCTGGGTATGTCGGCGGAGAAGTAGTCCGTCTACTGTTAAGTCACCCTGAAGCTGAAGTTTCGATGGTTACATCAACTAAACATGTTGGAGAATATCTGCATAGAATACATCCAAGCCTAAAGGGTTTCACCGAATTAACATTTTCAGAACTTGACTATGATAAAATGTCAGATAAATGTGATTTAGTTTTCACTGCAGTACCACACGGAACAGCAACTGAGATTGTAAAGACACTTTATGATAGGGGAATGAAAATTATTGATCTTAGTGCAGATTATAGGTTACATAATCCTGAAGACTATACGAAATGGTATGGTTGGGAACATCCACATCCTGATTACTTATCAAAATCAGTATTTGGTGTTCCAGAACTTCATAGGGACAAAATCAAAAATGCACAGTTAGTTTCTTGTCCTGGGTGTATGGCAGTGACATCTACACTTGCGTTATACCCGTTGATCAAGAATGATCTTATTGATACGGACCACATAGTTGTTGACTCAAAAATTGGTTCGTCTGGTGCTGGTGCTGGGGGCACATCTGGTACACAACATGCAATGAGGGCTGGAGTAATTCGACCTTACAAACCTGCAAAGCACCGTCACACAGGTGAAATCGAACAGGAGCTTAGTGAAGTAGCTGGAAAAAAAATCAAAGTCTCAATGAGTCCACATGCAGTTGATATAGTTCGGGGAATTCTTTGCACGAATCACACATTCTTGAAAGAAGGTATTGATGAAAAAGAACTATGGAAAATTTATCGAGCCGAATTTGGTGAGGAGATATTCATCAGGCTTATTCGCGATAAAAAAGGCTTGTATAAATTCCCTGACCCAAAGTTTGTAGTTGGTTCAAACTTTTGTGACATTGGCTTTGATCTTGACGACTACAATAATAGATTGATTGCACTTTCTGCGTCTGATAATTTGATGAAGGGTGCAGCAGGATCTGCTATTCAAAACATGAACGTAATGTCAGGCTTTGATGAGAAGCAAGGAATTATGTATTCCCCGCTAACACCAGTATAACAAATGATTACAATCAAAATTGGTGGTAGCGTAGTTGACGACCTACACAATTCAGTCGTAGCGGACATAAAAAAAGTAGTAGAACAAGAGAAAGTTATCCTAGTTCATGGTGGAGGGAAGGAGGTCACCAAAGTCACAGAACAGTTAGGTAAGGAACCAAAGTTTGTTGTCTCCCCTGGTGGCATAAAGAGTAGATATACTGACTTGGAAACTGCTGAAATTTTTACCATGGTGATGTCCGGAAGAATCAATAAAACAATTGTAAAAATGCTACAAAAAAATGGAATCAACGCGATAGGTTTGTCTGGAATTGATGGAAAAATAATTCAGGCTGATAGAAAGAAAAAACTTGTAATTATGAATGAAAAAGGACGAAAACAAGTAATTGATGGCGGATATACTGGTAAAATTACACAAATCAACGCATCTCTAATTAAATCAATTCTTGATCAAGGTTATACACCAGTCATTTCACCAATAGCAATTAGTGAGGAATTTGATTTGCTTAATGTAGATGGCGATAGAGCTGCTGCTAACATTGCAGGTCAGGTAAAAACTGACAAGGTTTTATTTCTAACTAACGTTGACGGATTATTAATAGATGAAAAATTGGTTGATACACTAACGCTAGCAAAGGCAAAAGAAATTTTACCACAAATTGGATTTGGTATGGAAAAAAAGATACTTGCCGCAACTGAAGCACTTGAGATGGGTGTAGGAGAAGTATTAATTGCTAATGGACAAAGAGAAAACCCCATATCTTCTGCAATTGCATACAATCATTGTACGGTAATAAAAAATGACTGAAGATCAATATTTAGGAAATCTTTACCAGAGGTTTCCTGTTACCGTTGAAAAAGGACAAGGTGCACATGTTTGGGATGTGGACAACAAGGAATACATTGATTGTATGGGTGGATACGGAGTTGCGCTTGTTGGGCACAGAAATGAGCGTGTTGTAAACGCAATCAAAGCACAAATCGGCAGAATATTGACGGTTCACAGTTCTTTTTACAACAAGACAAGGGAAGAATTTTTAGAAAATTTGATTAAGGTCGCTCCAAAAGGACTTTCCCAAGTTCATCTAAATAACAGCGGGGCTGAATCTGTAGAAGCTGCGATAAAATTTGCCAGAAAATTTACAGGCAAAAAGGGAATGGTTGCAATGAAGGGCTCTTATCATGGAAAATCAATGGGGGCTTTATCTCTAACATTTAATCCAAAATACAGAGAGTCATTCCAACCACTAGTTGAGAAAGTTTCCTTTTCATCATACGGTAACATAGATGAATTACGCGCTACTGTTGATAGTGATACAGCATTTGTAATCTTAGAACCTATCCAAGGAGAAGGTGGAATTCATGTTCCGCCTGATAGCTTTTTACAAGATGTTAGAAAACTATGTGACGAAAATAAAATACTGCTTATATTTGATGAAATTCAATCTGGACTAGGTAGAACAGGAAGTATGTGGGCAGCAGATCACTGGAAGACAATTCCAGATATAACGTGTGTTGCAAAGGGAATTGCTGGAGGAGTTCCAATGGGTGTTACATTAGTAAGACCAGATATTCTATCTGTAATGAAAAAGGGTGAACACTCATCAACATTTGGAGGAAATCCTTTATCATGTGCTGCAGGAACTGCTACAATTCAAGCTCTAACACAAGATGGTTTGATTGAAAATGCAAAAGATATGGGTCAAAAATTTCAACAAGGATTGGATGAGCTTAAATCTAGACATAAAATAATTCGAGAAGTCAGGGGTAAAGGCCTAATGATTGGTGTCGAGTTAAAATTTGAAGTAAAAGATATCTTGATGGAGGGAATCAAAAACGGGCTTTTATTATTATATTCGGGCAGAAACATCCTAAGATTTCTTCCTCCGCTAGTTGTATCGAAAGAAGATGTTACAAAAACACTAAAAATACTAGACGTATTACTCACAAATGAAGAGGCTAGAAGAAATGTATAGGGATAAAACTGATGAAAGGATTTTGGAATTCTTACAAAAAGATTCTAGGGAATCATTTGTAGAGATTGGTAAAAAACTAAAGATGTCTGAGTCTGCAGTGAGAAGAAGAGTGAAGAATATGGTTGATAATGGCACTATTGAGAAAGTCACTGTTCAGGTTGGGGAGGTAAACAGTACTAGCGCGATTGTCTTAGTATCAGTTGACTCATCGATTGATACATCGAAGGTTTCTGCGAAACTTACAAAACTCAATGCTGTTAAGACAGTTTACGAAATTACTGGTCAGTACGACATTTGTGTAATCGTTAGGGCACCAAACATTACTGAGATCAATAAGTGTATTGACGATTTGCGAAAAATTTCCGGTGTAATTGACACAAATACTGTAATAATTCTAAAAACAATAACATAATCGAAAATCGTATTATTTTTACAAACATCGACTAATTCAATACCAAAAACACCTGATTAAGACGATTCTAGTACGATTATCTTTATATTAATGATTTTCTTCACCGAATTTAGTAATGAATGATCCGAATTATTATGCAGAGGAATACAACTCCATTGAGAAGGAACCCAGGAGAATACGAATCCTAGATTCTACACTAAGAGAGGGTGAACAACATCCTGGTGTTTCATTCACAGTTAAGCAAAGAATTCAGATTGCCTGGGAGCTTGATTATTTTGGTGTTGATCAGATTGAGATATCACCTATCATTTCTCCTGATCATGCTGAAGCAACCAAGACAATCATCAAACAAGGATTAAAGGCGGACATTGTGGCACATGGTAGAGCGTTAAAGGAGGACATTGATGCTTCTAGAAAATGTGATGCATCCTGGGTTGCTGCTTATCTTGGAATATCTGATATTCATCTCAAAGATAAGTTAAGAATTTCCAGAGATGAGGCATTGAATAGAGCAGTAAAAACTGTTGAATATGCAAAATCACATGGTTTAAAAATTAGATTCACTGTAGAAGACGGAAGCAGAGCAGATCCTCAATTTCTAATCAAGGTCTGTAAGGCAATAGAAGATGCAGGTGTAGATAGAATAAGTCTTCCGGACACTGTGGGAATTTTAAGACCTATAGGAATGTATAATTTTGTTAAGAGTGTTCGTTCTGAAATTAATACTCCGCTTGATGCACATGTTCATAATGATATTGGCTTTGCATTGGCTAATGCTTTTGCTGCGTGCGATGCTGGGGTTGATCAAATCCATACAACAATTGATGGTATTGGTGAAAGGACAGGAATACCATCTTTAGCCGAAACTGCTGTTGCACTTACTTATTTGTACAAATCACCAAATGATTTCAGGCTTGATATGCTAGGTGACCTTTCAAGACTAATAGAACAATACACAAAGATAAAACCATATGACTCCAAGCCAATTGTTGGCTCTTCAGCCTACAAACATAAGGCTGGTACACATCTTGCTGCAGTTTTGAAAAACCCAGCTGCGTATGAACCAATTCACCCGAGAAGCGTAGGAAATAGACGAAAAATTGTGTTTGGTGAATTAGCTGGTAAGACCGGTGCAGAATACCTAATGTCGCTCCTAGGTATGAAAGAAGATATAGATAATGCAAAAAATATTGCTGCAGGTTTGAAGAATATTAGAATGGGTGATCTGCTTGAAATTCCACTTGAGGAACAAACGAAGGAAACAGAAAGAAAGATAATTAATGATGAAAAAGGGAGGAAATCTAGAAAATGACCAATTGTCCTGAATGTGATGCAAGCATAACTATCCCTGAGGACGCTGTTGAGGGTGAGATTGTAACATGTGCCGAATGTGGAGCAAGCTTCGAACTAACCAAGGCTTCTGATGGATTTGAGTTAAAACCAGCTCAGACTGTCGGAGAGGACTGGGGACAGTGACATCCATAATCACAGTTCTTTACGATACAATCCGCCTAGAAGAAAAATTACTAATCGAGGCTGCAAAAAAGAACGACATCCAGATAGAGATGGTTGATTGTAAGAAACTGTTTATCAATTTGAATGAAAATACACATGGATTTCAGACTGTTTTACAACGTTGCGTAAGCTATTATCGGAATACCCACTCAACAGCAACTTTGGAGGGTCTTGGTGCTAGGGTAATCAATTGCCTAAACACTGGACTTCTTGCAGGAAACAAACTTTTCACACATATGCTATTACAGAAAGCTGGTGTTCCTACACCCGACGCAACAATTGCCTTTTCGAAGGAATCTGCTATCGAATCTCTTGAAAAAAATGGTTATCCAAAGATTATCAAACCAACTGTTGGTAGTTGGGGTAGAATGGTGTCAAAACTAAATGACAGGGATTCAGCTGAAGGTGTTATTGAATCAAGAGAATCTATGCATCCGATACACCAGATGTATTTCTTGGAAGAGTTTGTACAAAGACCGCCAAGAGACATACGTGCTATAGTAATAGGTGATAAGGTTGCTGCAGCAATTTATAGAAATACTGATGGCACTAATTGGAAAACAAATACTCACTTGGGTGGCTCGGCGGAAACATGTGAAGTTTCAAACGAGTTGGAAGATATTTGTATAAAAGCTAAAAATACAGTTCAAGGAGAGATTGTGGGTGTTGATCTAATGGAAAGTAGTGAAAAAGGATTAGTAGTTCATGAGATTAACAATACAACTGAGTTTCGAAACGTTGTAAGAGTAACGGGTGTTGATATTCCAGCTCAAATGCTAGATTACGTAAAGAGTTTGGTGGATTAAAAATGGAATCGCATTTCACTGTTACAACAAGATTTGCAGTAAAGACTTTAGAGAAAGCATTGAAAATTTATACACCGTCACTTCGTGAAAAAGGTCTAGCTGAATTTATTGCAGACAAATGTGATGATCTAGGGTTTAATGACATACATACGGACGAAGTAGGGAATATTATCGCTACAAAAGGCTCTGGCTCACCTAGAATTCTTTTGTGTGGGCATATGGATACAGTACCTGGAAGAATTAGAGTTAGAAAAGAAGGTGATTTTCTATTTGGGAGGGGTTCATCTGATGCAAAAGGTCCTCTTATTGCCATGTTATTTGCTGCTGCAAGTGTACAAGAAAAAAATGGTACGGTTATGTTTGTTGGAGCTGTTGACGAAGAAGGAAATGCTACGGGGATTAAGAGCTTGGTTAAAGATAAGCCTAAGGTAGATTATGCAATTTTTGGTGAACCAAGTGGTGTAAGAAATATTACTATTGGATACAAGGGACGGATCGCTATTAATCTAAAAATTAATGTCGGAGATAGTGCTCATGCCAGTGCTCCTTGGCTTGCTAAAAATGCGATTGAAGAGTCCTCACTATTTACTAATGAAATTAAAAAATCCTTAGAATCTGAACAGAGTGATAGAAAGAAAGGAATGCAATTAACTGCTACTATAACAGAGATAAAAGGAGGCTTAAGTCATAATGTTACTCCTAGGGAATGTGATTCAACGATAGATATCAGAGTACCTGTAGATATGAATTGCAAGATGGTAGAGGAAAAAATTTCTCAGGCAGTTAATGATATTGCTAAAAAACGAAGTGTTGAAGCATTTTATTCTATTATAGATGAAACAGAACCTTTTGAGGCAGAGCATAATTCTTCACTTGTAAGGGCACTGACTCTAGGTGTATTAGATATAGAGAAGGCTAGACCCATGTTGATAAGAAAAACGGGAACTGGTGACATGAACGTAATAGGAAATCAGTTAAAAATCCCAGTTGTAACTTTTGGTCCTGGTGATCCACACGCTGCACACACAATCGATGAAAAAATTTCAATAGATGAATACCTGCGTGGAATAGACGTACTAAAAAGAACCATACAGCATTTAAAGAGATTACACGATAAAACCAAGTAATGTTATGGTTTGTTGGGCTGGGCGTATCTGGACGGGACGCGATTACAAAAGAAGTTGAAAAAATTATTCAAGAAGCGGATTTAGTATATCTAGAATCATTTACCAGTCCAATTTACAAAGAGCATGTGGAAGAGATCAAAAATTTGGTAAAAGGGAATTTCAAAATTGCAAAAAGATGGTTGGTGGAAGATGGCCAAGAAATTCTCAAAGTAGCCAAAAACTCTACTGTGATCTTATTATCTTATGGGGATCCATACATTGCTACAACTCACATTGAACTTAGAACTAGAGCAAAATTAGAAAATATAGAAACAAAAACTGTACATTCTACTTCTGTAATAACTGCAATGATAGGAGAAACAGGCTTACAATTCTACAAGGTTGGAAGAATCGTAACTATAATGAGTGAAAAAAAATACATAACAACACCATATAGAATCATTTTCAGGAATTTGATAGAGGGACTTCACTCAGTAATATTATTAGAATATAATCAGGATGAAAGTTTTTTTCTTGATCCCAAGAACGCCATCTTGAGTTTGTTAGATGCTGAAAAGGAGCAAAAACGAAACGTTGTAAATGAGAATACATTTGCAGTTGTTGTCTCCAGGATTGGATTTAAAACGCAAAAAATTACTTCTGGAAAATTTACTAATCTGCTTAAAATTGATTTTGGAGAACCGCCGCATAGTATAATCATTACAGGAAAATTACATTTTACAGAATCAGATGCTGTCAATGCGTTAACAGAATGTTTAGATAAACCATTAGATAATTCAAATGAGATTAAGAGTACTTCAACCCAGATGATTGAAAAGTATGTTCCAATGGTTAGGAAAGCGCTAGAAGAAATTAAGCCGTTATACAATGATTCAAATGAATTTCAAGAGGTCTTTCAAAATGCAGAACTTTATATTAACGATGCTGAAAACTTCCTAAAGCAAGGAAATGATGAGAATGCAGTTCTAAGTATTGGCTACGCAGATGGTCTGGTGGATGCGTTAAGAATAGCAAAAGGTATAGAACCAAAAATGTAGACTAACGATGCGTTAAAAAGTGAAGAAACTATGAGGAATTACCATTGGATTTAGAAATGTCATCATCAAAAAAAATTGTACTAGCTGGAGGAGTTTTTGATATAATACACCCAGGACATATACATACGCTAAAAGCAGCAAAAGCTTTAGGTGACATCTTAGTGGTAGCAATTGCTACTGACAAAACTGCTCAAAAGATGAAAAAGAGACCACCGTTACATAATCAAGAATTAAGGTGTGAACTAGTGGACAGTTTGTCAATGGTTGATACAGCTGTTATCGGTCATGAAGATGATATTTTTGAAACAGTGAAGCAAGTAAAACCTGATGTTATTGTACTTGGATATGACCAAACTCATCAGGAGAAATTCATTTCTGATGGATGTAAACGGATCAACCTGGATGTAAAAATAGTCAGATTGGAATCTCCAGTTCCCAAACTATCAAGCTCAAATATCGAAAAAAAATATGGCGAAAATATACATGATATTTAGTTCACTATTAGGTATGAGTTAAAATTTTAATCTTAACTTTAGAACCAGTTTTTATCCCAGCAATTTTACGTAAGTTGTTTTTTGATATTAATTCTATTACTGAATTGCCATGATGTGTTCTTTCAAGACGGATTAATTCACAATTGATTGAATTATTTAGTTTTGCATGATAACATTTTACCCAACCGTATGTTCTTTTCCCATCAGAAAATGGGTCTATACTAATACCTTCAAGATTAACAAGTTGTTGAACAGCCTGTAAATCATATTGCTGATTTAATTTAATGTTTAGTGTACCTGGGAAAGGAATGTAACCAATTTTTGATTTAAATTGCCTAGTATAACCTTTCAATGACATGTAGTAAGACCCCTCACCAAGTCCAGAAACCACTGAGCCCCTTAATTCTATATTAGAAGGAGATGAATCTAAACTATAACCCAAAACTGAATGAAGTTTAAGAAGCTCCGAGTAACCCTTATGGGTAATTTTAACAGAAATTTTTCTACCTTTCATTAATCTTTCAATCAAACCATTGTTTTCTAGATCCAAAATGTATGTCGATGCAGCTTGTTGGGATTTTTTTATGATTTTTCCAAGAGATGAGGTGGTAACTTGAACAAAGTTATATCTCGCACCTTTAGATAATAACTGTGTCAAAATGAGAATGTGTTGGATTTTAAGATCTGGCATTAAGAATTATGTAACGCCTAGTTCCGTAAATGTTTTTAGTGCAATACCATCATGTTTTGATAATTTTGCAATTCTGTGACCGATTACACATTCAATACCAGCTTGCTTAGCACCATCTAGCAGTCTCTGTGTTATTATTCCATCCAAAACTAAATACTTAGTTCCTGTCTGTGTGGATAATTTATCTACCAGCTCACTTATGGGTATCTTGAATAATTGCTCATTATTAGAATCGAGCCCTACAGCTTCAAGCGTTTCATTCAGATCTGGATATACTTTGTCAACAACTATTGCTAATGGTTTATCTGCTTCATTTACTTCTACAGGTTCCATAGTTTCTTTTTTCATATCATCTGCAGTATCTTTTAGAATATCTGCAACACGTTGCGGAGTAAGCTCTTCTACTTCAACACCAGAATCCGCACGAAGTTCAACATCAATAGTAACTATAGATTTCAGCTCTTTGAGAATAAATCCACCAGCTCTATCACCATCCAAAAACGCCACCACTTTCTTTTTAGCTGCGCAAAAATCCTTGATGGATTCATCTATCTTTGCCCCTTCGATAGCTAAAGCATTATCATAACCTGCTCTCAATAAATTCAAGATATCGGCTCTACCCTCAACAAGGATTATCCATGGTGAATCAAAAATTCCAGTACTGCATGAAAGTTTATTCGGTCCATATGTAGTGATTTTTCCTGAAAATCCTTCATGAACATCTTTTAGCATAGTATCACCCTCACTAACAGATTTAGTAGACCATTTTTGCTTGATCTCCTTTGCTCTTTTAACAATATCCTCCTTTTTTGATGCCCTAACATCATCAATTCCTTCAAGTTTAAACTTACAATCAAATGGACCAACTTTATCAATACTTTCTATTGCTGCTGCAATCAGTGCACATGTATCAATATCAGTACTCATTGGAAGAAGTACATTACCATCAGTAGTATTTTCAGAAGTATGAATATCTACTTCGATTCGACCGACTTTAGAAGCACGCTGAAGCTCATTTAGGTTCATCTCAGGGCCTAAGAGACCCTCAGTTTGTCCGAAAACAGCTCCTATGATGTCTGCGCGTTCAACAAGCCCATCGACTTCAAATGATAATTTAACGTGATATTTGACGAAACCTGTGTATGGCAAATTATTCTCATCTCCTTAGTATTCAATAAGCTCAAGTTTAAAATCGTAGTTATAAGTGCTTGTGGCAAAAAATTTGTTTTCAGTAATAAAATAAAATAGAAATTGAGAAAAATGATTATTCAGTAGTAAATGATGAACCGCATGAACAACTTTTTGTTACATTTGGATTATTGATTTTGAAT
>LUMJ01000460.1_pt1 | contig 12499 bp, 14 predicted proteins | sample 729631 | NCBI WGS metagenome assembly LUMJ01 (sample SAMN03860266, study PRJNA289734) | marine metagenome | biome: seawater column; feature: ocean; material: water; isolation source: Red Sea water column Station 22 - depth 500m | place: Saudi Arabia: Red Sea | collected 2011-10-15 | depth 500 m | reverse complement strand
GGTTATTTTTAGTCATAATTTACCTTCTTTTTATTATAAATTTAGTTAACGAATCATAGATACAAATGTACACATTTTGTTCTTTTTATCAATAGTTAATTAAATCTTTTAAAATCAACACTTTTTCAACAAATAGTAAAAATTTTACTGTTTTAAATTCAGCTGCTTAGCAGTAAGTCGACCTATCGCTGATAGAAGATTAAATTGAGATATAAGAAAATTTCTTTCCGAGCTCGCTAAATTTATTCTAGAATTTAGTAAAATTGTTCGCGACTGAATGACTTCTAAAGTAGTCCTACTATTACCAGATTCATATTCCACAGTTATTCCTTCATTTGCAATTTCTGCAGCCTTTACCTGTGATCTTATGGAATCTAATACACTTTTTGAAGATTGATAAGTAGACCATGCATTAGCTACATCTGTCTCTACTGCTTTTTTGCTGTCTTGAAATAGGAGTTCTTTTTGATTTCTGAGCTCTTTAGCTTTTCTCAAATTAAATATATTGCTACCCCCAGAAAATAAAGGCCATGTTGCTGTAGCTGATATAGTTTGTTGAGTTCTATCTTTTACAGTAGCACTAATATCATCCTGTTCAGCAATTTTATAAGACAGTGTAGCATAAGGTGAGAGATCTGACCCGGCAATAACTACGTCCAGTTTGGATTGTTCAAATTCCAATAATGCGATTTGGAGATCGGGATTTTCAGAATTTGATATTCTATAAGCCGCAGCTAAACTTTCAGGTAAGTTTAAGTTAATTTCTTTTATTTCTTGAATATTTTTTGATGGTTTTTTTCCAATTATTTTTTCAAAATTGGCTTTGCTAGTCACTAAATCATTTTGAGCAGCTATTAATTGCGCTTTTGCTCCCGCAAGAGAAGATTCTGATTGAGCTAAATCTGTTAAGCTTATTTCTCCCTTCTCTAGCCTATTTTGGTCAGTCTCAACCTGTCTTTCTAATAAATCGATATTCATTAAGTTAATATTTACTTTCTTTCTGCTTAATAATAGATCTGTGTGAACTTCTGCAGCTGCTAATAAAATTTCTTGTTCAACTTTTTTAAGTTTAAATTCTGCTAAATTATGTTCATATTTTTTTTTCTTTAAATTTGCAACACCTCCAAATCCTTGAAAAATTTTTTGTTCTATAGTTACTGACTGTTCTGATGGTCGAAAATTAGTATCATCTCCTGGATTTGTATTTTCTTGTTCTGATACATAACCTGAGATTGTAATGCTAGGCAAAAATTCACTAACCGCTTCCCCTTTTTCTTCTATAGAAGCTCGCATACTGGCTCTTTCAGCATTTAGTTTTGAATTTTTTGAATAAGCTGAATTTAGAGAATCTAATAGCGTATTTGCCTTCGACTCATTAAATCCTGAAACAAAAAATACAACTATAAAAATTTTTAATAAACGTTTCATTATATCATTATTTAAATAAAACCTTTTTTACTCCATGATTTTTTTTCAATAACATAACTACCGATGCAGATTTACAACTTATTTTCTTGAAGAAGTCTCCATTTAAAAACCATTTTAAAACTTGGAATTTTCATAAAAATAAAATGGTCTATCATCGAAAAAAGTTTTTTGTATTCTTTCTTAAGTTTTTCATTTACATATTTTCTCCATTTCAAATCTTTGTCTTCATATTTTTCAAGAGTATTTATTGGTTTTTGTATTAAAGAACTTGATTGAGGTTTTGCTCCAACACACCAACCTTCTAGTATTATTATTTCTGGTTTTCGTTTTACATTATACCAATATTTTTTTTTTAGGCGGTCATCTGCTGCTTTTTCAAATTTTGGTAATTTAATTTTTTTAAAATTTTTTTTTCTAATAATGTTAAAAAAATTTTTAACTAAATTTATATCATGTGTGCCAGGTACACCTCTTGTTTTGAGCAAAGGGTGTATTTTATTTGATATTTTATTACGATCCTCCAAAGCCTTATAAAAATCATCAATAGAACTAACATGGATTCTTCTTTTAAAGAATTTTTTTAAAATAATTTTTAGAATACCTGTAACTGTTGTTTTTCCTGAACCTTGCCCTCCAGAAAATCCTAAAATTAAAGTTTCTCCTTTTTTTTTATATTTATTTTCAATCCAAAATGATATGGGTATATAAATTTTTTTTAAGCTTTTTATTTTTTCTGCTTTAGATTTTCCTAAAATCTTTTCTTTATTTAGAAATTTAAAATAGTCTTCTTTTACGTTATTAAAACACTCATTAACTGATCGCATTGCATTAATTATTTTTATCTAGGGGATGATTTTCGCCATCATTAACAATTATATTTTTTAACTCAAGCGGCTTAATTCCTTCTACGCACGCGACGTTTATCATATAAACTTTATCGTGATTGCTTCTTGGATTTGTATGAGTATAAATTCCACACTTTGAGCAAAAATAATGCTCGGCTACTTTTGTATGATATTGATAAAGAGTTAAAAGATCTTGTCCTTTGATAAGTTTAAAATTTTCTGGGCTAACTGGTGTCATTATATAACCTTTTCTTTTGCAAATTGAGCAGTTGCATCTAACAAGCTTTTCAAAACCTTTTTCTGGTAATTTTACTTCAGCCTCTACCCCACCACAGTGACAAGTTAGTTTTTTCATTTGTTTTTTAATTTAAATTCTTTAGCATGATTTTCATATTGTAGTAATACTTATCCACATCATAACCAGATCTAGTTTTAATGTTCATGCTTTGATTCAGTTTAGATTCTTTTTTGGACTCAAAATACAACCTATTAGAGCTTTTCCACATATTGCTATATCTTTCCTTCTATTGTAGATTAGAACAAAAAGAGAACATTATGAAATTAGTATTACCATTTCACGTGAACAAAGTTGGAGCTGGCTTTCCTTCTCCCGCAACAGATTATGTTGAAGATGATATCGATCTTAATGCTCATTTAATAAAAAATATACCATCTACATTTCTTATCCGAGTGCAGGGAAAATCTATGAGTAATATCGGAATTTGTGATGGTGATCTTTTGGTGGTAGATAAAAGTTTAAATCCAAAAAATTTTTCAACTGTAATTGTTAATATAAATGAAGAACTGGTTGTAAAAAGTTTCATAAAAGAAAAAGATCAATCTTTTCTAACCTCTGGTTCAAAAAAATTCAAAGACAAAATTAATTTAACTGAAAATCCTGAAATTCTTATTTGGGGTGTAGTAACTTACGTAATCCATGCTTTATAGCAAAAATAAAATAGCACTGGTTGATTGTAATTCTTTTTATGTTTCTTGTGAGAGGCTATTCAATCCATCAATAAATAAAAAGCCAGTTGTAGTTCTTTCTAGTAATGATGGTTGTGTAATATCCAGATCAACGGAAGCAAAAATCTTAGGAATAAAAATGGGAGAACCATATTTTAAAGTAAAAAAAATAGTAAAAGAAAATGATGTAAAAATTTTTTCAACAAACTTTGCATTATATGGAGATATATCAAGAAGAGTTATGAAGACTTTAAAACAATTTTCTCCACAAATGGAAATTTATTCCATTGATGAAGCTTTTTTAGATTTATCTTCAGTAAAAAATGAGGATTTGCTAGAACATGGTTATAAAATTAGAAAAACTGTTTTAAAATGGACCGGTATACCAACAAGTATTGGAATTGGAACAACAAAAACTTTAAGTAAAGCAGCTAATTATATTGCTAAAAAAGAAAAATCGGGAGTTATTGATTTAGTAAATTCAGAAAAAATAGATGAACTTCTTTCGAAAATAAAAATAAATGATGTATGGGGTGTTGGGCGACAACTAACAAAATTCTATATTAAAAATGGAATAAATACAGCTTATGATCTTAAAAAAATGCATAATGGTTGGATAAAAAAAAATACAAATGTTTTTGGATCGCGTACAGCAATGGAGTTAAGAGGATTTTCATGTGCTTCTTTAGAGCCTTATGAAGAAAAAAGAAAAAATTGTTGTGTATCAAGATCTTTTGGAAAAAAAGTTACAAAGTTAGAAGATCTTAGTGAAGCTATAACAATACATTGTCTAAATGCAGCTGAAAAAATAAGATTAGATAAACAAACAGCAAAAAAAATAACCGTTTTTATAAGAACAAGTCCTTTCCAAATGAAAAATAATTATTACGCAAATTCAAAGGATATCGATCTACCAATAAAAACAAACGATAGTATTATACTAATTCAACACGCTTTAGCTGCTTTAGAAAGTATTTACAAAAAAGGTTACCGATATCAAAAAGCAGGTATAGTTCTTGCAGGCTTAAAAGATGCTAATATTTATAACCAAAATTTATTTTCAACAATCAATAATGATGAAAAAAGAATAAAATTAATGCAAGCAATTGATCATACAAATATTAAATACGGACGTAATGCTTTAAGTATTGCGCAGGCAAGATTAAAAAAAAAATGGAATATCAAAAGACAGTATTCTTCTAAAATTGATACAGCATGTTTTAATTTTTTACCGACTGTTAAGATTGCTTAAAACATCAATACTATCAATGTTTTCTAAAGAGCTATTTAATTCTTTATTATTTTCACGAGAAGAAACCTTAAGGATTAAAAGCAAAAAAATGAGAACAGCGAATGCCGGAAATAAAGTGATAACAGAAAGATTGTCGTAAACAAAAAATAAATAAAAAATTGCAAATAGAACAGAACGAATTATTACAGCCCCTCTAAAAACAGCAATAATAGAAAAAGAATGTATTAAAAGATTAAATAAATTCATCTGTGATGGGCCAAAATATCTTTGTCCTCTAATTGACGGTACCGATACTCGATCAGAAATAACTTTCATAACAGAGCCAGAAAAACTGCTCCAAATGCAAGCTTCTTTAGCTAATCTAGTGGCATCTGCTTTTGGTAAACAGCTATAATTACCAAATTTAATGAGTTTGCCCGTAAAAACATATGTCAAAATTTTATGACTTTCATATAACAGTTTAAAGAAAGGTCCCTCGGAGCGCTTTATTCGATCTAGTGTCACCGTTTTAGATGGATTTTCTTTAGATCTATTAAATAACAGAGCGAGTTCTTCAGGTCTATCCTCGCCATCTCCGTCCATCACAATTACATAATCAAAGTTTTCTTTTTCAGTTAAATATTTTAATCCAGCGGCATTGCACCTTGCGTGGCCTCGATTTTGCTTCATGTTCACAACTCGAACGGATTTTATTTTCTTAAAACCTATTTCGGTTTTTGGTCTTTCTTCTGTTGAAGCATCATTAACAATCAAAACAGATACTTCCGCATCCCAATCTTTAATCTGCACATCAATATTTTCTAAAAGCTTAAATACTGATTTCCAATCATTATAAACAGGCATTAAAATAATATATTTTTTCATTTAAGGTCTTGAGCTTTAAATACCACAATAGCTTTCTCTGTAAATATTTCTACATCTTCTTTCCAGGAAACAATATTACAACCATTTGTCGGTCTCGGTTTTAGATGGTAACATAGATTTCCTGCCAACCATTCGTTTCCAATAATATAATTTATTTTTTTATGACCTTTGCCGTTCAAATATAATTTGACCATATAAGCTTTTTCTTTTCCTTTATAATCAGTTCTTTTATCAGTTTGTGTTATTGAAATATAAGCATAAGCAAATGGAGAAAAAATAAATAAAAAGGCGTCATCCACATAGTTCTAATTTTGACACCCATGATCATAGAAGTTAAAAACATTAAAATGATTGGAACTATATTGATAGTTAATAAAAATAATAATTTTTTATCTTTAAAATTAAATTTTGTTTTGAGTTTTGAAACTATAAATAAAAACATTACAAAGAGAGGTATGAGTATTCCGATTTGTTTCCCTAAAAATATAATAGGATGAAATAGGTGATCTAAGAAATTTTGATCTCCTGTACCTGTTCTGTGAAGACCATAAGTAATTGTAATATAATCATTGTCGGTTAGCCAAATTAAGTGAGGCAACAAAACCAGGAAAAAAGGAATTAAAGAAATTAAACATTTAAAATTAATTTTCTTTTTAATAATCATATAAAGAAAAAATACATCCATTGCGATAAGCAGATAGATAAATAAATATTTTGATAAAATTCCTAGAGCCGCAAATAAACCAAACAGAAGCCAATCGATAGTTTTATTATCTTCGAATCCTTTCCAACAATAGAAAACCGATAATGCCCAGAAAGGTAACTGACATACATTCACGTTAAATTCTGGAGTGGTAAAATTATAAAAATAAATTCCTTCTAAAAGTAATATTGAAATTAAGCCTAAAATTGAGCTTTTAAAAAAGTCTTTAGAAAATTTAAAAACAATAAAAAAAGCTGATACAACAAAAATTTGGCTTAAAAAATAATACGCCCAATCTTGATTTCCAAAAATTTGATAGAAAATCTCAACTATAAAAGCACTTAAGGGCGGATGCTTGTTAAAACCCCATTCTAAATTACTTCCCCAGGCTAGAGCTTCAATGGTGTCCAATGGAAGGTTGTTATTTGAAAGACCAGGAATCAGAGTCCATACAACAAGATGAACAAATAAAAAAATTATTAATGTTTTATTAACTTTATTTTTTTCGATTAGCATGCCTTGAATTTATACAAGTTTATGTCTCTTGACACCTGGAAAAACGTCAATATACTCACCGACCTTAACATTATTATTGATAGCAAGATGGTAAAAAAATATATCCCCAATGAAAAAGAAAAGTACATGTGCGCTAAGCAAAAGATTTTTTTTAAAAAAAAATTGCTTGAGTGGAGAGGGGATATTGTTAAATCCAATAGTAAAGTTTTATATTTGAATGAAATTGATCATGAAATTTCTTCAGCAGATGTAGTCGATCAAGCATCTTCGCAAACTGAAAAAACTGTTGAAATGCGTACTTTAAATAGACAAAGAAAACTTTTATCAAAAATAGACAAAGCAATTAATAAAATTAAAGATAATACTTATGGTTATTGTGAAGAAACTGGTGAACCTATCGGTATAAAAAGATTAATCGCAAGGCCTATAGCCACATTAACTATTGAAGCTCAAGAAAAACATGAAAAAAATGAAAAAATATTTGCAGATAGCTAAATTAAATTTTTGGTATTTTTTCACCTTTTTTTAAACCATCGTATCCTCTTATTACAGCTTCTCTTTTAGAAATAGTATTGTACCAGCAACTTAAGTTAATGAAATTTTTAAGTCCGATATCATGTATTGGATGTCTTGCTATCCACGGAAAAGTTGCAATATCTGCAATTGTATATTCGTTTCCTGCTAAAAATTTTGATTTTTCCAAACGTTCATCTAAGTCTTTGTATATAGTTTTGGCAATTTTAAAATAACGGTCTTCTCCCCATTGACTTTTACCGGGGGCATAGTGATGAAACTGATGATGTTGACCTAATAATGGACCAATATAAGCTACTTGACCAATAAGCCACTGATTAATTGAAATCTTATTATTTTTGTCATAAAACTTTCCGCTCTTTTCAGCTAAATAAATTAAAATAGCTCCCGATTCAAAAATACTAATATTATTTTCATGATCTGTTATTACAGGTATTTTGCTGAATGGACTAATTGATCTAAACTTGGGATCAAATTGATCACCTTTTTTAAGATTAACTAAAGTAACTTTGTAAGGATATTGAATTTCCTCCAACATGATAGATATTTTTTTGCCATTTGGAGTGTCTGCATAAAATAATTCAATCAATTTTTTTAACTCCCAGTCTTTCATGCATACTTTTTGAGGTCGTCGTAAATTCAAATCTATATTTTTCATTTGGTCGAGCTAATTTAAAGCATGCTCTTGATGCAAGAGCTCCTTCGTGAAAACCGGATAAAATTAATTTTAGTTTACCTGGGTAAGTACAAATATCTCCAATCGCAAATATCCCTTCTTTATTCGTTTGGAAATTTTCAGTATTAACTGGTATATGCTTTTTATCCAAATTTAAACCCCACTCAGTAATAGGACCTAATTTCATTATAAGACCAAAAAAACCCAGCACATAATCAGTTGCAATTTTTTCAATTTTTCCTTCATCATTTTTAATTGTAATTGCACTTACTTTATCTTGACCCTCTATTGAATTAATTTGAAATGGAGTTTTTATTTTTAATTTTCCTTCTTTTTCAAGTTTTTTTGCTACTTCAATGGAATGCTCCGTTCCTCTAAATTCATTTCTTCTATGTATTAAAACTATATCAGAAAATTTTGATAATTCGATTGCCCAATCTAAAGCTGAATCTCCACCTCCGAAAATACAAATTTTTTTATTTTTGAATAAAGTCTTATCTTTTATTGAATAAAAAACACCATTGTTTTCAAACTTTTCCGCTTCTTTAATCGGAAATTTTCTAGGTTCAAAAGAACCAACTCCTCCAGCGATAATTATGTTTGGTGCAATGAAAACTTTCTTTTTATTTGTTACAATTTTCCAATTACTGTTTTCTTTAGAAATTTCTTGAACTCTTTCTTTCAAATGAAAATTAGTTTTGAAAGGTTTAATTTGCTCTAATAAATTTTTTGTTAAACTTTCTCCAGTGCATTCAGGGAAAGCAGGAATATCGTAAATAGGTTTGTCTGGGTAAAGTTCTATGCACTGACCGCCTATTTTATCAAGATTATCTACAACTTCTGCTTTGAGTCCTATTAAACCTAATTGTTGTACAGTAAATAAACCTACTGGCCCTGCCCCGATTATTAAAACATCAGTTTTAATCATAATTTAATTATCCTTGCTTTGATGGCATTTTTACAACTAGACCATCTAAATCATCTGTAGCAGTGATTTGACATGTTAATCTGCTGAATTTATTTGGCTCAAAAGCCATATCGAGCATATCTTCTTCGGCAACTTCTTTCTTTTCTAATTTATCAAACCACTTTTCATCAACATACACATGACATGTCGCACAAGCACAAGATCCTCCACAATCAGCATCAATGCCTGAAATATTATTTTGTACAGCTCCTTCCATAACGCTTAATCCGTTCGGAACATCTATGACATGAGATTTTCCATTATGTTCGATATAGGTAATTTTTGGCATGGTTTGATTACCTAGATATATGCTAAATAAAATAATGCAATAGATAAAATGATATGTTTTAATAGTTTGTTGAATTTTTTCTTATGCCAACAAAATATCAAGAAATTTATCAGAGATCTATAAAGGATGCCGAGGGCTTTTGGTCTGAAGTTGCTAATGACATATTTTGGTACAAAAAACCTACAAAAATTCTAAATTCTGACAATCCTCCTTTCTACAAATGGTTTCAGGACGGGACTACAAACTCTTGTTACAATGCAGTTGATCTACACGTTAAAAATGGCAAGGGAGAAAAGACTGCCATTATCTATGATAGTCCAATTACAAATTCACAAAAAAAAATTACCTATGCCCAATTAAAAGAACAGGTCTCTAGTTTTGCTGGAGCGCTAGTAAATCAAGGCATAAAAAAAGGAGATCGAGTCATAATCTATATGCCTATGATTCCGGAAGCAGTAATCGCTATGCTCGGATGTGCAAGAATTGGTGCCGTTCATTCAGTCGTTTTTGGTGGTTTTGCCGCAAATGAGCTCGCTAGCAGAATTGATGATTCTAAAGCAAAAATAATTTTATCTGCTTCTTGTGGTTACGAACCAGGAAAAACAATTGAATATAAACCACTCCTTAAAAAAGCAATTGAGTTAGCAAAACACAAACCAGAAAAATGCATTATTTATCAAAGAAAAGATTTTAAAGTTGATTTGGATAAAAACGAAATTGATTGGAACGATGCTGTAAAAGTTGCAAAACCTGCGGAGTGTGTTGAGATGAATGCAAACGATTATGCTTATATTCTTTACACATCTGGTACAACAGGTGTGCCTAAAGGAATTGTCAGAGATATTGGTGGACATATCGTTGCACTTAAATGGACAATGAAAAATATTTATAACATTGATCCAGATGATGTTTGGTGGTCAGCTAGTGATATCGGCTGGATAGTTGGTCACTCATATATTGTTTATGCTCCTCTGTTTCATGGATGCACAACAGTACTATTTGAAGGAAAACCTGTTGGTACACCAGACGCTGGAGTCTTCTGGAGAATTATTTCTGAACACAAAGTAAAATCATTATTCACAGCTCCTACAGCATTTCGTGCAATTAAAAAAGAAGATCCAAACGGAACTTTTTTCAAAAAATATGATTTATCATCATTTGAAACTTTATTCCTAGCAGGAGAAAGAGCGGATCCCGATACATTAAAATGGGCAGAAGGTTTATTAAAAGTTCCAGTAATTGATCACTGGTGGCAAACAGAAACGAGTTGGGCAATTAGCGCGAACTGCGCAGGAATAGGATTAGAAAAAACAAAATACGGATCCGCATGCAAACCTGTTCCGGGTTACGATGTAAAAATATTAAAGAGTGACAGTAAAGAAGCAAAACCTAATGAAATGGGAGATGTGGTTGTAAAGCTTCCTCTTCCTCCAGGAACTTTTCCAACGCTTTGGAATGCTGATCAAAGATATAAAGAAACTTATATGTCCAATTATCCTGGCTACTATCAAACGTATGATGCAGGACACATTGATGAAGATGGTTACGTTTGGATTATGTCACGAACGGATGACATCATTAATGTAGCAGGCCATAGATTATCAACGGGTGCCATGGAAGAAGTTTTAGCAGAACATCAAGATGTTGCAGAATGTGCAGTCTTAGGAATTGCAGATAAATTAAAAGGACAATTACCCATTGGTCTATTAACACTTAAAGCGGGCGTTACTAAAAAGCATGAAGACATTTCAAAAGAATGTGTGCAAATGATCAGAGAAAAAGTTGGACCCGTTGCAGCTTTTAAAACTGCGATTGTTATAAAAAGACTACCTAAGACAAGATCGGGCAAAATATTAAGAGGAACGGTAAGAAAAATCGCAGATAATGAGCCTTATAAAATGCCAGCAACTATTGACGATCCTGCAATTTTAGATGAAATTAAAGCAGATTTAAAAAAAAATAATATTTTAAAAAATTAAATGAAAAAAATCTTATTAATTTTAGTTACAACTCTTTTGTTTGTATTCAATCTTGTAATGCCAACAGAAGTATTATCTGAGGGACACCCCAAACCCAAAGAATGGAAAGGGGAAGGCACAAAAATTGAGTTTCAGTCTATTCCTGTAATTACTGTTAAAGATTTTTTAAACGGAAAAGTACCTGAAGAAGCACAAACAGTTTGGGGAACATTAAATTTTCCAGCTAATGCACCAGACAAAAACGTTCCAGTTGTTGTTGTATTGCATGGCGGGGGCGGAATCCACAATGCCGAAGAACAATGGCTGAGTGTATTTAACAGTATGGGTCTTGCAACATTTATGGTGGACAGTAACTGGCCACGTCGTAAATGTAAAAAGACGTTTAAAAAAGCAATTCCAAATTGCAATGATGTACACAAGGGTATAACTAGAATTGTAGATGCCCGTCGAGCGTTAGAACTTTTATCGAAACATCCTCGTATTGATCCAGCTCGCATCGGATGTATAGGGTCTTCACTTGGAGGCATAGGATGTCTCTATCAAAGTGTTAAACGATTTCAAAAAATGTGGGGAGCACCTGGATTAGAATTTGCTGCAAGTGTACCGATGTATCCGGTATGTAATTTTAAATATGTAGATGACGATATAATGAGTGATGAGCCAATCCGTATTCATATAGGCGATTTGGACCAATACGGTTCAGCTGCATCATGTGTAAAATACGTTGAGCGCCTTCATTTAAAAGGAAAAGATATAACAATTACGGTCTATCCAGGCGTACACCATGCTTTTGATACAATGATTACTGGTAAAAGTGGTCCTCAAATAACGTTTAAACAAAAGGGTCAATTTTTTTCTCAATGTAACTTTGAAGAAAATACTGATAGTTCAGTACTAAACGAAGAAAATCTAGGAGAGGGTTTCCAACAAATATTAACGCAAGTTGGTTTGAATGAATGGTTGGCCAGCGCAGAAGAAAAGAAAATAAAGAAATTATTTAAATGGGCTAAGGGTGGTAATAAGCGTGGTTATGCAGATGCAACTATAATATTTGATAAATCTTGTGTAACCAAAGTAGGAACGAACAAATACGACGAAGCAGCAGCTAAAAAAGTTACTGGGCTTGTTAAAGAATTTTTTACTACTACTTTGCTAAAGTAGATCATTGAAAAAAATATTTATAAATAGAATAGGAAGAAGACAGTTTATAAAAACTTCTTTATCAGGGCTTGCGCTAGCAACTTTACCAGGAATTTCTTTTGCACAATCTAATCCAGATGTTGTTGTAATAGGTGCTGGCTCAGCAGGTTTATCTGCTACAGCTGAACTAATGAAACGAGGTATATCAGTTTTATGTATTGAAGGTATGAATAGAATTGGGGGTAGATGTTATACGGATATGTCAACTTTTGGAGTACCAGCTGATCATGGTGCTCATTGGCTTCACGGTCACAAACAAAATGAAATTGCTATATTTGGA
>LUMJ01000800.1_pt1 | contig 12647 bp, 10 predicted proteins | sample 729631 | NCBI WGS metagenome assembly LUMJ01 (sample SAMN03860266, study PRJNA289734) | marine metagenome | biome: seawater column; feature: ocean; material: water; isolation source: Red Sea water column Station 22 - depth 500m | place: Saudi Arabia: Red Sea | collected 2011-10-15 | depth 500 m | reverse complement strand
CTCCAATACATTATCATCATCCAAATATGCACCACTTACCAGTTTATTCCCTAAATATACTCCTACTGCAAATTTTTCTTTTCTTTCGAATCCTATTTTTTGTTTTTGACCCATTTCATTCGCCAGTATTTGTTCTTTCAATATTTCAACAGATACAGGACCTTCATTCCCTTCAGGTGATTCTGATTCAACAGACACATCAAATTTTGCTTCGATAAGTTGAGTCAATTTGTTCAGATTCTCGTCATCGGTATTTTCAATGAATTCAATGATATCTGCCAAACCGGTCTTATCTTTTGGGGGACCTAGTTTCCTTTTGTATTTGAGCGAAAAGGGGATGAGGCGTTTTTCCAGTAATTTACCTTTTCCATCTTTTGTGGTGAGCATGATCTCTTTTGGAGCATTCACATAATCATATGATTGAACGTATAGCAAAATGTCATTTTTATCATAAAATTCTGTTTTTCTTAAGAAATCATTCTTCTTAAAAAACAATTTATGCATTCCAACTTTTATGGAATCATCCCTGAAATATTCTGACACGATCACTTCCTTTGAACGATTCTGTTTATTTCCATCCATATATTTAAAGGTATAAAAATAATACACCTGCCCTAACTTATCCTGAACAATGGCGGAATGAGGACGATTGTCTTCCCGTTCACGGATCATCACTCTCCAGCCGGGACGCATTTCACTCAATTCTTCTTTGAAAAGAAATTCATCGAACATGGTCAAGGGTTCACGCACATGAAATTCAATGAAATATTTTGAACGAGTTCCTTCCTTGTTCCACTTGAAAACATAGGACCAAAGCTGCCGCCTGTACTCGTCAAAATAGGTCACTCGTTTGATACGGCCGCTTTTACTGAAAGATACTTCGTAGAAAGGACGTCCATCCAATTGGTCCATGGTCAACCCATCGGACAGGTCACGTTTTTCAACATCCCAGTAACCATAATAGAGTTTTAATCCGGATAATTTTTCACGGCCTTTCTTTCTTCCAGGGACATATTCCACATTCAGCAGTTTTCCCTGCCCTGTATATGTTGATTTGAAATGGGACTTTCCCTTTACATCTGGCTTTTCTGTCTCGCCATCCAAGATATCTCTTCGTTCAATATCTGTTGGGAAGTATTTCACCACCGTATCCTGTTCCTGGGCCAAATTCACACCAAGGGCCAACCATATAAACACTGTTCTAGCCATAAGCCCACACAACTATGGACATGAGAATGATGACCATTGAAAATCCAAATATTTCTCCAGTTCGGACACTTTTATAATAATCATCAATATCATGGCCCAGACTTTTATAAGAAAGAGCTAAATGGACCATTTCCCCTGTTTCTACCATTACATCCTGAGTCCCCATCATTCGAATATCTCTAGACAAAGCACGTGTATCCAGGTCATTGTCTTCAATATCAGGGAAAAAGCTAACTTTATGCCAACCGGGAAGGACATCAATATTATGTGTCAATGGTGTATAGCCCACAAGATGTCCATCAATATAAATGGGAATATCTTTCGTATCACACTCAATGGATATGGCAGTTCTCCCTTGGCCGGTAATAATAGTTAAAAAGCAAAATAAAATTGTGAATGAATATTTCATTATGGTATGAAAATTATTCGGAAGCAGTTTGAAGTTGGGCTTGGAGCTGACCTACTTTCAGGATGAGCTCACTGCTGTCCTCCCCGGATGATTCTGCTTCACGGATCTTCATCCTGGTTTCCTTTATCTCATCTTTAATGGGTTGAGTTTTCAAGGTAAGAATACATTCTATTACATTGGCTTTTGGGTCGCTCACTTCATTATCACTCATGAGAATTCGGGCAGCTAATTCCCTGTCTTCTTTATCTTCGATGGATTCCAGAACTTCTGAAGATGTATCGGTTCCAAGTTCCAGTAATTTTTCAATAATATTTCGTAAAAGAGGTTCTGTAAAGAGATCTTTATTAGCGCTCACAAGATCCTTTGTATCACGTCCATTGGCTAAAAGCGCATGGATGATCTCGACCTGTGCTTTTTGTACCACGGAAGAAAGGTCATTGGATTGGGCTGTCGTGGATCTTCCAAGATCCGGAGGCCTGCGATTGTTGGTTACAGTGTTGCGGAATTGCCGGATCATTTCATCCTCATTGATATTCAACCTTCCAGATAATGTCCTCAACAGATCATCCCGGATGATACCATCTTTCACACCGGCGATCTCACTCAATATCTCCTTCACAAGTGCAGACCGTTCGACTGCAGGTAGGTCAACAGCATTCGAGTATTCAAGATGATAATTCATAACAGGCATGGCATCATTAAGTCCTTCATTGATCCCATCCATACCATCGCGCCTGACCCAGTCATCCGGGTCAATACCTTCAGGGGTTCTGACCACAAACGCAGCGATCCCATTTTTAAGCAAGGCATATCCGGCACGTAACGCTGCTTTTTGGCCGGCTTCATCCCCATCGTACATTAAGTACACTTTTTTAGTGATCTTCCCTATCTGGATAGCATGCCGATCGGTAAAAGCCGTCCCTGATACAGCCAAAACATTATGGATCCCAGACTGATAAAGCTGAAGGAAGTCCATATATCCTTCTACTATTATCGCAGATCCTTCTTCGCGTATACTTGTTGCTGTATTATGATATCCATAAAAAACTTCACTCTTTCGATAGAGCGGTGTCTCTGGAGAATTCATGTATTTGGCTGGATCATCACTGTCAAAAACCCTTCCGCCGAATGCAATTATCCTTCCGGATCGATTCATGATAGGAAACATGATCCGTGAACGAAACCGGTCCACAACCCCGCTCTTCCCTTTCCCGAACAGTCCGGATTTGTCTATACTTTCCCGTGAATATCCTTTTCCACGTACACGATCGGTCAAAAATTCCCAGGAGTCTGGAGCAAAACCCACATTGAATTTTTTCAATGTATCATTTTCCAATCCACGCTCCGTTAGATATTCCAATGCTTTCTTTCCTAATTCTGAATGCAGCTTTTCTTCATAGGCACTAGATGCGATCTCATGGAGCTCATATAATTGGGTAAAGAGTTGTTTGGAGCCACTGTCACCAGATAGTTGAACTTCTATACCCAAGTCCTTTCCTAACTGTTGGACTGACTCCACAAATGTCAGATTTTCCTTTTCCATCAAAAAATTGAATACACTACCTCCGGCTCCACAACCAAAACAATGGTAGATCTCTTTTTCCGGGGCGACGCTGAATGACGGAGTTCGCTCGGAATGAAAGGGGCATAGTCCAAAATAGTTCTTTCCCCGTTTTTTCAGATCCACATATTTAGATACAACATCAACAATATCTGCTGAACTGCGGATACGGTCAATGGTCTCTTGGCTGATCCGTGCCATCAGATCCCTTTTTCTGAATCAGACAATAATTTCTGGACAAATTTTTCACTCTTGGCCACAGGATCCTCCAGGTTGAATGTATGGATGACCTTTGAACGGGTTGTTTTTAAGAATGATGCGATCATAGAGCGTGAATGGATGATCTCGCTAAACTCATATTTGGGTACAATATCCACCACCCATAAGAATAACATTATAACCAGTCCGCCTTTCAATGCACCAAAAGCAAAGCCCATCCCTTTATTCAGCGTTTTTGTACTATTGGTCGTTACAAATATGTGGATCAATTTTGTAACGATCCTCATTCCCAATAGAAAAGCAATGAATATGGTTATGAATGAAAAAACCATGACGACCCAGGGATTTATGTTGAGCAAATTCAAGATCACTCCTGATAGGTCTAGATAATAACCCCATGAGAACGAAATGGCAACAATGAGTCCAAGAAGCCGCCCCAGTTCTTCTACCAGGCCCCGCTTAAATCCGATATATCCCAATCCAATGATGAATGAAAGGGATAACAGATCCAGAAAAAGGATCATTGAAGCTTGTCACGAACAAGTGATTGAGCCATTTTCCCATCCGCCTGACCGCCGGTCCGTTTCATGATCTCCGGCATGACCTTGCCAATATCTGACATTGAGGAAGCACCTGTCTCTGTAATGATGGTATCTATAAGCTGATTCAATTCATTCTCTCCCATCATTGTAGGAAGATATGTTTCCAGAATGTTGAGTTCACTTTCTTCCTTTTCCACCAATTCACCTCTGCAGGCTTGGGTATACATTTCAATGGCTTCTTTTCGTTGTTTGACCAAAGTTTTTATTACCTGAATTTCTTCTTGGTCTGTCAGATCATCTCTCTTATCTATTTTTTTATCCTTCAGTTTTGAAAGAGCTCCTCTCAAAGTAGTAGCTTTCTCCTTCTCTCCACTTTTCATGGCAGCATACATATCGTTTTGTAATGTATCAAATAAACTCATTTTATTCCTTTTTATCCTTGGTCGATCCGCTTCATGGCCATGAGCAAACTGTCTTGATCTGTTTCAAAACCAATGAATCGACGCCCTAATATTTTTGATGCGGTCCCGATGCTCCCTTTTCTCATGAACGGATCCAAGACCCAACTTAATTTAAAACTACTGGCCTCTAAAATTTTACTGATGAGCTTTTCAGGAATGTCACCTGTTTCCTGTTCCAGGTCTATAGAGAAATATTCGATCCACAGGTTGGACATTTCTTCCACATTCTCATCCATGTCTGTTTTTTGGTCATTGGAGATCACAGACATGTTAAACACAAAATCTCCTGACTTTGTGGCCATCCAAATATCCCCGATCTCATTGAACCATGTATTTCCCTGATCTTTTTTCCGAGCTTTTCGGTCTTTCCATGTGATCCGTGTCTGGATTCGAAAATGATCACTCAATAGTGAATGATACATTCCGGAAAACCGCCAACCGCACATAAGGTATATAGCGCCAGTCTGTTTCAATGTGCGATAACTTTCTTTTAACCATTCGCTGTTCCACGAATAATATTCCTGAAGGGTCATCTTTTGTCCTTGTGAACCGATATCTCTCCATGGACTGACAGGAGGAGATGTGATCAACAGGTCCAGTGAATTATCCGGGAGACGTTTCAAACCATCCAAGGCATCCGACAAAAAAAGGCCTTCTTCCATGGTGACCTGTGTCATGGCGATCTCATCGGATCTTTTGATGGCCGGTAAATAGCGATTCAGGTCATCTACTGACAATCCGGGATAGGGTTCCATGGGATTGGAGAATAAGGGGTTTAGCTGTTCTTTTTTCATAAAATCAGGGGGAAAATTTACATGCTTCTATTGTCAAAAATACATGGATTAAAGTTTGTTGACATTCCTCAAATCCCAAGGCAAATTCAATTCATGATGTTAAAACCAAAAGTGTTATTTGTATGCACCGGAAATTCATGCCGTTCCCAGATCGCAGAAGGAATATTAAGAGAAAAAGCAGGAGATCATTACGAAGTGTTCAGCGCCGGGAGCCATCCCTCCCACGTTCATCCCATTGCCATCAAGGTCATGGAAGAATGGGGTATCGATATTTCTCATCATACATCCGACCCCATTGATCACTTTTTGGATAAAGGGATAGATGTTTTAATCACCGTCTGTGACCATGCTGATCAGGTCTGCCCTCAATTCCCCGGCGATGTCGACAGGCATCATTGGAGTATCAAGGATCCGTTCGCCGGATGGGATTACAATGAAGATCAATTAGATTCATTCCGGGAAACAAGACAAACTGTCATGGAGCGGATCGATGCATTTCTTGAGTCAAAGCAAAATGAATAGATCCTGTTATGCTTAAGAGGGTCTTTTTTTCGTTCTATTTTATTCAATTTATCTACGGGCAGCTATTGATCACAGAGGTCATGTATGACCTGGATGGTTCTGATTCACCAAACGAATTCATAGAAATATTTAATGCATCTTCCACAGACACATTAGACCTTAACGGTTGGCATATCCGGGACCGAACATCAGTAGATGCATTGATGGATTCAGGCTATGGGTTGATCCTTTTACCGGAGTCGTATGGATTAATAATGGAAGGTGATTATAGTTTTGCCAATGGAATATATGCTGACTCCATTCCGGGAAATGTTTTATTGATCAAGGTTGACGACTCCAGTATTGGAAACGGCCTTTCAACACAAGACTCCATCTTTATTATTTCCTCAAATGGGGTCGTCCAGGATTCAGTTGGATGGACGGATATTTCGCCGGACGGCTTTTCACTGGAAAAGATCCGGATCGAACTGCCTAACTCACTATCTAACTGGTCTCCCAGTATTGATTCACTGGGGACCCCCGGTAAAATCAACAGTGTTGAACCATTGAATATTGATGGTGAATTGATAGCAGAAACTGTTGGTGCTGATCCAAGTATTATTGGCCCGAATGAAACACTGACCATCAGCGGATATGTAACTAATCAGGGACGAACTGTCATAAGCGGCGATGTGGAGATCAAAGAGGGCGATAATGTACTGGAATCAATTTTTGTCAACGGACTGGATGAACTGGATACGACAGAATTCTCAACTTCACTTGGACCTTTTTCATGGGGCCATGGCCTGTTGACCGTAACATTTTTGGTGAGCAATGATGAAGATACGACCAATAACGAAACAGAGGTTGAATTTGGTGTTCGATTTCCTGAAGGGATCATTACCATCAATGAATTCCTTCCTTATCCAGAGAGCGGTGAACCGGAATTTGTGGAATTTGTTTATCATGGTGAAGATCCTTTGACACTAACTGGATGGGGGTTGGCAGATCGGTCATTAAATCCGGCAGAATTTTCAGGTGTGACAATCAATGATGAGCATTACCTTGTCGTGGGAGCAGATTCATCTCTTTTTACATCGGCCCCGGACACCAGTGTATTTTTAACAACACTTACATCATTCCCTGCATTGAACAATGGTGGAGATGAGATCAAATTATTCGATCCATTTAACACATTGATAGACTCTCTTGAATATTCAGACCATTGGGGGTTCAGCAGAGGTCAATCCATGGAAAAAGTTTATACGGAATCCTTATCTTCTGATTCAACCAACTGGAGCCCATCCATCGACCCCGAGGGTCAAACTCCGGGAGAACGAAATTCGGTCATGCCCTGGCCCATTGATGGAATGATAATTTCTGAATTGATCACATACTTTCCTACAATTCCATCTCATTCCGATTCTATTCAACTCATTGTCCCCATTAGAAACAGTGGACAGGGGTCTATTGATGGAGATATTTATATTGAATATGAAGAAGAAGAACTGGTCAGCACATCCTTTTCCATAACAACTCCTGGAGATACGACAACAATTATATTATCAATAGCACCGCTGCCATCTGGAAGTCATGATCTCTTTCTTGCCATGGATCTGCAAGGGGACGGAAATATCTTAAATAACTCGGATACGGTTCAGGTCAAGGTCCGTTATCCATTTGGGACATTAAAGATCAACGAATTCATGTCCCGGCCAAATAATGATCAAAGTGAATTTATTGAACTGGTGAGTTTTGAATCAGTATATCTGTCCCGATGGGCGTTCAGTGATAATTCAACGCAACTAAAGTCCATGGAACTATCAGCGGTTTCAGATGGTGACTACATTATTTTAGCACCTGATTCAATCCTTTATCCTCTTGAAAATGCTAATGCGCATTTCATTGTCAGTGAGGATGGGTGGGGGTCATTGAATAATTCAGGGGATGGTATTTTTGTTTATGACCATACCGGAAGCATCATTGATTCGATGCATTATGACTCTAATTGGCAGCTAGGTGATGAAATATCCACTGAAAAATCGGGTCATCCAACTCTATTGCTTTATTTGACCTTGATGGAGGCATTCTGACCGATTCAATTTTTCATGAACCCCATTTCCCAACGAACGATGAGACCGTTACTCTTTACGCTTACATCATGAACATGGGAGTGACTGAATTTGATGGTACCCTGGAAATTCTGATCAATGGTGATGAATATGGAACAACCTCCTTCCCTACCATAGCTCCCGGGGACACGTTGATCCATGGAATGAGCTTTGGTCCATTGGTTTCCGGATACCATTCTATTTTACTTGACCTCAAAATTAGCGGGGACGAAAATTCCTCCAATGACGCTGGGACGGATACTGTCTGGGTCAGCTATGAACACGGGTCCGTAATGCTCAATGAATTCATGGCGCTGCCGGATTCCACTCAAACAGAATTCATCGAATTGGTCGCACTGGAAAACCTCACAATGGATCACTGGTCCATCAGTGATAATACACTCTCCAAAAGATCATTCAGTTTTAGTGATATAAGTGAAAATGACATTTTGGTCATAGCTCTTGATTCACTGAACACATCATTCATTCATTCCGATACAAAGTGGACCATTCCCAGCGGAGGATTCCCAGCATTGAATAATTCCAGTGATGATATATACTTATTTGATATGACTGGTGCAGTTATGGATTCTCTTTCATACAATGAGAACTGGAACATGGTGGAAAACCGATCTATGGAAAAATACCGGCCGGAATTTGATTCAAGTGACTCATCCCGCTGGGCAGTTGCCGTAAATGAAACCGGTCAAAGCCCGGGTGAAAAGAACAGTGTTTATTATGGAGAACTGGAAAAAGAAGGGCAATTGATATTAAATCCCGATCCATTTTCTCCTGATGGAGATGGAAAGGATGATGAATTGTATATCCAGTATAAACTCCCATTTGAATATGGTGTCATTTCTATCCAGATCTTTGATGTGATCGGAAGGGAGATCGCTGTACCCTATTGGAATGTATATACAGCCCAAGAAAATATCTTAACATGGGATGGAAAACGGGACGATGGCAGTGCCGCCCGGATCGGCCCCTACATCATTAAGGTCAAAGCAAAGGATTCAAACAGCAGCAAAACGTGGGAAGATATTCAAACAGTTATACTTGCAAAGAAACTATAAATATTCATTCAATTGATTTATTAATAATATCAAATTTGTTTCTTGTTTTTAAAGACAGATAAAACTTATTCTTCCCTGTTCTTTTTTCAATTCTTAACATTTATAAAAGGTTAAATAAAGATGAAAAATTATGATTCATCAAACATAAAAGATAAATGCCAGCTTTACGGGCTCGTTACATTGCGGGTGCTAATTGGGTGGCATTTTTTATATGAGGGCATTTCCAAATTAATCAATCCATATTGGTCATCGGCTGTATATTTATTAGACTCCAAATGGATCTTATCCGATCTGGCAACAACAATTGTTTCCAACCCCACTCTACTGGGAATATCAGATTACGTGAACATGTGGGGCTTGACGCTGGTTGGAATTTCATTATTATTGGGGTTATTCAGCCGTTATGGTGCTTTGGCCGGAATGGTGTTTGTTCTGCTATACTATTTGTTCGCACCGCCACTGTTAGGATTAGAATACGGGCGCCCTGGAGAAGGGAGTTACCTTATAGTCAATAAAAATCTGATAGAAGCCTGTGCCTTATTTGTACTATATACATTACCCACAAGTCATATCATTGGTTTGGATAGATTTTTCGCCAAACCAGAAACAAATTAAAGGGAGTTGATCATGAGCGATCAAACAAAACAACAAAATAAACCAAATCTAGAACGCCGAGAATTGATCAAAAGCCTGGCTACTGTTCCAGTGTTAGGCCTTTTCTTTGTAAACCTTTGGCGGAAGATTCGCAGGGACGCGTTGAAAAAATCAAACCTGCTGTCTGACTTGGTACAGGAAAAATCAGCTCCAGCTGTAATAGAGAATATTTCAAATAGCCAGCATCTCAATATCGGGGTGATCGGGTATGGAGGCCGTGGTCATCACCTTGTGCGCGGGGCTGGTTTTGCACCACCAGGATGGACGGAGAGAGCCGCGGAAAATGCACGAAAAAATAAACTGGATAAAGGTTTTGAAACCTTTATGTCACAAGATGATTTGAATTGTTCCCTGGTTGGTGTTTGCGATCTTTTTGACGTCCGTGCCGATGAGGGGGTCGCCGCATCCAAGAACGAAACTCGTCCAGGTGGAAAACCATTATCAACCGCAGTGCGATATCGTCATTATACAGAATTGTTAGCCAATGATGACATTGACGCTGTCATTGTAGCTACTCCAGACCACTGGCATTCACGGATCACAATTGATGCTGCTAAAACCGGTAAACATGTATATTGTGAGAAAGGGCTCACCCGTACGTTTGATGAAGCGGTCGAACTCTATGATACGGTTAAAAAAACAGGTATCAAATTGCAGTTAGGTCATCAGAACCGCCAGGTAGAAGCTAATGAAAAGGCAAAAAATATTATTGACCAGGGCTTGTTGGGTCCGATCAATCTGGTGGAATTGACCACCAATCGCAATTCTCCCTGGGGAGCTTGGGTGTGGGATATTCATCCAAAAGGGAATGCCAGGACCATTGATTGGGATACATTCCAGGAGCCATCTCCAAACAAGATCCCATTCGGTGAAGAAGCCCTCAAACGATTTTTCCGTTGGCGCTGCTGGTATGATTACGGGACAGGTCTTTCAGGAGATCTCTTTTCCCATGATTATGATACCTTGAACCAGATCATGGATATCGGCATTCCCAAACACGTAGCCTCCACTGGCGGCATCTATTTCTACAAAGACGGACGTGATGTTCCTGATGTATGGCACGTGACAATGGAATATCCTGATAGAGATCTGACGGTACTATACAGTGCTACTTTATCCAGCAATAATTCACGTGGCAATAGGATCATGGGCCACGATGCCACAATGCAAATGGGCGGACAATCGAATGCCGGCTCGGTGAGCGGGTTTTTTGTCACAGCCGATTCTGAATCCACCCAATACAGGGAACGTCTGAAAAGTGGTGTTATTAATCCCCAGTATCCGATCTATACGTATTCACCAGGATCCAAACAGATCGATGGTGTCACATCCGCAACTTCCCGTTATTTTGCTAATAAAGGATTGCTGTACACTTACCGAGAAGGTAAGCGCATAGACCCCACCCACCTCCATGTTAAGGACTGGCTGGATTCGATCCGGAATGACGGTACACCTAAATGCAATGTAGAAGTGGCTTTCCAAGAGGCAGTGACCTGTCATATGGCAACAGAGTCTTACCTCACCGGCAGGCGCGTGGAATGGGATCCGGTAAACCGCAAGATGATCTAAATACAAATTTCAACCAAGGTAAAATATGACTAATAATTCTCGTTTAGGATCGATGATGTTTCTCCAGTACGCCCTATGGGGTGCTTGGTTACCGGTAACTGCCCGTTATCTTTCGGCAAGTATTGCCGAAGGTGGGCTGGGCTTCAGCGGTTCAGAAATAGGAATGATATTAGGCTTGGCTGGTTCTATCGGGGCGGTAGCTGCACCTTTTATCGCCGGACAATTTGCCGACCGTTATTTCAGCACAGAACGTATATTGGCCTTTTTGGTTATCACTGGAGGTTTGGTCAAATGGTATACTTCTTACCAAACTTCATATGAAGCCTGGCTTTATCTGTCCATATTATACAGCATTCTCTATATGCCCACTTTAGCCCTGTCAAATTCCATAACGTTTGCACATATTGAAGATAAGGAAAAAAACTTTCCAAAGATTCGAGTTTGGGGAACAATTGGATGGATCGCTGCCAGTTGGGCCTTCCCAATGATCTGGCTTCAACAGGAATTATCATTTCAATTAATGCCGCCTTTTATTTCCGGCCCGGAAGTAAGCAACGTTACTGCCCGTTTGGCTGATGCGTTGAAATTCTCCGGAATTATTTCTATAGCATATGGTGTTTTCTGTTTTATGCTGCCGAATACTCCCCCAAAACATGATGCAGTTGAAAAAATGGCTTTTAAGAAAGCATTCAAATTATTTAATTATTCTTCATTTACTATTCTTGTTATTGCCAGTCTCACCGTAAGTATTATTCACCAGATCTACTTTCTACAGACGGGGCCTTTTCTTTCATATATAGGCATCAAAGATAGTCAGATCGGACCAGCCATGACTATTGGCCAATTTGCTGAAATTTTGACAATGGCTTATTTAGGTTTTTTTCTTAAGAGGTTGGGATTTAAAAAGGTGATCACGATTGGTGTTATGGCTTATTTCGCCCGCTATGTTATTTTTGGTACAACAATGCTTCCTGTTTGGGCTATTGTAGCTAGCCAGGCTTTTCATGGTTTTTGCTACGCATTCTTTTTTGCTGCGGCATACATTTATGTTGATAAAATTGCTGATGAGGATGTGCGTCATTCAGCCCAAACAGTCTTTGGAATAATTATACTTGGTGGCGGACCTGTAATTGGTGGGTGGCTTTCAGGAAAATTGCAGGAAATTTATACAACGGCCAATTTATTCGATTATTCCAGTTTTTGGTATACACTATCCGGGATTGGTCTCGCAACTGCACTATTCTTTTTCTTCCTGTTTCATGAACAGCTTAAAAAGGAAGAAGGTGAATTATGAGATCAAAACGATTAGGAATTGGTTTTATCGGTGGTGGTTTTATCACCCGTTTTCACATTCAATCCTTGATCGGTGTTCGGGATGTAGATGTGATAGGTGTAATGTCCCGCACTAAAGCGTCAGCGATAGAATCAGCAGCCCTAGCAAAATCAATTGGTGTAGGAAAAAATGCAAAAGCTTATGATACAATTACCGACATGATCGCTGATCCTGACATTGATGCTCTGTGGGTGTGTTCCCCTAACTT
>LUMJ01000958.1_pt1 | contig 12671 bp, 14 predicted proteins | sample 729631 | NCBI WGS metagenome assembly LUMJ01 (sample SAMN03860266, study PRJNA289734) | marine metagenome | biome: seawater column; feature: ocean; material: water; isolation source: Red Sea water column Station 22 - depth 500m | place: Saudi Arabia: Red Sea | collected 2011-10-15 | depth 500 m | reverse complement strand
GACATGGACGGATGCTTGGGCATATTATTTTGGAGCAAGTTATCAAGCAAATGAAGATAACAGGTTCGAATTATATGCTATAGGTGCTCCACAACGTCATGGTCATAATCTATACAAACAGAATATTGGTGCTTATGATGCTGATTTTGCTGCAAGTATAGATGGATATGATACTGAAGCACTTGGTGAAGATGGTAAGTTCAAGGATGTTGGACATAAGTTCAATCAGAATTGGTCACCAGTTGATCCATCATATACAGGTAAACAATACTATTATATGTATGGAGCTAAAACTGTTGATAGATATGATCCTAACTTCATTAATGAAAGAGAAAACTTCTTTCATAAACCATTGGTAAACCTTAACCATTTCCTAACTATCAACGACAAAACAAGGTTGAGTTCAGTCTTGTATTGGAGTGGTGGTTCAGGTGGTGGTACAGGTACTTATGGTAGGATTCCTACCTTAGATGCTGATGGTAACTTAGGTGATGATGACTATAAATTCTATTATGGTCGTAGTCCGTGGACTCGTGATTGGAATGCACTTATAGCTATGAATTCCGGTGATGACGATACAGTTTATGTTGATAAAAGGGTTCTTGTTCGTACACATGGTCCTGATAATAATCAATCTGTAGGTATTTTGAGGAATAGTATCAATCGTCAGAATACATATGGTCTTATTTCTAAACTTAACTATGATGTAAGTGATGCATTTAAATTACAGGTTGGTTTAGATTGGAGAACTGCTGGTATTGAACACGCTCGTGAAGTTCGTGATCTAATGGGCGGTGATTATTATATGGATTATGCAGATGATAATGCACCAGATGGTAAAAGAGTTGAGTTAGGTGATATAATCGCCTATCATAACGAAACTACCGTTGATTGGTTAGGTGGATTTATCCAAGGTTCTTACAGTGCTGATAAACTATCTGCTTATGGTATGGTAGGATTATCACAAATTGCATACTCATACCAAGACCATTTTACTGTGGCAGATGAAAAGATAGAATCAGACGCTATCTCTACTTTACAGTGGAAAGGTGGCGCAATGTATGATGTTACTGATGACATTAGTGTTTTTGGTAATTTCGGTATTGTGGAAAAACCACCAATTATGGATAACGTCATTTACTTTGATGGTACAGTTGCTTCAGACCCAGCTAATGAAAGATTTGTTAGTTCAGAAGCTGGATTAAATTGGAGTGCTGATAAAGTGGCTGTTAAAGTAAGTGCTTACAATACAGATTGGAAAGATAGAAACCTTACTAAATCTGTAACAAGCGGACAAGGTTCAAGTGGTGATACTGATATTATCTTCCTTTCAGGGATAAATCAAAAACATCAAGGTGTTGAAGTTGAAGCTTCTACGCAAGTACTTGATTTACTTAGCTTAAATGCTATAGTAAGTCTTGGAAGTTGGAAGTTTGATGGTGATGCAGACGGTAATTATCAAGAAGATGAGTTCAATGATCAAGGTCAAGTAGTAGGACAGACAACTACACCTTATTCTTACGCTCTTGATGGTTTGTATGTAGGTGATATGCCTCAGACAGCGTATGTCTTAGGTGCAACACTTACACCAATATCTGGACTGAAATTACAAGCTACTTACAAACAGTATGATGATAATTATTCTGATTGGAGTCCAAACGCTCGTGAATATGATGGTTCAGACGAAGATGCAGATAGAGAACAAGTATGGCAAGCACCTGGATATTCCAGAGTTGATTTACATGCTTCTTATGCTTTACCTTCAGTTGGTGGATATGATATTACAGCATTTGCTCATGTGTTTAATGCATTAGATGCAACATATGTACAAGATGCAGTAGATCATAGTCAATACAACAGTTATGGGGATAAAGTTCATGCAGCTCATAATGCAGAAGTATTTCTTGGAACACCAAGATACTTTAATGCTGGTATTGCTGTTAGTTTCTAAAAGTTAAGTTTGGGGGATTGAAATATATCCCCCACTTTTCTAAAAAAGCTTGACTTATATGTGGTTTTATTGTTATATTTGTATATCGAAAATGGGGATTTTATAATCTAAATGTATCAAAACATTTGGTGTGAAAAAAGAGGTGGTAATCAGGTGGAAGTTCATCTTTGGGATGACACTGCAGGTTATCAAAATTTTATTTTTAAGAATTATGCTTATATAAAAGATGGTTCTGGTCAATATCGTTCAATTTATGGCGATAAACTTAAAAAAGTGACATATTGGACGGAAGAAGATTATAGTTCTGGTAAGGTATTTGAATCTGATGTTCCTTTAGAGACAAAAATTTTATTGGATAGATATCATAAGTCGGATGAGTCATCTAAAAATCATGTTGAGTTATTTTTTGATATTGAAGTAGAAGTTATAGATGGTTTTCCTGAACCTACTAAAGCTAATAATAAAATTACATCTATTGCATTGTATAATAAGATGGAAGATTGTAATAAAGTATTCATAATATCAGATAAAATAAAAAGTTATACAAATGGTAATACAATCGTAGAGGTTTTTGGAACAGAACAACAATTATTACAGGCTTTTTTGAAATATTGGATAAATACAAAGCCAACTATTATCAGTGGTTGGAATATTAATAAATTTGATATACCTTATCTTTATAATCGTATTACAAAAGTATTTGGTGAAGAATTTGCTAGTGCTTTATCACCTATTCAAATTGTAAAATATAATACTAATAAACAGGTGTATAGAATTGCTGGTGTTAGTTCATTGGATTATTTGGAGTTATATAAAAAATTTACTTATACTCAACAATCAAGTTATCGATTAGATCACATCGGTAAAATTGAAGTTAACATAGGTAAGGTTGAGTATGATGGTAGTTTGGATGACTTATATAGAGACGATATAGATAGGTTTATTGAGTATAATTTAAATGATGTTAAAATTGTTGTTGCTCTCGATGATAAATTGAAATTGATTGATCTTGCACGGGCAGTATCACATTTGGGTAGGATTCCCTATGAAGAGGTATATTATAGTTCTAGATATATAGAAGGTGCAATATTAGTTTATTTGAAACAATTGAATTTAGTTACACCAAATAAAAAAGCTGGAGTTACTTATGATGGTTCATATGGTAGATTTAGTGGAGCGTATGTTAAGAGTCCAGTACCTGGTAGATATGATTGGGTTTTTGATTTAGATTTGACTTCTATGTATCCATCAATTATTATGAGTTTAAATATATCACCTGAAACTAAAATAGGTAAAATAAATGGATGGGACGCAGAAGAGTTTATAAAAGGTACAACTAAAACTTATTCAATTGAAAAAGAAGGTAAAGTTATACGACATTTATCTAATGGTGAGTTAAAAGATTTCATGAATAAAAATAATGTATCTATTTCTTCTAATGGAGTGATTTATGATTTATCTAAAAAGGGAGTAATACCTGCCATATTAAAAAAGTGGTTTAATGCTAGGGTAGAGTATAAATCACTTGCAAAGAAGTATGGTGAAGAAGGAAATGAAAAATTACATGGTTATTTTAATCGTAGACAACATGTTCAAAAGATTTTGTTAAATTCTATTTACGGTGTTTTAGGATTAACAGTATTTAGATTTTATGATATTGATAATGCAGAAGCAACTACAACTACTGGTGTCCAGTTGATTAAATTTACTGAGAAAGTAGCAAATAGTTACTATAATAAAATATTAAAGGATGATAAAGATTATTGTATTTATACTGATACTGATTCAGTTTTCTATTCTGCTCTTCCGTTGGTTCAAAATAGGTTTCCAGATGCTGATGCAACTAGTGATAAATTTATGACAGAACAAATATTGGATGTTGCAAGTGAAGTTCAAGAATATATTAATAAGTCTTATAATTATTTCAGCAATAGGTTTTTGAATATACAAGATGAACATAGGTTTGAGATAAAACAGGAATTGATAGCAAAGAGTGCTTTTTGGGTCACTAAGAAAAGATATGGTCAATGGATTATAAATGATGGTGGTTTGACTGTAGAAAAGTTAGATGTGAAGGGTTTAGATATTGTCAGAAGTTCATTTCCGCCGGCATTTCGTGATTTTATGATAAAGCTATTGAAAGCTATATTGGCTAAAGTTCCAAAGGAAAAGATTGATGAGTTTATTTTGAATTTTAAAAAGAGTTTGGATGATTATGACCTTATGGATATATCTTTACCAAGTGGTGTCAAAGGTATAATTAAATATACAAAGAAAAAAACAACAAAAGGTTTTGGTGGTAAGTCTATATTTACGGAAATGGAAAAAGGAGCACCAGTTCATGTTAAAGCGTCAGTTATCTATAATGATTTGTTAAAACATTTTAAGGCTACCAATCATGAACAGATTAGAAATAGTAGTAAAATCAAATGGGTCTATTTAAAAGACAATCCTTTTAATATTGATGCTATTGCTTATAAGGGATATGATGATCCTAAAGAAATAATAGATTTTATAAATCAATATGTTAATAGAGATAAGTTATTTGATAAAGCATTGAAAAAGAAAATAGAGTTATTCTATGAAAGTATGAAGTGGGATATGCCAGTTGATAAGAAAAGTTCAATTGAAAGGTTTTTTTGATTGACTTTTACATTAAAAAGTATTAAATTAAATAATAATAGGAGAATACTATGAACAAAATAACATTGGATACATTTATCCAAAAATACAATCTTGGTGGGAATGTAAATTCAGTGAAATGGATTTCTGATGGTAAAACATTGTCTACTAGATTTATTTCACCTGATAAAAGTCTGTTGGGTGAATTGACTTTGGTAAAACAAACTTTACCTGAGTTTGAAGTTGGTGTTTATGACACACCATTGTTGTCTAAAATGTTGGGTACTTTAGCTGATACTGTTGATTTTACTTTAACTGAAGTTGATAACACGCCTGTTGCTTTCAATTTTACAGATTCTATAATGTCAGCTGATTATGTATTGGCAGCAATTGGTGTTATACCTGATGTTCCTGAATTAAAGAATGTTCCTGAGTTCAATACTTTGGTTAATATTGATGCACAATTTATTAGTTCTTTTATTCGAGGTAAAGGTGCTTTGGCTGATGTTGAAACATTTGCTGTTACTCCACTTATTGGTGGTTTAGAATTTGTTATTGGTTATAGTGATATCAATTCAAATCGTATTAGTATAAAGACTCAAAGTGGTGCTGTTGCTTTAACTGAACCAGTTGTGTTTAATGCTGAACTTTTTAAAGAGGTTTTAAGTGCTAATAAAGAATGTTCAAAAGCTACTTTACAGATATCAGAAAAAGGTTTGGCTCACATCGAGTTTAATGTTGATGATTTTAACGTTAAATATTGGTTAGTGTCTCAGCAAACTAACTGATGGAATCACATGGATTATGGGTTGAGAGATATAGACCTAAAGATTTATCAACTTATGTAGGGAACAAACATCTTAAATCGAAAGTCGAGAGATTTTTGGAAGATGGTAATGTTCCACATTTATTACTTTACGGTAGAGCTGGCGGTGGAAAGACCACATTGGCAAAAATAATTGTTAATTTGGTTGATTGTGATTATCTATACATTAATGCTTCTGATGAAAGAAATATTGATTTAGTACGAGATAAACTCAAGACATTCGCGTCTTCAATTGGGTTTAGGCCGATGAAAATAGTTATACTGGATGAAGCTGATTACTTAAATGTAAATTCTGCTCAACCAGCTCTCCGTAATTTGATGGAAACCTTTTCTGCTCATTGTAGGTTTATATTGACTTGTAATTATGTTGAGAAAATTATTGAACCAATACGAAGCCGTTGTCAAGCATATAAGATAGTTCCACCATCAAAGAAAGAGGTGGCACTTCATGTTAAAGGTATTTTAGAAAAAGAAAATATTGACTTTGATTTAGATGATTTAGCACTTGTAGTTACGGCTGGTTATCCTGATTTACGTAAAATTATAAATGACTTACAAAGACAGGTAATTGATGGTAAGTTGAAAATTGATAAAGATGGAATGATACATAATGAATTTAAACTCAGATTTTTAGAGATGATTAGAAATAAATCTGATATTAGATCAATTCGTAAGTTGATAGCTGATAGTAATTTTAGTGATTATACTGAATTATTTAGGTTGATGTATGATGAAGTAGAAACATTTACAGGTGACAAGATACCAGAAGTAATAGTAGATATATCTAGTGGTGCTTATCAAGATGTATTAGTTGTGGATAAAGAGATTAATTTTATTGCTACAGTATCAAATATATTAAGGAGAATATCATGAGTATGAAACCAAGAAAACCATTACCTAAGGCACAAGTTCAAGTTGATTTAAAAGATGCAGAAACTATGACTTGTCAACAATGTGATAATAAAATATTTATTCAAGGTTATGTAGTAAAAAGGTTATCAGCGATAATATCACCAACTGGACAAGAAGTGATTGCACCGATTCAAGTATTTAATTGTGGAAGTTGTGGTGAGTTATTACCATTGGGTGGTGAGGTAGATGAACTTATTTAGTTGGATTAACGAACTGTTTGTAGGTAAACGAGATTGGGATTCTTTTTCTGATGAAGATAAAAAGAAATTTAGTCCATTTATGGTAAATCGTTATTTGAGTATGGGTGAAGATTTTTTACCATTTGTGAATCACTTTCAAAAATATACAATTGAAGTAATGCCACATAAAGCTGTGTATCAATTTTATTGTAATTTATTGCCTAAGAAAAAGACTTATTTGAGATACTTGAGTGGTAAGAAAGAAAAGACAAATGATAAAGTAGTACCTTTTATTATGAAATATTTTGAAGTGAGTAAACTTCGGATGGCAATTGGTGTATCATTGATAGGTCACATTTGGGCATGGTTTCACATGCAAGGTCAATTTAGATACGAGTGGGCGAGAAGTGTTTGGTGGATTATATTAGGTGGAATACCTATAAGTTTTGCTTTTTATTATGGAACACGTTGGTATTATGAATATTTTGGAAATTATTGGTATGTCAGACCTATTGGTTTTGGGATGGCAACAATAGTTTTTACTTTCTTGACTTACTTTATATTGAATGAGATACCAGACACAAGAACTACTATTAGTTTAATTTTATCAGTTATCATTATTATGATACAAATATCACATGTAATAATAAAGTAGGAGTATGATATGGAAATAAAAGAAAGAGAGTTGGAAACTCAAGTCAAAGACCCTATGGATGATGTTGAGATGAGAAGTATTTCGATTGTAAAACAAATGGAACTAGAGTGGCCAGAGATGACACGAGAGTTCAAAGAGATTCAACGGGAACAATATGAGTTGTTCTTACATAAACAACATGATTATGGCCCAGGTAATATATCAGTAGGAACACAATTACAAACACCAGAAGAAGTAAAGTTGTCTTTGACTGGGTTGTGGTTTAGGATGAATGATAAATTACAACGAATTAAAACATTATTACTTGGTAATAAAAAATCAGCAGTTAAAGACGAACCATTAGAAGATGCTTATCTTGATGTATCTAATTATGGTATCATGGCAACAATTGTTAGTAGAGGAAAGTGGGGTAAATAATGAATGAAAAATATTGGGGTGAAAAGAAACCACCTGCTAAAAAAGATGCACAATCAACACCACCAGATAAACATATAGTAGTTCATGAGAATAAAATATATTATTATGCCAATGTGAATAGAGATAGTGCAGTAGAACTTAATAAAAAGGTAGGTGAGTTAGAATCTAAAAGTTTAACAATGTCAAAAACTTTAGATATAGACACACCATCTATAAAAGTATTGATAAATTCAGGTGGTGGTTCAATTACTGCAGGTATTTCATCTATGGACACAATATTGAGATGTAAGGTTCCAGTTGAAACTTATGTAGATGGATTTTGTGCGAGTGCGGCTACATTTCTTTCTGTAGTTGGTGATAATCGGTTTATGAGTAGAAATTCCTATATGTTGATTCACCAGTTATCGACAAGTTTTTGGGGAAAGTATTCGGAGTTTGAGGATGAGAAGCAAAATTTAGATTTAATGATGACTACTATTAAGAATGTATATAAAAAATATACAAAAGTTCCAATGAAAAAAATAGATGAAATATTAAAACATGATTTGATGTGGGATGCAGATACTTGTTTGGGATATGGTTTGATTGACGAGATAATATGAAATCAATATCACATTCACAGTTTACATCCTATAACGAATGTAACCTAAAGTGGAAACTACGTTATATAGACGAATTAAGTCTATCTAGTGGTAATATATACACCTTATTTGGTTCTGCTATGCATACGGTGATTCAAGAGTATTTGATTACGATGTATAATAAATCAATAGTAGAAGCTGAAAAACTTGATTTAGAAACTAGATTGAAAGAAGAGATGGTAAAAGAGTTTAATGCCATAAAAGAAAAGTGTAATATTTTACCATGTGAACAAAAAGATATGGTAGAGTTTTATCAAGATGGTGTTGAGATAATAAAACATTTTCATAAACATCGTAATAAGTATTTTATGAAAAAGAATTATGAATTGATTGGTGTTGAAGTTCCTATTTTTATGGATATTCAGGAGGGTGTTCAATTAAAGAGTTATTTAGATGTAGTTATTAGAAATAAGATTTCCGGTACTATCACGATTATTGATTTGAAAACTGCTACTCGTGGGTGGTGGGATATGCAAAAGAAAAACTTTTATAAGAAGTCTCAATTATTAATGTATAAACAATTTTATTCAGAAAAGTTTAATGTGCCACTTGATAAAATTAATGTGTATTTTTTGATATTGAAACGAAAGATAGCAAAGAAATCAGATTTTCCAATCAGTAGATTACAGAGATTTGAGCCGCCAAATGGAGTTCCAAGTATCAATAAAACTATGAAGGCATTTCATGAATTTCGTGAATTGATATTTGATTCAAAAGGAAACCATAGAGTTGATAGGAACTATCCAGCAAAACCTGGAAGTGCTTGTAAGTTTTGTGAGTTTTATAATACGGAGCATTGTAAATGGGGAAAGATACTTTAAAAGTAGGAATTGTCGGTAGTCGTAAATACGAAAACCGAAAGAAGATTAAAGAATTTATCTTTAAGTTAAAACGAGATAAAGGTGATGATACCATAATAGTAAGTGGTGGATGTCCAAAAGGAGCTGATTTTTATGCTAAGAAATATGCTTTAGAGTTGGGTTTACAATATGAAGAATATCCACCGGTACATGTATCACATAATTTATATTGTCCATTACATGAAAGGAATTATGGAAAGCCATACCATGTTTCCAATTTTTTTAAGAGAAATAAACAGATTGCTATTCATTCAGAATATGTTGTAGCATTTATACCAAGAGGAGTTAAATCAAATGGTTCTATGTCTACCATAAATTATGCTAAAAAATTTGGAAAAAAAACCTTAGTTATTGATTAGATATATATATTTATGTATATATGAATGTAGAAACAAAATTAACATCTGTTAAGATAATTAAATCATTATATGAGAGTTTTAGGGTTAGGACCGTAAATTCATCTATGAATTTGCAAAAGATAGTTAACCGTTCAATTCATCAATATTTGAATGATACAGTTATTAGGGAGCAGATAGAGAGTTATGATAAACTTTTTGTAAGTGGGAGTAAGTATTGATGCTGGAATTAAGAGAAGATATTATCCAAGCTCTTGTAAAAAAATTCGAGGGAGAGATTTCTGCACATAAAGTAAATGTAGAAATAATGTTAGAGAATACAGTAGGTGTTGGAGAACATCCTAATATTACCGAAACAGTAGAAAGTGAACTTGAAATAATAGCTAGTTATGAAGATAAATTAGCAGTTTTAAAAAAGTATTTTGAGGATAAAGCTAGTACTAAAAAATTACTTAATGATTGAGACAAACATAAAGAGGTTATATGTCTAAAAAGAAAATCCTATTGATGTCAGATGACTTGAGGATGCACAGCGGTGTTGCTACAGTATCTAAAGATATAGTAATGGAAACATTAAATGAATATGACTGGGTACAGATGGGTGGAGCTATAAAACATCCTGAAGAAGGTAAAATAGTTGATATGTCTCAAGGACTTGAAGAGTTTGGTATAAAAAATGGTTATTTAAAAATTTACCCTGTAAGTGGTTATGGCAACGAGGATTTGTTAAGAGAAGTTTTTGACATGGAAAAACCAGATGCTATATTACATTATACAGATCCAAGATTTTGGATTTGGTTTTATAATATGGAAGCAGAAATAAGACGTACTATGCCTATTTTTTATTATAATATTTGGGATGATTTACCTGATCCTCAGTATAATACAAATTATTATCGTAGTTGTGATTTATTGATGGCAATATCAAAACAAACTTATGGTATTAATAAAAGATTGTTAAAACCATACGGATATGAAGATTGGCAAGTAACATATGTACCACATGGAATTTCTGCTAGAAGATTTAAAAAAGTAGATGATGAAGATGTAAATTTGTTAGAGTTTAATGAAGAGTTCGGGTTATCGGATAAAAAATTTAAAGTACTATACAGTAATAGAAATATTAGGAGAAAACAACCGGGTGATGTCATGTTGGCATATAAATATTTTATGGATGAGTTAACTCCTGAACAAAGAGATGAGTGTGTGTTGATTTGGCATACCCAACCAGTTGATGATAATGGAACTGATTTACCTAGAGTATGTAGACATTTGATGCCTGAATATGATGTTTGTTTTACTTATGATAAAAGTGGACCTATGGAAGATAATAAAATGAACTTATTATTTAATTCAGCTGATGTTTATATAAATTTAGCTTCTAATGAAGGTTTTGGGTTAGGCAGTGCTGAAGCTCTTACGGTTGGAACACCTGTTATTGTAAATGTTACTGGTGGACTTCAAGACCAATGTGGATTTAGAAATGAAGATGGAGAACTGTTGACACCTGATGATTATATTGAATTAGGTAGTAATCATAGAGGTAAATACAAGATTCATGGTGAGTGGGTAAAACCCGTGTATCCATCAAATATATCTTTGCAAGGTTCACCACCGACACCTTACATTTGGGATGATAGATGTCAACCAGAAGATGTTGTGCCACTTCTTCGTGAGTTTTATGATATGGGTAGAAAAAAAAGAAAAAAACTTGGCGCCTTGGGAACTAAATTTTGTAGAGAAAATCAAATGACTGCTATCGAAATGGGACAGAATTTTATTAATTCTATGAATGGTGCATTTGAAAATTGGAAACCAAAGAAACGTTATACGATGGGGAAAGTATGAAAAAATTAGTAGTGATGTGTGCACCATTCAATACCCGAAGTGGTTATGGAGATCATGCTAGGTCAATATATTATTCTATAATGGATAGAGATGATATTGATATAAAATGTATAGATGTAAAGTGGGGCACCACACCAAGAAATCACTTAAATCCTGAAGTACCTAGACATAAAAAATTGTTAGATAGTTTTATAACTCCAAATGACATAAAAGTACAACCAGATGTTTACGTGGATATTAGAANGGATGTAATAACATGAATTTAATAATTGTGCCATCTAATTTTACTGCAGAAACATTTAAACGGTGTAATTATGATCAAAATCAAGAAGTTGACGGAAAACAGCAAAAAATTGGACAGGTTAGACTTGAACGTCCAATAGAAGTTTTGTTTGAGGGAGTTGATACCGATGTATATAAACCATTAAATAGTTCTGAGATAAAATCTGATTTTACTGATGAATTAAATAATTTGCTAAAGGAAGATTTTGTATATTTGCATGTTGGTCAGCTGACAAAAGGTAAGTACGGAGAAGATAGAAAAAATATACCACTTATGATAAAGTGTTTTCTTCAAGCTTTTACTAATAATCCAAATCCACCAGCATTGTTACTGAAAACAAATGGTGCTAGTTTTTCTATTCTTGATAAGAAAGAAACTGTTACTAGAATTGAAGAAATAAAGAATAAATTTTCAGAAGCAGATGTAATACCAAATATTTATTTGATACATGGTGATTTGACTATCAAAGAAATGGCTATGTTATATAATAACCCTAAAGTAAAGGGATTTGTTTCTTGTACTCATGGTGAGGGGTTCGGCCGTCCTATGTTAGAAGCTTCATGTTGTGGTTTACCTGTGATAGCTTCAAAATGGAGTGGCCAAATGGATTTTCTTAATGATAAGGAATCTTTAATGATAAATGGACATTTAGCTGAAATTCCAGATTCACAGGTTTGGAAACCTATAGTAGTTAAGCCTGGACAATGGTACAATGTTAATGAAGCTGATGTAATAAGAAAATTTAGAATGTTTCATAAAAAATTTAAAATAATTAACAAAAAAGGAAAAAGGTTGGGTAGAACAAATCATAGAAAGTTTTCTCTAACTAATATGGCTAAAAAGTTTAATTCTACACTTGACGAGGTTCTCAAATCAATACCAAGTCCTGTTGCTTTAAATTTACCAAAACTTAAAAAAGTTAAAGGTGATAAATCAAAATCACAGACAACTATAAAATTACCAAAATTGAAAAAGGTTACTTAGATGGATGACAATTTATATATGAAAGTTCAATGTCCAAATGATGGAAAAAAATGTTTGATTGATGGTGGGGAGATAGAGAATTTAGTTATTTTGTTGGGGGATGATGAACAAAATATGCAGTGTTTGTATTGTGGTTA
>LUMJ01000365.1_pt1 | contig 12680 bp, 10 predicted proteins | sample 729631 | NCBI WGS metagenome assembly LUMJ01 (sample SAMN03860266, study PRJNA289734) | marine metagenome | biome: seawater column; feature: ocean; material: water; isolation source: Red Sea water column Station 22 - depth 500m | place: Saudi Arabia: Red Sea | collected 2011-10-15 | depth 500 m | reverse complement strand
ACACTGCCAGGTTCCAATTAAAGAAACCCGCCTAACGGCGGGTTTTTTGCGTTAGAAATGGTAGGCGTAGGATAGGTTAAGGAAGTCTAATCCGGGGTTATCGTTGTTAAAGCCGCCGTTTGAAAAGTGCATATAGCGTAGGGCTACATGTTGTTTCTTATCGATCTCTACAAACACACCCAATCTATCTTCGAACTGATAGTTAGATCCAATATCTTTACCAGCGACTTTCTGGTTACCTATGTAACTCGCCCCTATCCCCGCTTCTATATATACGGGGTATTTGTCATAGAGCGTTGAAACCTGTTTCATAAATACAGGGGTTAATGACGCGCCATAGCTTGTACTATGCGTATCATTTTCACCATATTCCCATACTACAGCACTTACTTCCCAATATAGCTTTATGTCGCCAAACCAATCCGTTAATAGCGTTTGTTCGACCGGTCTGTATGCGAAGCGCATTCCGTCAATATCATCAAAACCATGCATATAATCAACACTGACGGTTTGTTTTGCCTGTACGCTATTGGTACTGAAAATAATTAAAAAGGAAAATAAAAGTAGTGATATCTGTTTCATGTTTGCTCCTTGATTTAATAATCAACAAGCAAAAAATTATCCAACTTAAAAACCTAGTAATTTCAGTTGGATAAAGAATGATTTGTAAAGTGAGAGAATTAAAGGAAAGTGTAATTTACTGACAAAAAAGAAGTTTTTACAAAGGTTTCCAGCGCGTATTTTCGCTAATGCCTTGTTCTTTCATTAACCTATCTATCAGCTTTTTAGTATCTTCTATACCGTATTTGGCTTTAATTTTATTTATGTCATCAGACTCAGAAACCAAAAACGCGTTTAACTCATCGACAATGTCTGGATACTTTAAGGTAGATAATGAAAAGGTTACTACATTGTGGGGCAGGGTTAAGTCTGCGGTGAACGGTCCCATTTGGGGAAAACGACGAACAAAGTACTGGGCAGCATTATATTCTACATCTAAAGCATCTACTTTTTTGTCTTGAAGTAGTCTTAAGCCGTCGTAAATACCCTCTACGCCAGTCACATCAACGTTTCCTTGTCGAATTTGTTGTTCCCATTTAACAGGTGAAAATCCGTCTGGTGTCGCAATTCTAGAGATATGGTTCATTCCCTTGCCTACGTTTTCACTTTTAACCAAAGTGACTGCGAACGTTTCAGTTAGCGGCTTAGAGTAAACCTTTTTAAGGCCGTGGGTTATTTGATCGTACCATCTAGAGTTGTCGGGAAAGACAAAGTCTACATTGCCTTTTTTCAATTCTATTTGAAGGCGTTTAACTGGCATGCTCAAGTATACAAAGCGATGTCCGCTTTGCTTTGAGAATGCTTCAAGAATAGCCCAACCCAACCCCTTTTCATAATCCGATGAGAAGTTGTAATACGGATAATATTCAATATTTTGAGCGCCTACGATATAGGTGTCGGCTGAAACAAAAGGGCTTGAAAGTGTGCATGCAACTGGTAGTACAACCATTTGCACAAAGCGACGAATACTATTTCCAAACCTCTTCAATTTTCAATCCTTGTTCTATCAAAAGCTTCTGAGACAACTGCTCGAAAGGGGTTATTCCGTATTTTGTTTTTATACTAGCAATTAATTCTGGATTTGAGGATATGAACTTATTAAGTTCACTAATAATGTCTTGATGATAAAGCGTAGATAGGGAAAAAGGAATTTCATTATGTGGAAGCGTCAAATCTAAAGTAAATGCATCTTGCTCATATGATAGAGGAGCAGATCGTTGGCTAACGAAATACTCTAAATCTAACCCGTCTACACGTTCTTGGTACAAAAGCGCCAAGCCTTGTTGAATATCCGTAACCCAAGTTATTTGGGTACGTTGGGTGTCTATTCTTTCTTGCCAATTTACCGGTGTGAAGCCTAACGGCATGGCGAGGTTTTTTATCTTTTCGATGCCTTTCCCAGCGTTCTGTCGTTTTACAATTGTCCCCGTTACTGCGCTGGTTAATGGGAGGGAAAAGTACTTGTCATTTGAAGTGGTAATGCTGTTATACCAGCCTCTATTATCAGGGTATACAAAGTCAACATTACCTTTAACTAACTCGAGTTGAAGCCGTCTTATAGGCAAGCTTAAATACACAAACTCGTGTCCCGAAGCTTCAGAAAAAGCTTCTAAAATTGACCAGGCAACCCCTTTATCTGTGGATGACGCAAAATCGTAATGGGGGAAATAAGCTAAGTTTTGTGCGCCAATCACATATTTTTCTGCATAAATATTAAGGCTAAACAAACAGCCAATAAAAAGCCCAATACATCGCATCATTCTACACTCCAAAATGACTACAGCAATTTACAATATACAAATAAATTATCTTTGAAGCATTTCCTTGAGAGGAAGTTTTTTAATACAAAAATAAATCGCGTATCTATACACCATAATTTATCGTTTTGCGGGTGTAAAATACTCAGTGAAAATCTCTTGAACTTAATGACAGCTTTTCGAGCCACGGCGTCCGATCAATAAGCTTACCTGCGATGATATGAATAACTCCCTCTTTGGAGCGTTCAATAATACCATTTACCTGTAACAGTTTAGCTTTTAAGAATGTTTGTTGCTGAGCACGAGCGGTAGCTTGCCACACCACAACGTTCATATTGCCTATATCATCTTCCAAAGTCAGAAAGGTAACGCCTGCGGCAGTGCCTGGTGCTTGACGACCTGTTACTGCGCCAAGCACTTTTACAACCGATTTATTTGTCTTGTCTTTAAGTGAATTAGACCAGCTTATGTCTTTAAGTTTACGCTGCTTCTTGAGTAAAGAAATAGGGTGGTTATTTACCGATAAGCCGGTTGAGGCATAGTCTTCAAGTAAGTTTTCTGCCTCGGTTGGAGAAGCACCCAGCGGTGTGACATTTTTATCTGCATAAAAATCGTCAGTATCAAACAGAGGTAAACGCGTTTGGGTATCCATAATTCGCCAACGGGTTTCGTATCGGTTGCCTGAAATAGTGCGAAGGGCATCGGCGCTAGCCAGTGCCTCTAGTTCATTACTTTTAAGCGATAGTTGCTGTAATTGTTCAACATTGGTATAGCCCTTATCTGAGCGGTTTTCCACGATAAGCTGAGACGATGCTTCACTTAAGCCTTTAATAAGCTTAAGGCCAAGCTGAATGTATTTTTCTTGGCCTTGTACCACCAAAGAATGCTCAACGTCAGACTGGTTAACACAGGGCGCCTCTACCCGTATGTGATGACGCTTAGCGTCTTGAACTAACTGGGACGGGGAATAAAACCCCATGGGCCAGCTATTTAACAGCGCTACGTAAAACTCAACGGGAAAGTAAAACTTTAACCAGCAAGACACGTAAGCTAATACGGCAAAAGACGCTGAGTGAGATTCAGGAAAGCCGTAACCTGCAAAGCCTTTTATTTGTTCAAATAAGTTGTGGGCGAACGTACTGTCATAGCCTTTGTCCGTCATACCTTTAATAAGCTTGTCTCTGAATTCAAAAATTCTACCGTCTTTTTTCCAGCTCGCCATGGCGCGCCGCAGCTGGTCGGCTTCTCCGCCACTAAAGCCAGCTGCAACCATGGCAAGCTGAATCACTTGTTCTTGAAAAATAGGCACGCCCATGGTGCGAGACAGAACTTTCTCCACATCTTTAGATGGGTAGCTAATGGTTTCGTTGCCGTGTCGACGTATCAGATAAGGGTGGACCATATCACCCTGAATCGGACCTGGCCGTACAATAGCTATTTGTACGACCAAATCGTAATAGCGACGAGGTTTGAGCCTTGGCAGCATAGACATCTGAGCCCGTGATTCTATTTGAAAAACGCCTACCGTATCGGCCCGACAAATCATATCGAAAACCTGTTTGTCATCTCCAAGCTTAGTAATGAACGGAATACTGGTTTCAACAGGGTATTGTTTATTGATAAGAGAGAATGCGCGGCGTATAGCGCTTAACATCCCAAGCGCCAATACATCCACTTTTAAAAGGCCTAAGGTTTCAATGTCGTCCTTATCCCACTGAATAATAGTGCGCTCTTCCATCGCGGCGTTCTCGACAGGAACAAGATCGTAGAGCGGCCCTGCGCTAATAACAAAACCGCCTACATGTTGCGACAAATGTCGGGGCGTGCCCAGCAAAGCTTCGGTAAGGGTAATTAACTGCTGTACTCTAGGCTCCTCAGGATTTAGCCCAAGCCCTGTCAGTTGAGACTTCCACGGAATAACGCTGTCCCGTCGATTAATTTGTTTTACTACAAAGTCAAGCTGTGACTCGCTGAAGCCTAGCGCCTTGCCCACATCTTTAAAAGCCGATTTGAAGCGATAGCAAATAACGGTAGCCGCGATAGCGGTTCTTTCTCTGCCGTATTTTTGATAAATATATTGAATAATCTCTTCACGGCGCTGATGCTCGAAATCAACATCAATATCGGGCGGCTCGTTACGCTCTTTGGAAATAAAGCGCTCGAACAGTACGCTTATTTGCCTTGGATCTACGGCCGTTATCTCAAGGCAATAGCACACTACAGAGTTAGCTGCCGAACCTCGCCCTTGGTACAAAATGCGCTGCCGCTTTGCAAACTGGACAATATCGTAAATGGTTAAAAAGAAATACTCGTACTCTTGTTCGGCAATAAGTGTCAGTTCTTTTTCTATGGTTTGGCGGATATCAGGGGTTATACCTTCAGGAAAGCGTACTTTTATACCGGCCTCTACACGTTCCCGCAAATACGAAGTGGGCGTATACCCTTCAGGTACAAGCTCTGCAGGATAGTGGTAGCGCAGCTCTTCTAAAGAAAATGTGAATGCGTGGGCAAGGGCATTGGTATTGGCAATCCATTTCTCAGGGTAAAGCTTCTTAATTTTTTGTACGGTTCGCAGACTACGCTCTGCATTACTCAACGCATCCCGACCTATTTTATCTACACTGGTATGCACGTTAGTAGCATGCAATACATGTTGAAGCGGCAGTCTGTCGGCGTGATGCATGAGTACACCTGTACAGGCAATAACAGGAAAAGGATAGGCAGACTGCAGATGATTGTAATGCGCAAACCTGTGGTGATCCCGTCCGTCTAATAGGCGCTGAGCGCCAATATAGGCATCAATACTCGGGTGTTTTTGCAGCCATTCAGCCCAATGCTTGTCTTTAGCTTCTTTGCCGCTTGGTAACCAAATGAATTTACAATGGCGAATAGTACGCAAGTCCCACTCGGCCAGTTGATATTCACCTTTCTCAGAGCGACGCCTCGCGTTAGTAATAATTCGGCATAGTTCGCTATAGGCCGCTTTGTTCGGGCACAACAGCACAAAAGATAAAGTGTCATCAAATACAAAGTAACTACCCACAATAAGCGTAATCGGTAGACCCTGATGCTTAATTTCGTCGAAAGCCCGTACCACCCCCGCTACTGAGCATTCATCGGTAATGGCAAGCGCGTCGTAACCAAGGAAAGAAGCCGTAGTAACAAGCTCTGCGGGGGAAGAGGCACCGCAAAGAAAGCTATAATTGCTTTGGCAAAAGAGCTCACTGTATTTCATGATATTGCCTTTACCTTTTTCTTTAACCGCATACCGCTAGCAAAAAAGGCCCTGCACCCACCAGCGGCTCTCTTCATCTTTAAACACTAAAAGCCTTACGCATTGCTCAGTTTGGGCGATGAAATAATCACGCTTTGTTGGGCTGTCATGCCACCACTCACTGTGTAATCGCACGGGGCCAAAGCAAATTTGGGTGGCCTGAATAAGCGGTTTAGGTACATCAAAGGTGAAGGTAGGCGTAATGTCATTGCTATAAGCGTAATTACCGGCACAGTTACCGACGCTCGGCTCCGTCACCGTCATATATTCAAATTGATGGCTGTCGGCAGCGCGAGGTTGAAACGTACTGTTATCGCCTAGCTTCGCGTTTAAGCGCCCAATTAATTGCTTTTGTGCAATATCGTTAAATCTGTCGCTAAAAAAGTCGCCATTCTGCGTATCCATTTCTTCAAATTGCTGACAGGTAAGCGCAATGGCTGTAGCTGGCTCAGGCAACACCAGATTCTCAGTTTTAAGACTAAATAACGGCAGCCAACTTTTTACTGATGACTGAGGAAGCGCCGAACGTATATTAATATCCATTACAGGTGCTTCTCTGAAATGAATACGCACGTTGATGCTGGATGTATATAAGTTTCTTGCCCGTAAATAGTGAGACAAATGCTCAAACTGCTGGGTGACAAAAGGAGTTAGGTGCTGCGTGTTTTCAATATCAAAAGGCAATAGGATAAAATTATCGAAGTGCTCCAAAGGCCTAAATAACGTAACGCGCGGAAAGGTTTCTCCCCGTAACGCAGTAAGATACATAATAGTGTTATTGTCAAAGCGCCGCCCCAGTTCTTGTACCGGCATTGCCAACAGCTGTTGTACGCAGGAAACGCCCACCCTTGCCAGCGAGTCAATGACTTTGGGTGATAAAGCCGTAATAGAAAGCGGGCACGTACTTAGCGCTTTTTTTATTTCATCGGGTGTATGTAAGTAGGTGTTAAATTTATGAAGCGCTAATACTTTTGCGGCCTCAATTGTCCATGCGCTAGCAAAATGATAGCGAATATCTGCTTCTGCCAGAGCTTGGGTTAAAGTTTTCCACAGTGGCGTATGACCGCCATAGTAATGAGTTAGGTTATCTAGCCTTACTGCTAGACCGTTTACACTATTTGAGTGAATGTGGTTGTCTAATACGATATCAGAAGCCAGTGGATAAAGCCGATGGGCTAACTGCGTCAGCATATGCTTTTCGGCTTCTTCACTGAAAGGCAAAATATGTACGTAAGGACATAGCGCCGCCGCTTGGGCTAGCCCATGCCCAACTTCAATGCCTTCTTTTTTCGCAATATCATTACACTGCGTAATTTTGTTTGTTTTACTGCAGTACACTGCAACGGGAGTATTCGACGCTAACGCTGAATACTGGTTGTTAGTTTCGTGTTTCGACAATTGGCTATGTGCACGCTTACTTCTAGCCGCTTTGATATGGCTGTCTAAAGTTAGTTGATAGCAGTAAATATAAGCCCACAGCATCATTAGCTCACAGAATGTAATGCCTGATCGGAAAGCGTGTTGTGTGCCATGGCCCATTTAATGGCCTGATTGTCGGGTGTCCACCGGTGGGAAATAACAATGTTATCTTCTGGCCACCCATGACGCTGCTTGCGTATGTTCACTGCCAAAGCGTGGGGTTTACCCTTTAGCGCGATATCCAACGTAATGGGTAATGAACTGTCGCTTTGATTCGAAGGAGTGGCTTGTGAATCACTTAAGTTGGCCTTCGGATAACCTAACTGTGATGCCTGCTGTTGCGGTGGAGTATACAGTAAGCACAGCGCATCATTATGCGTTGCTGCTACCTGTAGGCGTCGTGCTTCTTTTTGATTTACAGCATTACTCCACAGCACGACGCAATGGCAAGCCGTACTTTTTAAACATTGCTCTGCTGCCCACAACGACTCTTGTTCAGAACCTGGTTTTACTACCAGAACTTGTTGCGCTTTAAGCCCCAGATTTTCTAACCATGGCGACTGTAGTAGCCCGGGAGGGTTAATAAATACCACCAGCTTATGCGTACGGTGTTGGCATATAACCTGTTTAAAGAGTGAAAGTTCACCCATGCCGGTTAACGAAGAGATACGGACAAGGCCTGTAGATGCAACGCCACCGTTAAGTGCTTTATCCAGACGCGGAAAACCCAGCGAAAACTTGGTTTCACTTTGCTTCTGATCTCTGGCCCGCCAAATATGCGGGTGGTTATTAAGCACGGATAACGATTTATTCATGGCACTCAAAATAAACTGTATTTTTATACAGTATTATAGTGCAGCAATAACCCTTTTCAAGACAAAAGGTTTTTGGCTTGTTGTTTTAAGCGCTAACTTACTGATTAGTTTGGAAAGGTAAAAAGATTAAATTTTTAAAAGTGTAGGAACATGGCTAGGGTCGCTGACCTTACTACATAGCAAAGCGGGCGACCCTGTTGTACAGTTAGCGCTGCATCAGTGCTAACGAGAGACACAGAGTAAAATGTTACTCTTCAGATGATGGTTCTTTTTGAGTCTTTGCTGTCGTGCCGCTTACTGTTGCTGTAACGGTTTGGCAAAAAGCAATAAATCCATCTGCGGTATTTTTTGCCCACACCATGCGAACGTTGCTAGGTAGCGCCTTTACCACTTCACGAATTTCCTCAAGCGTCACTTCTTCATTAAGCAGCACTTTATTCAACGATTCCTCAAATGACATTCCTTTTTCACAACAGGTCATGACAATAGTTGAAAAGTTGCGCATAAGTGGGTGCAGCGCATTGTATTGAGTTTGGTCGATAAGGCGACTTTTGTAGGCACTTTCAATACGAGCAGTAAGGTTTTTTTCCAACGCATCTGTAACAAGAACAAGGTTGCGGTAAGCATACGTAACCTTATTACTGGTCTGCTTATTTGAGTGGCGCAACAGCGCCAGCTCTTTCTGTAAGTTCTGCGCTCGCAGCACAAAGTAAATTAAAAACAGGATAAGTAATCCAATAACACCAAATGCAACGATCATGTTTATTGTGCCTTTTGTTCTTCTATAAACGTGTTGATATTTTGCTCCAAGATAAACAGTGGAACTGAGCCGTTTTCTAACACGGCACGGTGGAATTTGCGCACGTCAAAACGCTCTCCTAACGCTTCTTCTGCTTTCTTGCGAAGGCCTTTAATTTTGATTTCACCAATCTTGTAAGACAAGGCTTGCGCTGGCCAAGAGATATAGCGGTCTATTTCAGTATTTACGTTGTGCTCTGAAAGCGCGGTATTTTCCATCATATAATCAACCGCTTGTTGACGGCTCCAGCCCATCGTGTGCATACCGGTATCCACAACCAAACGACATGCTCGCCACATTTCGTAGCTTAAACGACCGAAGTTGTCGTACGGCGTTTCATAAATACCTGCCTCAATACCTAAAAACTCAGAGTACAGTCCCCAGCCTTCACCAAAGGCTGAAATATAGGTGTTACGGCGCACCATAGGTAAGTCTTCAAGCTCTGCTGCCAACGATATTTGAAGGTGGTGGCCAGGCACTGCTTCGTGCAAGGTCAGTGCAGGCAATGCATACAAAGGGCGCTTATCAAGGGCATAAGTGTTTACCCAGTAATATCCAGGCTGATCATCGCGGCTAGGATGGATGTAACGGCCTGTTGTATATTTGGGCGCGATAGCGTCTGGTACAGGCGCTACACCGTAGGGCGTTCTTGGCAGATACTCAAAGAGCGAAGGTAGTTTTGCGTCCATTTTCTTTGCAATAAACGACGCTTCTTTTAGTAAATCTTCAGCGCTGGTAGCATAGAATTGCGGGTCTTCGCGTAAAAACGCAATGAATTCGTTAATGTCGCCATCAAAGCCAAGCTCATCCACAATTTGCTGCATTTGCGCGCGAATGCGTTTTACTTCAGACAAACCTAAATCATGGATTTCCTGAGGCGTCATATCCGTGGTGGTGTAATGCTTTGCTCTATTGGCGTAATACGCCACGCCGTCAGGCCAGTTATTTGCGGCAATATCTTCACGGGCATTGGGAATGTATTCGTCTACCATGAAATCGTAGAACATTTGATATGCAGGCAACACGCTGCTGTTTATAGCAGCCTTGCCTTGTTCCGTTAGCGCTGATTTTTGCTCGGCAGTAAAGTACTCTGGAAAGCGGGTAAATGGAGAATAAAAACCACTGTCCTCAGCCTTTTCAACAATGTACGACGCTACCGAGTTCTCAAACCCTTTTAACACTACTTTAGGCTGCGTGTAGCCTTCTTTTAGCGCTTGTTTCATATACGCAATTTGTTGATCAAAATAAGGTTTCAGCGCGTTTAGGCGGCTAATGTAGGCCTGATAATCTTCTACGCGCTTAAAGGTAGATAAATTAGGAAGCGAGGCCATTGCACCGTGAAAGCCATATTCTGAATTGATCGGTACTAAATGCGCGCGGTACGTATATTCGTCCACATAGTTAGCCAAACGATATTGTTGCATCAGCAAGGCAATATAGGCATCAGTAGAGATATCTTCTTTTTTATACTGACTTAAGGCCTTTTGAAAAGCACGCCATTGTTCATCCTGTGCTTTCAGAGCCTTGGGAGAAATATCCGGTAATACGTGGGCAAGTGAAGCATCGCCTTCGCGAGAAGCTAGAAGTGGGGAAACCGAAAGCTCGTATTGCCAAATGTCATCAAGTAGTTGATACAAGCTTTCATCGTTGAGGTCTTTTGCAGATGAGCTAACGCTGCAAATAAATAATAATGCTGCTAAAACATAGCGATACATAAGGGTCTCCGGCAACCTTCACCGGAATGACCCGGCGGTTACTCTTTCGTTGGTGTATATATTGGACTAGGGAAAGCAGTTACTTTATCAGATTTATTTTCTAATTTAGTAATTTTGGCTGAACCTTTTTTATTTACGGCGTCAATGCGCAGAATGTTGTGCATCGGAACATAAGTTTTTGTTACTTCAGAAAATTCGGTTTTCAACCTTTCATGACTAGGGTCTACAACAACACTTGTGTGAGTATCCCACACAAAGTCACCTATCTCGATAAAGCCAAACAAAGCGCCCTGCATAAGGCTTTTCACGTATAACTCATAGCGCTCACCGTTGCTGATGAACTGAACGCGGTAAAGAATGTCGTCTTTTGACATAGATGCTGCTCTTCACTAAAAAATATAAAAACACCCGGAAGCTGAGCCGGTATGTGGCTAACAATTTTACCTTGCTCCTAAAATGCGAGCAACGGTAGGAAACACATGGTAAACGTAAGCAGTTTAATGGTATTCCGCCTATTAACTGCGTTACCATGATGCACACTTAGTTATATGGTGAAGTTAGAATGATAAAAAAACTCCTTATAGGTAGTGCAATGACAGCAATGACCTTTGCTGCTACTGCCCATAACCACGCATCGACAGAGAATACTTTTAACCCTGATACGCAGCGAATCAAATCGCACCTGTTTTTCCTAGCAGATGATTTGCTTGAAGGTCGTGACACGGGCTCTCGTGGCCATGAAATTGCGGCGCTTTACATTGCTACCGAATTTGCCAAATATGGTTTAAAGCCAGCGGGTACAGACGGCTACATGCAGAACGTAACGTTTCGCAAAGCGAATCTGGTTCAAGAGTCACCCAAGTTTACTTTCACGCAAAACGGCGAAACCATTGATTTTGACTACCCTAAAGAATACCTAGCTAGCCCGAGCTTGCTTAGCACTGAGGCCAACCTAAAAGGTGAAATGGTGTTTGTAGGCTATGGTATCGTGGCAGACGAATTGTCTCACAACGATTACAAAGACTTAGATGTAAAAGGCAAAATTGTAGTAGCGTTAGCGGGTAAGCCAAGCGATTTTCCATCAGAAGAGGGCGCTCACTTTGCGTCTGGCTATCAAAAGCAAAAGTATGCGGTAGACAATGGCGCTATTGGCATGATCACTATAACCCCGCCAAAGAACGAAAAAGTGCGTCCTTATCAAAGCCGTTTGAATTACATCCATACGCCGCGTATGGCTTGGTTAGACGATAGCGGTCAGCCTGCTAACAGCTTTTCTCAGCTTAAAGGTGGCGCTTACATGAGTGAAGGCGCTGCGCGTAAGTTATTTGAAGGCGCAGAAAAGAGCCTTGATGATGTTTATGCTCAGCTTGAAGCTGACAAAGTACCACAAGGCTTTGCGTTAAACGGCGTAGTTGATATCAGTAAGACTAGCGTACACGACACCATTACAAGCCCAAATGTTGTGGGTGTACTTGAAGGTTCAGACCCAGAGCTTAAAAACGAGTACGTGGTTTTCTCTGCTCACTCTGACCATATCGGTTTTGCCAAGACCGTAAAGAAAGACAACATTAACAATGGCGCCATGGACAATGCGTCTGGTACGTCAGTGATGTTAGAAACTGCACGCCTGTTTAGCGAAATGGAAGAAAAGCCAAAGCGCTCAATTCTTTTCGTGTCGGTAACCGGTGAAGAGAAAGGTCTGCTAGGTGCTGACTATTTTGCTCGTAACCCAACCGTACCGGTTACTTCAATGGTGGCGAACGTAAATCTAGATATGCCAATTTTGACTTACGAGTTTGCAGACGTAATTGCGTTTGGTGCGAACCACAGTGACTTGCAAGAATCAGTGGAAAAAGCGGCGGCCAATGCCAATATCGAGCTAAGCCCTGACCCATGGCCAGAGCAAGCGTTATTCACGCGCTCAGATCACTATGCGTTTGTAAAACAGGGTGTACCTTCAGTGTTTATGGTGCCAGGTCTTAAATCAAAAGATCCTAACGTAGACGGAAGTAAGGTGTTCGGTCAGTTTTTATCTATGCACTACCACAAGCCTAGCGACGATATTAACCAGCCATTCAACTGGAATGCGGCAGAGACGTTTACCAAAGTTAACGCGCAAATTGGTTGGACACTAGCAAACCAAAAGAACAAGCCTAAGTGGAACGATGGCGATTTCTTTGGAAACACGTTTAGCAAATAAGTCCACATTTATGAAACGTTAAAAAGCAGCATTTTTATGCTGCTTTTTTTGTTTGCCCAGCGAAGCTGGCAAACCCGTCAGGTTGAAAGAAACCTGAATCACCCTGACTGAGGGGAAGATAATCCGAATGGCAAGGGCGT
>LUMJ01001814.1_pt1 | contig 12684 bp, 10 predicted proteins | sample 729631 | NCBI WGS metagenome assembly LUMJ01 (sample SAMN03860266, study PRJNA289734) | marine metagenome | biome: seawater column; feature: ocean; material: water; isolation source: Red Sea water column Station 22 - depth 500m | place: Saudi Arabia: Red Sea | collected 2011-10-15 | depth 500 m | reverse complement strand
CTTCAAGCTCTTTCTTATTCATGTTCATCTGCCTATCCTTAACTCTCTATAGAGTAAATTGAAATAGGCAGTTACACAAAATTAGTTACAGTCTCGAAAAGTTAAAGAAAAAAATTTTATGCAAATTGAGCGAGCCGGATAACAAAGTAACACTATTTGATTTTGCAACTCTAAATAGTTTTAAATACGACAGCCCGCTGTTGTAATGCCAATTGTCTACTTCCCCATTGATATCACAATTCTAAATTAGAGCTTACTAGTTTAGAATTGTGCTATTAATGGGGAAAGGTCACTATCAAGTGTTAATCGCTCACAAAACTAGTGAAAAGTAAGTTATAAAGAACGTTATCAAAAGGATTAGTATAGAAAACGCCATTGCTGGTTCCTTTTGCAGTAAAAGTTATCATTCCACAGTTTTCAGAGAGGTCTTTCCAGCGTATTTTTCTAGCTCCTTCAGTATAATGGTCAATTATGATAAATTTACTGTTAGGATGCCTTATCTCAATAGCTTTAATCATTTCTAAGCAGGATTCATAGCCTTGCTCTGACGGCATAGTATAATTTCTATCGAAGCCATTTGCCCAAACACTTCGTTTAAGGGGCTCGTTTATTAGTGTGACTACAAAAGTAACAGCATATTTAGAATCAAGCATATTTTCAAAGCGCTCACAACATCGCTGGTAATATTGAAAATCACCCTCAGATTTTAGGGGGGAGCGGTGGTTGAAAAAGCTGGAGTGATATAAGTCATGTCCAGCTGATTTACCTAAATTAGTAATGTGCGCTCTATTTAAATATGTTGCAAAATTATCGCTGATGCAATGTTCAATGATTTTAGGCGAACTAAACACCCAGTCAAAAGGATATGATTCTACCTTTAATCCTAATTGCTTTAGATACCAGGCAGTACTACAGTTCTGACCTAGAGAAACAAACTTACGGCTCCCTTTAACTTTATCTGCCACTAGTGTTCTGATTCTAATTGCATCAGCAATTACTTGACTTATCTCTTCATTCTTTTCGTTTATCGTTATATCTAACTGATTCACAGGTTTCTCTCTTGCAAATTTAACTTATAAGGTATTTATTGAACTAAAAAATAGAGAACAGACTGTAAACTATAAAAAATGACAACGATTAAGTAGATCAATTTCGCTATATCCATTATCAATATTACACAGCGTGCTAAACAGCCAAACTATTTTTTTATTTTGCCCCCCCCCATTACATGCCACCTTGCTATATCCAGCCTGGAGTACCAATTTAGTTTTTAGCGAAGCGAGCACAGGGTGGCTTTGGTTAGTGCAAGAATCAAGTAAAACACTCACTTCTTCAAAGCGCTGTGTATTCAGTAAATAGTCACTTAGTTTTATAACTAAAGGCGGTAAACACCCCAACAAATTTATTCCATTGCGCAGGCACTGCTCAGCGTTATCCCCCTCGCCGCGCTCTATCAAAAACTGTGCTTTAGCAACGTAAAAATTTGCATTATTAGGGTTCTGCTTAAGCGCTTTGTCTAAATAAAAACAAGCTTCTACGGGTTTATCCAATCGCTGGTAACACTGCCCTAAATGCATGTTGATATAAGGGAACTGAGCCCCTAGCGTTACTGCTTGTTGAAAGCAACTAATGGCTTCACCATAATGCGCTTTCTGTTGATACAGCTTAGCCATTTCTAACCAAGTATTAGCTGATAAAGGAAAGTGCTCTTCTATAAACTTGTGGACTTGTGTTAACTGCGCTTCGGTTAAGTTCTTTCTGGGGTATTTGCTTAGCCAATGAGTTACCACTCCTTCCGTTTTTTCTTTTGGCCATGTTATTTCAGTAGTCGGAGCTTCTTTCGGTGTGTTACTTTCTTTGGCTAACTCACGGCATTTAGATAAATAAGCTTCTCTGAAATCTGATGGAAACTGGCTAATAGATGTGAATTCAGGGGTGAAATAAACCGCATCTTCGTTTGTATGCCTTAACTCAGCACGTTCTAGTAATTCTTGCCATACATGTTCTAACCTAGCTTTTAAATGACTTGATAACATATCTGGAATGAGCGTTGACGCTTGGTCTCTAAGCATTTTGCTTTCAATTGGGCTTTCAACCGACTCATTCAAACCTAATTTAAATTTGCTATTTAGTGTTTTTAAAATAGGCGCGCCATTAAACAGCGCTCGTTGCGTTACTAATAACGATTCACTCGGATGTTTTTTGGCAAATGCTAGTAATCTTTGGTTGTAGGCCAACCACATTTTCGCGGCTAATTCCGGTTTTCGCCAAAATTCAAGGCGCTTGTCGTCTTCTAAATTTTCGGGCAGCTGATGCGCAAATTCTCTACCTTTCACCCCCCAAACAGAGTGGTGTGAATTTCGTAGCTTAATATATTTATTAAGAAAATCAGGCTCTATATCCAAACTTACTTCATCGTGATATTGCCAGTCTGTATCATTCTTTGCTAACTGTTCATCATGCAATCGAACTACAGCCCAGTCTTCGAAATGCCCTTTGGGGTTACTGATACTATTCCCCATTAGCTCATTACCCATATGCAGCCCTGCATTATTTAGGTAATTGGCTGTAGCAGACGTAGCACTACGATGAAAGCCTGTACAAATGAGCGCCTTACTTACATTATTGATGGGGTTATTGTGTAAGCTATCGTCTTTTTTATTTTCAATTTTAACATGTAGGCTTTTTTCGAACGCTTTATCGTGGAGCACTGCGCCGGATAGGTGTTTTAGCTCTTCAGAGCTCAGTTTTATTTCATCGTTCTTAATGAAGTAAAACCAGGTTTGACGCGGATGATACCAAGGCAATTCTTGAACTTGGAAACCTGCGTTAGCTGCAAATTCGTAAATCTTGGGGAGCGTGAACTCTACACATTCTGGGTATATCCAGCCATCACCATCAAAATCTTTCTCACCCTTTATGAATGTAAGTAAAGCAATGCCGTTATCGTTTAATGAACCATATATATTGCTCAACGCGCCTGGAATTAAGTCATTGCCCGTGTGAGAAAAAATAGATTGAGCGATTATGAAATCGAACTTCTGACCGAATACTGCGGTATTAAATTCAGAGTTCGTATCAAACCGGGGCTTTTTTATTGCTATAAGTGAATCACCTACCTGCTCTTTAATTCCTTCATCAATCAACCATTGGTTAGGCTCTATTCCGCAATAGTTTCCAGGTTCAAGGTAATTGATTAAGAATCTTCCGGCTCGCAGAGAGCCACAGCCTAAATCTAACACTTGATGATGAGCCCTTAACCCCAGCGAACAGAGCAAGCGGAACTGGGTTGCTCCCATAAAATCATACTGTAAAGGGGGCCCAATATAGGCCCTGTAGTGTTTATCGCCGGGCTTAAGAGATGAGTAGTCCATTAGTTAATATCTTTCATGCAACTATTTATTCTTTAGTGTACTTCAGCAGTTCGACATTTTGTACTGCAAATTAGTGAGAAAATGAGGCAGCTTTCTCCTGAAGTAAGCTTTTCTGCAAAGGCTCTAAACCAGAGTTATTTTTGCACTCGCCTTTATGTATGTAGTAAAATTTTACAACTGTTGATTTAAAATATTCAAAAGCCCGACATGGAGAATCAAGTGCTAAACGTTTTCAAAAAAAATAAGGGGGAGATAACCCCTAATCTTATTAAAAGCACAATAGAAAGCGAGTTTAACGCTGAATTCTACGCTCAAAAATACACATTTCTTACCACCGATGATCATCTTACTCATTTTGTCGAAGAAGGTTGGAAAGAAGGGCTAGACCCATGTGAGTGGTTTTCTACCAGTAAATATATGCAAGCGTATCCGGATGTTGCAGCTTCTGGAGTTAACCCTTTTTTCCATTATCTTTACTACGGAAAAAATGAAGGAAGAAACGAAGGCATTGTAGGTGTTGGCGGCGATGGCAGTTTACGTGCATTGGTGAATGCGTCAAATCAATCGGATGATGAATATCATAATTCAAGGTACTTTAAAGAGGCTTCTGATATTTTGGGTAGTGAGTTAGCATTCACGCCCCAACAGTTCGAGCGTTTCGCCAATTGGACAAAAGTCGTTCCTAAAGCGAATGGCCCACATCCACATGTGAAGGCTTTCTTGGAGACCGCGAAAGCTACAGGTAGCGGGAAAGAGGCAATTGCTTTAGGTTGGGTTATCCTTAAGCTTGACTCTTTCGTTTGGTTTGAAACCAATCAGGGTGAAGTCCTTCCAATGCGCTCGGCTTTCTTTCAATATCGTCAGGATGTATACGATGCGTTTGAAGATGAGATGACTGACGCGCTTCCATATACGGGGTTTGTGCAAGCGCTTACCGCATGTAATCCTGACACTGTTTTAAGAATATATGCTTTGTCGTCACAAGGTGCTCACGAAGTGGCGCAATGCAATGTTGAGCGGGTGGATTCCGCCCCTAAAAAGCTGGCTGAGTTTTTAGCTTCAATAAATACACCATTATCAGAACTACCTAAACGCATTAGCAAAATTGATGAGCCTTTGATTTCCAGCGCTATAGCGCAAAAAAATAAAGCCATCGCCGCTATGCCACACGAAGTATATAGTTTTGGTGAATGTAATAGCCCAGAAGCTAGCATAATCATTCCGTTATACGGCAGAGTAGATTTTGTAGAAGCGCAAATGCAGTGTTTCTCGCAAGATGTATTTGTGCAAAAACATTGTGAGTTGATTTACGTCATCGACGATCCCGCATTGGTTGAACCTTTCAAGAAACTATCTAGAGATATCTATGCGCTTTACGGCATACCGTTTAAGGTTGTATGGGGTGGATTGAACAGAGGTTTTTCAGGGGCAAATAATTTAGGCGTTGAATACGCTACCGCCTATTATCTTCTATTTTTAAATAGCGATGCTTTTCCAACGAATCCTGGCTGGGCTGAAACGCTTACGGAGGCTTTAAACAGTAACTCTGACTATGGCGTGGTCTCCCCTCGCCTATTGTTCGCAGACGGCTCTATTCAGCACGCAGGTATGGAATTCGTATATAGAAATGAGTTGTCTATTTGGACCAACCACCATCCTAATATGGGCATTGATCCGAGTTTAGACTCACATTCAGAAGCAACAATTGTTCCTGCGGTAACGGGCGCACGACTTCGAAGATTCTGACTTGTGCTTCAAGATACGAGAGCAAGGTAAGCATTGTGTATACGTTCCCACTGTTGAGTTAACGCACCTAGAGCGTCAATCGTTTAACTTAACTGGCGCTCCCGACTTTAGAACCAAAGTGGTAATATACAATGCCACCCGCCATCAAAATAAATGGTCTTCACTACTACAACAAAGCGTTAGCAAAGGTTAAAAGGAAGCAACTAAGCACATGAAACAAAGAATTTTAGTGGTATCTCATGGTCACCCAGACTTTAGTTTGGGCGGTGCTGAAATTGCAGCGTATAACTTGTTCGAAGCATTCAAGAAAAATGACGACGTAGAAGATACTTGGTTTTTAGCGCGCGCCGACCGCGGTCGAGGCGTTACAGGTCAAATTCACAAGCGCCGTGACAACGAATATCTGTGGGAGCAAGGTGTAGCTGATTGGCATTTAATGAAGTCTGCACATCAAGAATCAATAACCACGTGGTTTGTTGACTTGCTCAAATCGCTAAAGCCTACCATTGTGCATATTCACCATTACGCACATATTGGGCTTGAGTTTATACGTGCTATTAAGAAATACGACAGCAGCATTAAAGTTTACTTAACCCTTCACGAGTACATGGCCATTTGTAGTGTAGAGGTTGCTTCCCAGAAAACACAGCCGAAGATTTTTGGCTACGCAAGCATCACTTTAAATCCACTTTTGATCTTGCTGATGGATTTATTTCTCCGTCTGAGTTTTTACGCCAGCGTTATATTGATTGGGGCATAGACGAAAACAATATTGTAATGATAGAGAATGGGCAAGCTGACGAGCCTACATTGCCTGCCAGAACGCTTAATGATGGTGAAACACGCAATAGATTTGGCTATTTTGGTCAAGTGAATCCATATAAGGGTATAGATATTCTTCTAGAAGCACTAAAGAGCATGAAAAAAGGAGAACGAGACTCTCTTATTGTTGAAATTCACGGCGCTAATTTAGAACAACAAAGTGGCGAGTTTAAAGAGAAAGTACAAAAGCTAGCAAAGAAACTCATAAAAGAAGGTTGCTTACGTTGGGTTGGGCCATACCGCCCCGACGAGCAAATGGAAAGAATGAGAGCCATAGACTGGGTTATAGTGCCTTCAATTTGGTGGGAAAACTCACCCATGGTGATCCAAGAGGCATTTGTTGCAGGTCGGCCATTGATTGTATCAGTCATTGGTGGAATGAAAGAAAAGGTACGCGATAACATTGATGGTCTTCATTTTAGCGCCCGAAATCCCGTAGATCTTGCTAGTAAAATGCTACATGCCGCGAAGTCTTCTACTTTATGGGAACAATGCAGCAAAAACATTGTTAAACCATTAAATTACATGGAATGTGCTGAATCGCACATCAAATTTTTTAACTACTAAAATTATTGGTACCGTCTGAATGAAAATAGGAATTATCACAAACTTACAAAACATCGATAAGTTTGTATCAACTGAGTTAGCATTCGCCAACTCTGAACGCTGGATGGCGGCAACCGGCGGCAACACTGGTAATGTTGCTTTTGTTCAAGGAATTAAAAATATAGTTACAGCCGAGAAAGTCGGTGAAGTGCATTGGGGAGATAACCCTGAGGCTGTTAATGAATACTATGACCTATTAATTATTTGCTGCGCTAACCAGATTGGTGCTCATGTTGATTTAGGCTCCTGGGCAGATCGATTAACAGCCTTCAACCTTCCTACATTATTCATCGGTTTGGGAGCGCAGAGCAACAGCATAGGTGAACACCCAGATGTGCCCGAAGGCACTATCAGGCTTCTTGAACTATCTAAAAAGCTGAGAACTAAGCCCGATGTACCGAATATCATCACAAGGGGTCCTTTCACTACCGAGGTGCTAGAGAAACTTGGTGTAGAATCTCTTCCATATGGTTGTCCTTCGCAGTTTATATCTACAGAGCTCAATGTAGGCAAGAAATGCTTGAAGCACCAAGAAACAGGAGATTATGTTCTTCAACATCCGGTTAGTTTAGTGCAACTAGCACTTGCAGAGGGTGAAGTTATTGAAGATAACCAAAGGGAAAGGTTAGAAAAGATTTACGGTTTTATGGGCAGTTGGGAAACAATTTGCGATTGGTTCCGTTCACATGGCGTTCTATTCGCTGATGCACAAAACTGGATGCTTTACTCTAAACGATTTACTCTAGCCATTGGACCAAGGTATCACGGCGTAGCCTTACCCATTCAGGCGGGCGTACCCGGGAAGGTTATTGCTATTGACTCCCGTACTGAAGAGCTATCCGATACAACAGGCATCCCATTTGTTAGGTATAAAGAAATAGAGAAACTTTCGAAAGAGGAGCTAGTAGATTGGTGTAAGTGGTCGGAAGAAGACGCCAATAAATATGACCTTATTAGAAAAAATAATGCGGAAAGTTATAGTGAATTTCTAACCAATAACTTGGTATCACCTTCTTTAAACCTAACTGGCTTAGCCAGCCAGTAGCATCTATAACTTTTGTCACTATGAAGCGCTTCTGATTACTCAGAAGCGCTCAACGAATATTTCACTGCAAAACATAATTTTCGATTTAGTTGCACCATCTTACCCGGTTCAACTTTGGTTTCGTTTAACGATAGTGATAACTTATCACACTCTATTTGTCTGTAACCGAGGGGAATTCTTGCGCTAAAAAATTTGATAATTCAGCAATATTTATTTCGTAGTTAACGCGCTTGATATCCGTACTTCCTGTGTCATGTAAAAAGTAATAAAGATTGTGTTTTTTAACGTTAGATATATGAGCATCTGTCTTAAAAAGAAAAGAGTTAGGAGCTAAAATTAGAACAGTACTATTTTCACTCATGAAAGCTGCATTATGCATCGCACTACCAACTGGCCCAGCTAATATTTCGGTTTCGGCATATATTTGAACCTGCTCTTGAAATGAAAGCAGCTCAGGATAAACTATTTCAAAGCCATATCTCTTAAATACTTCCTCAACGTCAATGTCATTGAACTTGCGACTTGTGTCTTTCTGGTCCTGATATCTTCTTGAAAGATAAACTTTTCGCTTAGGCTTGTTTGCTGATTCTTTGTATAGCTTAGTTTTTATTTCATTCCAAGTGTCTAACTGAAACTCTGAAATAGAATAATCGAGAACTATTGATTGACTAGGCACGATAAGTGATTCACAAATCATATCATCATCAATTAATTCAATTTGCGATAAAGAAACGCCAAACGCATTTAACGTTTCCTTCACATGCATAGGAAAGTCATTTGGGCTCTTAAAGTTGGCATGAACAAGGAAAACACAGTTTTTAATTTCGTCTCTGTATTTCGCTAGCCACCACATTCTTGAAATTGACTCGGTAATAAAGTGCCCATAATGCGTAATAAACCACCCTAAGTAGACACACTGACCTTTCTTTTTATTTAAACTTTCTATCTGAAGTTGGGTTATATCTCGGGGGAAAGAAACTCTGTACCCGCGAACAAACACACTTTCTTTAACTTCATTCAACTCTTCATCAACCACTCCGGATATCAAACTGCGAGGCCACCCATCAAGTGCTCCCTTCGTAACCAAAGCATTTGGTACGGTCTTGTGCCCAACATCAATAGTTGGTAACACAGAATTGCACCACTCGGGCAATTTTCCTCTAAAAGAATTATTGTAATTAAAAAATTGAGTTTTTCTTGATATATCAGTGGTCGTCATTAGTTCTTTTCTTTGCTCTACTTCATTTGCTACTTTCAAATGTCGAATTTGAATAAATGTTCCAGTTAATGCGTTACTAAAAGAGTATTAATAGTTACCATCCACAGACTGTTTGTACTAAGTTCAACTTATTATTGTCATTTAAATAAGTAACTTAAAGATTGTAAAAACAAAAAGTTCGTCGAAAGCAATTTCTAGTTTGACAAACTGAACGTACAAAGCTCGTGACGTTAAAAACGTACGGTATCACTCATAAGTAATAGCCCGTTTGCACTCGCCATAAAATCTATGCGAGTGCCAGCTTTAAGTTTAGATGGGTAAGTAAAACTAAATCCAACAAAACCATTTCGATGAATGTTTCGTTCATTAGCGGTACTTCTGTATTCACTGGCTGGTATTTCGGCAATTTTTTTCTTACCAATACGCACGTCAATGACTACAGGAGACTGACTGTCATAATCTGCTGCCCAACCTCTCATCATTTTGCCTTCATCACTTGCAGCCATGTTTGTCTTACCAAAGCGAATAAAAGGAGTATCAGATTCTATAGCCAGCTTTTGTCGTTCAAAACGTGTAAGTGCATATTCATAAAGCTTAAAATCTTCTTTATTGTGCTTTTTTATAAGCGCAATCTCTTCTTCTGATAATTCATAGCTTGAAGATTTTTTCTCTGTATTTTTATTGATATCCAATCCTTGAATATCAATGGAATACATCTTATTAATGAGTGCTAATGATTCATTGTAACGTTCTGTCAAACCTATAAAACCAATAGCGTCAGGCCACGTGCCTTGAAACGCTTTATATTGTACGTTTTTAAATCGCGGTTCATTTACGAATTCGGTGAACGAACGTTTATAACGGTGGTGGCGGGTAAAATGCTCGTAATGAGAACGAACCTGTTGAATAGGATCACGAACGAAGGTGATTGCATTCTTAGCCGGAATAAATGGCGCATATTTAGGATGATTAATGTGCCCTGTAAGGAATTTAGCTTTTTCTACTATCTTCATTCCGGCTGCGTAGCGGTCACGCTTTTCATAATCTAACGTTCGTATGTCTGGGTTAGTCTCATTTGCTTTAGGCCCATAATCATAGAAGACATGCTCTTTACCGAAGTAGCGCTCGGCCGCTACGCGGAAACTAGAACCTGCAGTTTTAGATATATGAATAAAAAATAATGGGTAATTTGCTGCTTCCATTTTGTCCTATCTAATAGAAAATTTTCGGTGGGCATTGAAAGGTTTGTATTGGTTAATATTACCATTTGCAGGCTCACTGACAACCGCAATAAATGCATAACCCTGATGTACATCAGAGTTCTAGAACTTAGTTAAATCTATAACACCATTTAAATAAAATGAGGCTTTAAAAAGCAATGTAAAACGCGATTCGAGTCTCCCACCAAAGTAAAGCGTTAAGGCGTTAAATAAAAGGACAACCACTCCCGCTCCTGAGAGTTAAGTGCGTTTTGTTGGGGCTGCCTATACATCTCTACATTCCAAGCCTCGTACAAACTTTTGAGTTCTTCTGCTTTGTCTGGCATGTCTGAAATTAAATTGCTGGAAACTGCCTCGTCTGAAGCCATATCAAATAAAAACTCGTGCTCTGCGCCCATTTTAAGGTACTTATAGTTTCCAAGACGAACTGCTGACTGATTCCAAAAACGCCAAAAAAGCGGGCGATTCATAAGAGCGCTCTTGTCAAAACCTTGAGTTGGAAAAATATCAACACCGTCGAGTTCTGATAAAACAGTTTCAGAAGCACCAGCACGTTTAATAGCAGAGTACAGCACATCCAAACTAATAACAGGCTCATCTATAACGGTATTGCTTTGAAGCTTTTCAGGCCAATGGACGATAAAGGGCACTTTTATCCCCCCATCAGTCAACATACCTTTCTCACCCAGCAATGGCGCATTCAATGAACCGTTCCAAGCCTCTTTTTCTGTTATAGGAGCATCAGTAAAGTCGAGTCCTATTGGAGCACCATTGTCACTGATAAAAGCGATAATAGTGTTTTCCAATATTCCATATTCTTCAAGCTTAGATACTATGCTGCCTACACCTGCATCTACTGCGTACATCATTGCCAACGCGTATCTACGCCGATTAAATGACTGCTCAGGGAACAATGATAAGTAATCTTCCGTTGCCTCTAAAGGTACATGTGGTGCGTAATGAGCAACATGAAGATAAAACGGCTCATCGTGATTTATATCTATAAATTGCGTCGCTGCATCTGAAACAACATCTAACCTGTAGTCAGAGTTACTTATCCAGCCCAACTGGGTTTGATTGCCCTTAAGGTCATAGTTAGCCCAGTAACGGTTTGCGTAACCGAAATAATTGTATTTATAACCTTTTGATGACGGGTAATATCGCTCCTTTAGCGATGAAGGTAACCTTCCTGGGTTAAACTCACTTATGGGTGTATCAGGAAAGTTTTCTTTAAACCATGGCTTTGAATTTTGATCTACTTCAAGGTGCCACTTGCCAACCATTCCTGTTGTATAACCAAGGTCAGAATAACGGTCTCCCATGGTGACCACATTTTCAGGTATTGGTGTATATCGGTTGTCATCTACTCCAAATCGTTGTTGATAAACACCAGTAACCATTCCCGCTCGCGAGGGTGTGCACTGAGGGGCAGTTATGTAGCCGTTAGAAAATAGCACCCCATTGGCCGCTAGCTTGTCTATATTAGGCGTGTTGATGTCATTAACAATGTTATGGGCACCGATATCAGCATATCCTTGGTCGTCGGTGAAAATGACAATTAGATTTGGCTTACTAGGTTTGCTGTAATACTAAATGATGTGCGCTTACGTACTTGGGGCGCAATAAAACTGAACTTGCCTTCACTGGTATTCACTATATTTAGCGAAGCTTCTAATGATGTACTCCACGACTCCACAGTAACCTTTTGCGGATTGCTGTTATTAGAGGCGTTTACAGTTAAGAAAATTGTGTCATCAGAAGAAATTTCTTGTGGTAAAGTTATTGAATAAGAGCGACTTAATTGCTCCTGTTCAGACACCGTTGGTGGGGACGATTGAGAGTCGCCGCCACATGAAGCTACACATAATAAAACTAAAAAAAACAAGCCACGCAACGTTACAGCATCCATACTTTTATTCCAAATTCGGCGAATAACACCTCACCAGTATTTTTATATTATTGATTGGCGAATTATCTAGCGTCAATAATAAAAATAGTAGTTACAAATAATTCGCTGTTTTATTGATCTTTAATAGATTCTATTTCTTCAAGAAACTCATTTTCTTCATCAGTATTTACCCAAGGTTCACGCTTGTGAGCATCTTTACTTATTTTTTTCTTCAGCGCTCTGTTTTTTTCCAGCTGCTCGGGATTTTTGAAAGTTGGTGCGTCATCAGAATTTAAGCCAGTGTTGATTGCAGGGTACACCCAGTGTTTTTCCGTGCTGCCATTGTACCCCTGCCGGATGAACCTCTCAGTCCACTCGACATGTCCAGCACCATAGCCACTAAACCTTGGATCCAAGTACCCTATATTATCCATTGCGTCCTTGCTACAAGCTGTACATTGCCCTGTTACCAACCTGCAAAGATACGGTAAAGTGCTCGATCCTGTGCCAGAAACCACTGCGTCTTCTTTTTTAATTATTCGCTTATGCGCATAATTAATATGGCCCCATAAAAGTGCTGCTATCACCCACTCTTTTTGCCAGTTTTCTTTATTTGGTCGACAGTCGTCCTCCAGCAAAATCAAAACATCAACTTTTTTGACTTCGTTGAGATAATACAAAGCCCTGTTTTTGTTTCGAACAACGCCTTTATTTGGGCAATTAGTATGAGGTACGTTATTTTGTTCACACCCTGTCTCTTATAC
>LUMJ01001817.1_pt1 | contig 12688 bp, 12 predicted proteins | sample 729631 | NCBI WGS metagenome assembly LUMJ01 (sample SAMN03860266, study PRJNA289734) | marine metagenome | biome: seawater column; feature: ocean; material: water; isolation source: Red Sea water column Station 22 - depth 500m | place: Saudi Arabia: Red Sea | collected 2011-10-15 | depth 500 m | reverse complement strand
GGAATTATCTCAAAAGAATAACAACATTATTCATCATACTATTTCTGAATCTCATTCTCCAAGAGCATCATTTCTGACTTTCCTTTACTCAATTATCAACGCATTAGAAGATGTATTACCATTGAAACGAGCAGATGTAACCGAATCATTTCTAAAGCTTGCTGAAGTTAAAAATGAAATAAATTCTTCTAATTTAAATCAAGAAAATAATTCATTAAAACTTGCCAAATGGATTTCTGGAGTTCCATTAATGTATTATCCATCAGGATTATATGCTGCAGCTATTAGATTTAAGAATTCAATGCAAGAAAATGCCAAAACACATACGATAATTGAGAATGTTGTTGAAGCATCACATAATGGGATTGTTGCATGGGAAAAACCTACAAATGTACACCCTATACTGCTTCAAGGATCTGATGATTATATCAAGACAAAAGAGCGATGGAAAATTTTGAAAGAGTATTTTAATGAAAAAAATATCAGTTATCAAGAAGTTTTTTCAAAGGATGGAAGTATTTTATCGAAACTTGTCTGCCTAATTTATCAATTGGATTTAACAAGTATTTATCATGCAACGATATCAGGGATTAATCCTTCACCGGTTAATTCAATTGATTATATAAAAGATAGATTGTAGAAACAAACTATTCGAAATTATAATTTACACAGTTGAATAATTGAATTTTCAAAAATCATAAGGAAATTAAAATTATCACCACGTATTTCTCGTAAAATTTTATTTAGTATCCTACTAGACAAATCATGTTCAAGGCATGTGTTAATTTTAGATTCTTTTGATACGATAACATTTTCAAAGGATGTTTCGATAGGATAAACATACATAATATCCGTGCCGGAAAGATCAGAATCTAAAAATGTTGAACTGCTTATTTTAGAATTTCGAAAATCAGAATTTTGTATATTCGATTTGATAAACTTGCTTGCGTATATATCAGTGCCGACAAAATTTGATCCAATCATTTGAGTATTATAAAAATTAGATTTCCAAACTTTTGAATATCTAAGATCAGCATTGGCTAAATCAGCACGAGTTAGGTCGGTAAGAACCATATTTGTATTTGATAAATCAGCACTAGTCAATATAGCATTTTCAAGATTTGCACTTTTCAGATTTGCATTTTTTAGATTAAGATTTTCAAGATTTACACCTTTCAAGATTACAGATATCATTTCTGTATCTGACATATCAGCACCATTGAGATTTATATTAACTAAATTTGCGCTAGAAAGAACAGCCCCATGTAAATTTGTGTTTGCCAAATTTGCATTTTCTAAATTACTGAACGATAAATTTGAAAAAGAAAGATCAGCGTTTTGTAAGTCTAATCCAGAAAGATCACATTTTGATAGATTTACGCGTGGTTTAATTTCCTGTAAACAATTTATCACGTCAGTGGATGAAGTTTTTTCTGATGGAATAATCCTGTAGATTTTTCCGTCTCCAATAGAAACGATATAGATGAAACCATCAGGTCCTTCTTTAATATCCGTAATTCCAGCAAATCCAGTCGCAAAGATGAGTTCATTTGTTAGATCATTCCTGTTTGCAAAGATGAGTTCATTTGTTAGATCATTCCTGTTTAAAACTAGATCATGTAGGGAAGGATCATCAAAAACAAAATCTGTTCTGTTTTTATTTAATTTGAGCTCATGAAGTACACCATTATTAAAATCTCCTACCAAAACTGAATCATGATATTCTTTAAACAGGTCTGATTGAATAAATAAAATTGAAGTAATTCCTATTGGATCCTCCCAACTAAATTCAGGATCACTATAAGTATAATCACCAAATGAAGGAAGATTAGCAATTTCTGTTTGGGTTGCTGGTCCTTGTATAGATGCCCAACCGCTATTGAATTTAAACGGAACTAGATTTATTTCATCAAAAACATCGGGACCATTTTCTGTGTCCCAGAGAAAACCAGTAATAGGATCAATTGCAAGTCCAAAGCTATTTCTAATTCCAATAGCAAAATAAGGTTCTTCTGTTTCAAGTGAAAAAATAGAACTTGTGTCATCAGGCTCACCTTCTTCATAGTTTTGTAATATTCCCTTTCTATTCTCAATGTCTCCCAAAATTCCATACACATTATCATTAGGATGTGAAACCATTACACCTCCATTGTGTATACCTCCACCACCATGAATTTCCTTAAGAAGTTTAGGTTCGGTGAGCTCTTTTCCGTCCCAGTTATACTTGTAAAATAAATTTGAAACTGTATTATCCTCTGCATTTCTATTTGTAGAATGTAAATACACTGTAGAATTTTTTATCAAAATTCCTAAAAGACCCTCTTCTAAAGATACACTAACATCAAGCTTGAGTAATGGCTCTTCTTGTAATTGACCATTTTTAATTAATCTTGACCATAGATAGTTTGGAAAGGAATGAAACTTGTTAAAATTAATAAAATTAGAATTTGTATTTTCAATTTTAATATTAAACCATTTTTTTTCTATTCATTGATTTACGATTTTTTACTTTATTTGCATATGTATCATTCATTTTTTTGATTTCGCCTATAGTTTTATTTTCTACTAAATCTAAATTTGGTATAACACAGTGACCACCAATAAATCCTGGAAATAATTTTGGTCTGTTTCCTAGAAATTTATTAATCTCTTCTGCAAATAACCACATTTCATCATAATCGACTTTATGTTTCATAGCAATGATATTGGTTATTTGTGCATAGTTGATCAGCCAGCCATAATATGTTGTGTCAACTAGGATTTTTGCTAATTCCAGAGTAGTTGGATTAGTCATTTTTTTTGTTTTTATTCCAACTTTGTTCATTTTTTTAACAAAAGTTTTACGTGCTTGGGTTGAATGTGGTGCCCAATCAAAAACTGAATAGAATTTTGTATAGCGTTTTAAATCTTTTAACATTCTTTTATGCACACCCCTGATTGGGCTATAAATAATTGGAACACTTAATTTTTTTTGTAATGCTTCAGTAGTTCCGACACGGACTGTACTATGTATTACAATTGCCTGTGGAACATATTTTTTTTCAATTTTGATTATAGTTTTTTCAAATATTTTTGAAAAAGGAATACATACATGGACTAAACCTGTTGGTATATTTTGAAATTTTTTATATTTTGTTTTATTCATTAATTTTTGATCAGTATCATATCCAACTACAGTAAATTTTTTTGAAATAATTTTTAAAATTGGACCCCCAATTTCCCCTAATCCTATAACAAGATCCTTTGTTAGTAATTGTTTTTTCAATTTTTTCACATAATATTATATTATTTAACAGCTATAGTAGTTGAAAATTTATTATTTTTTAGATGTTTTTTTATTGCTTTAATATGAAAAGCCGCAAAATTATCAAAATTTGTTTTATACTCTTCTAGAAAAGATTTGACCTTTTCTATAGGTAATTCTTTATTAGCTAAATAACCACTGTCATGAAATAAATTAAGATATCTTAAAAGAATTTCCTGGTCTTCAAAAATAATTGAATTTTTTTCTATGGACTTTACATATCTCATTACATCTTTAGGATTCACTTTCTTATGTAAACAAGTTTTCATAGCATCTGGTAATTCATTTAAGGAATTTACTTTATACATTGATGGTAATTCAAAATGACCCGTATCTTCCAATATAATAGATGGTTTTTGATAAATTGCAGCTTCTATACTCGTACTACCATTAATTGTGAAGACAAGGCTACTTTTTTTAATTAATTCAACCGAGTCAGATAAAGGATGAACTAGTTCAACATTTGGAATATTCATAATTTTTTTCATCTCACTTACACTTCTCCAACCCCTATGTTTCATTTGTGGATGATCTTTTACAACTAAATTGTAACCTATTGGTAAAGATTTTACTACATTTTTTATTAGTTCAAATTGATTCAAGTAAAAAGGAGCGCCTATGAATAATGCTCTTTCTATTTCTTGAGTTAATGGAAAATAGATAAAAGGAGATTCAGTTTCTACTTGCCTGTTTAGATTTTTATTCATAAAAGATTCTCGCATCCTATGTTTCAGACGATAAGAAATTGTTTTGAACAAAACTTTAGTTTTATTTCTACCATAGTATGAATAATGAGTTTTAACGTTGCTATTATCTGAAAGTAAATAACTAGACGCAGCTCTAACAAGTTTTTTCTTTCCCGTTACAAATTTATCACGAAATTTTTTATTACTATTCCAAAGATATTCCTCGGGATTAAAATTCAACTCTTCATCTTTAAAATCTGATAATGGAGGTAATGGTCTTAGCTTATCCATTTTATCTGAAATTAACAAACGCATTCCTATACGCGACTGTGCACCAATCAATACATGTATTCCACGGGCTTTACAAATCTGATAAAAAATATGGTTATGCTGTTGGTGAGTTGGAGGCATTAGTAAAAAATCTGGTTTAATTTCATCTAGAATTTTTTCGAACAATCTACATTCTTGTTCTAATATCAATAAAATCTCATCTGATGAAAATTTATAGTATTCATTTACTTCATTAAACATTCTATCATTAAGTGCAATTAACCAGAGATTAATTCCATATTTTTTTTCTATTGATTGTAAATATTTTAAATCTGGTTTTTTGTTGATATTTTTAATATAGTCATAAAAAAACCAAACTTTTTTAAAATTAACAATTTTTTGTTCCTCAAAAAATTTTTTTGGTTTATCCGTGATTTCTATTACAGAATATAATTCACAATCCAGCGTTTCTTGTAAAGATTTTGCCAATCCAAAGTAGTAAAAATTTGAATCAATCCAGAAAATTAACCTTGGTTTCATAATTAAAACAATTTTTGATAGTTAATAAAATCTAATATGAAATTATACTGAAAATATTGATAATTACACCAAAGTTATTATTATAACAATAGAGAAAAATAATTTATGAAACTAACTTTTCTTACATCTGCATCTGTACTCATAGAAGAACAAAATGTTAAGGTATTATGTGATCCATGGTTTGTAGATGGTGAATTTTATGGTTCTTGGGCTCATTATCCACCATTAAATTTTTCTCCAGAAGAACTCAACGATGTTGATTATATCTACATAAGTCATATTCATCCAGATCATTTTAGTACAAAAACGCTAACTAAAATGAATCATAATATTCCAATTTTAATCCATAATTATTATTATAAATTTCTTAAAAAAAACATTGAGAGATTAGGATATAAAACCATAGAGATTGATCATAATAAAAGGACCAATTTAAAAGATAATTTGTACATTAACATTTTAGCAGCTGATAATTGTAATCCTGAACTCTGTCAGAAATATTTTGGATGTAGTATTGTTGAAAAAACATTTGGTTCAACTGCAATAGATTCTATGTGTGTTATGGACAATGGTCAAGAAGTAATAGTCAACACAAACGATTGTCCATTTCCACTAGCAGAAACAACTGCAAATTATATTAAAAATCAGTATAAAAAAATAGATATGTTGTTGGTGGGTTATAGCTCAGCATCATCTTTTCCACAGTGTAATATTATGAAGGAAAGTGAAAAAATGGAAGCTAGAAAAAGAGTAATCCACCAATATTGGTCACAGGCTGAATCATATGTTAATTTGTTAAAACCTAGATTCTATATGCCATTCGCAGGTAGATATGTTTTAGCTGGAAAAAAATCAATATTAAATCCACAAAGATCTGTTGGGGAACTTGAAGATGCATATGAATATTTTATCAATTCTTCAAAAATTAACCAAAAAGAACATCAATGCATAATTTTAAACTCAAAATCTAGTTTTGATATAAGTACAAAACAAAAATCGTCATCATACACACCTATTGATCTTGATGAAAAACAAAATTATATTGAAAAAGTATTAGCAAGAAGAAAATATGATTATGAAAGTGATGATGAACCAGGCTTCGATGAGATTAAAGATTTAATTTCTAAAAGTTTTGATACATATGAAAAGAAAAGAATTGAGGTTGGTTTTACCTCTGAAACAGCAATAATCATTGAAATTTTTAAAGATAAATTCGTAATAATTACGGCTAACGGTAATGGGTATCAAATTGTTGAAAAAAATAACTTGCCTAAATTTGAAAAATATGTCAAAATTTCATTAGATAATACGTTGCTATTGAGAATTCTCAAGGGACCAGCATATGCACATTGGAATAACGCAGAGATTGGTTCACATTTAGTATTTGAAAGAAAACCAGAAATTTATGAAAGGGGTTTGTATTATAGTTTAAGTTTTTTTCATTCATAAACATAACTTGTAACAAATAATCAAAATTTAGATAAGAAGTAAACGCCTAATCCTGTTCTTCAAATTTAAAGTCAGTTTGCGCATAATTGAAACTCACGTCATTTCTGATTCGCTTCATCTTTTTGGGATCAAGTCGTTTTCTTGTTGACTTGTTACCAAGACTTGCAGCATTTGTTTCTTGTGGCACTTCAAGTTTTTTACTGACTCTCTGGCCCTTGTATCCTTTTGATTTAATGAATGTCTCCTCAGTCAATCCTATATCTAACATTTCATTCAGTTTTCTTGCTCCATTTTTAATTTCAGTCATTATTTCCTCATCTGACATTTTAGTCATGTTAAGACAGATGTCCTGTCGTTCTGTAATAGATTCTAAATAACGATCCTCATCTGTTATGAAACCGTTAGCTTTTGCATAGTCATACATAACAGTATATGGTAATGGTAAAAGAAATCCAATACTTGGATACAAGCCACATTTTAAGCATTGATCAAATGTTTCTTTGATAGATTCTTTAGTCTCTATAGGATAACCAAAAACAACACTTGTCTGAACAATAATTCCTGCTTTCCTTAAGGTGTAATATTTCCTGATTCTATTGCAAATGCAGCTGAATAACAACCACATTGTTTCATTTTTTTGGCAACTCTTATTGCATCTTCGTTGGATAATCTGGCTCTAGAAAATAAATCAACACGTATAGTTGCAAGCCATTTAAATTTGAGACCACTTTTAATTAACGCATCACAGAATTTTTCAACTTGAATTGCAGAAGCAAAGCTAAGATCATCCCAAAAATGAATGTAATTTACATTATATTGTTCTATTCTATGTTTAATTTCAGTTAGAATTGATTCCGGTGATCTATTTCTATATGGATCATCCCAAAATACATAATGACAAAATGTGCACTTGAATGCACAACCTCTTGCAGTGACAACTGGCATAGAACGCATTTCTTCCGGCGAATCATCCTTATCGGGCATTGTTTCAGCTTTTTCCATGTAACTCTTTACATCAAAGAGGCTCCAATCAATTTCAGGAAGTTCATCAATGTTTGCCGCCTTTCTAGCAGGATTAGTTACAATTTTTCCTTGATTATCCCTAAACGCAATTCCATTAACAGTTCGAAGATCTTTACCTAAACGAATAGCTTCAACTGCTTCATATGCAGAAACTTCTCCTTCTCCAGTTACTACAATATCACCTTTTACATTATTTAGAAAAATTTCTGGAATTGAACCTGCAACAGAGTTACCTGCAATTATGCAAGTATCAGATTGATGTCGTTTTACCATATTTAGAAACCACTTAACCCATTTGTAATGTGTAACAAGAGTTCCACAAAGCACAAAATCAAACTTGTTTATTTTGATATAATTTTCAACGTATGCGTCATCGTATTCATTAATATCAATATCTAGCAGTGTAAAATCATAGCCTTTAGTTTTAAAATATGTCATAACCGATGCTAACCCAACTGGAAGGAATTTAGTATAACCACCCGGTCTTAAACAAACATTTACAAAAAGTAATTTTGAATCTTTTTTACTTTTTTCCATAATCCAGATTCAATTTATTAACTATATAAAATAATAATATACCTATTCATTTCTTTTAATATCATATGCTTTTAATTTGATTTTTTAGTTAGTTCTTTCTTATTTTCAATTATTTTATGAATTGCATCTATGACGTCTTGCATATCTTCTAGAGTTACCGGATAGCGACAGATCTCTAGTAGGACTACTTCTTTTTCGTGTAAAATTTCAGAAATTGGGCAAATACCTTTTTCATATTTCACATTGCCTGAGTAATGTCTGTATGCAAATGCTCGTTTTTCCAAGTATAGTGGATTAAGATACAAAGGTTTTACATAACCTCCTGAACAAGGTATTCCCTCTGCAGTCAAAGCTTCACAAAACACATTTCTTGATATTCCAATTTTAACTTCGTCAAATGAAAAAACAAATGCATAGTAAACATGTTTTACATAATCATACTTTACATGCCTTAAACCATCTATCTTGTTAATTTCCTTCGCCATAAAATCAGCAAGCTTTATTCTCTCTTCATTTAGGAAATCTAATTTGGAAATTTGAGCTATTCCCAAAGCTGCTTCTAACTCTGTCATACGATAATTCCAACCTAAGATTTCTGATTTGTAAGTACGTTTTTTATTTGAAACTATCATCTCACCATGATTTCTAACCATCTGTGCTGCGTTAGCAATATCTTCATCATTAGTAACTAACATACCTCCCTCACCTGTCATAACGTTTTTTGATTCTTGGAAAGAAAATACTCCACAATCTCCAATTGTACCAAGATTTTTGTTTTTATACTGTCCACCCGGGGATTGAGCACAATCTTCTATTACTCTCAAGTTATTTTTTTTTGCAAAAGTCATAATTTCATTCATATCAGATGCATGACCAAAAAGATGTACTGGAATTATAGCTCTTGTTAATTTACTGTGTACATTTTCTAATTTAGATGGATCAATACAGAAAATATCTCGTTTTACGTCACTAAAAACTGGAATAGCATTATGCATTAACGAGGAAGTTGCTGTTGAAGTAAACGTGTATGGAGGTACAACGACCTCTTCTCCTGGCTGCACTCCAACAGCAACAACTGCCGCGTGGAGAGCTGCAGTTGCTGAATTAAATGCAATTGCATATTTTGTTCCAGTTTTAATGGAAAATTTTTCTTCAAATTCTTTTATTTTTTTCCCGCCAAGGAAGTTTTCTCCTCTAGATGCTACAAATGTAGAAATATTTCCACTTTTCAAAACCTCCATAATTTGATCTGTTTCTTCCTTACCTAGCACTGGATGTCTTGGAAATGGCTTTTTTCGTGTTTTTGAACCACCAGAGAGTGCAAGTTTTTTCAATATTTTGTAAAGTTACATAACATCATTTCTACATTTCTACTTTCTGTTATGACTATATAGAAAGATAAATTAGATAAATAGGAATCAATTCGCAATAATGAAATTAATTGATGATCTATGGTTTAAGAGAAGAGATTTAATTTCTGATGGTTTTGATGAATCACTAGGATATATCTCAAAAATTATACCAATGAAAATTCACCAATTTCGTACAGGAATGAAGTGTTGGACTTGGAAAATTCCAAAAAAATGGACAGTAAATGAGGGATGGATAAAGGATAGTAATGGAAAACTGCTTTTACACAATAAAGATCATCCTTTGCACATACCTACGTATTCACAAAGTGTTGACAAAATTGTTCCACATGATGAACTAATGAAGCATCTAACGCATAATGAAAAACAACCAAATACTATTCCATATCATGAGCGATTAATTTACAGTAAGGATTGGGGATTCTCTCTTCAATATTCAAAATTAGAAAATTTCAAATCGAAAGAATACCACATACATATAGATACAAAATTTGAGGATGGATTTTTAAAAGTAGGCGAAATTATAATTCCAGGAAAAGTAGACGAGTCTGTAGTTGTTGTTGCACACTTAGATCATCCGTGTATGGTTAATGATGATCTGAGTGGAGTTGCTGGATTAGTGGAGCTAGCTAAGAAATTAATTAATAAGAAAAATTATTACACATACAGGTTATTTCTGCTTCCAGAAACTATCGGCAGTATATCTTTTCTTAGTCAAAATGAAGAGTTTATAGAGAAAGTAAAGTGTGGTATATGATGAACAAGTTTGGAATGGACCTGGTGTTAATATTCCTATGATTTCCATTGGTAGAGGACTTTATCCTGAATATCATACAAGCGATGATACACCTAGAATAGTAAATGATTCTAATATAATGAATACAGTAGAAATTGTTTTCAAAATTTTAGAAAGATTAGATAAGGAACATATTTCAAAACAAGTCACAAATGAACCAAGAGATGAAAAAGCAAGTCAATTAAAACAAAAAAACCATGATCAAAACATTGATGACTATATTCCAAAACGACTTTTCAAAGGTCCAGTTTTTTTGTCAGGTTACGGATTATATCCAAACAAAAAGAGAAATTTGTATGATAATTTGTCAGATGATGCTTGCAAAGTAAGATTACTTTTTAATTATTTTGAAGGAGATAATTCTATTTCTGAAATATCTAGGATATTAGATTGGGATTTTGACAAAACCTTATCATGGACTAACAGATTTTTAGAAAAAGGTTTGATTGAGAAGATAGAAATAAAATAATTGTAAGAAATTATTTTTTTTTCGCTAAAATACCTTCAACATACTCAACCTTGTCTATAGGCATAGCAGGGTGTTTCACTGCTAAAGAATGATCTTGTTGCGTTGGAGATAATGTTCCAGATTCAATACCAATTAGCGATTTTATCATCAATTCTGCACATTTTTTCATAGCCTTAATTCGTACCTCAATTAATGATTTACAATCAGTATAATCGATAGTTTCCTGAAGAATAATCGGACCAGAATCTATTCCAGGATCAATGTAATGAACAGTAGCACCTACAGGATCATCATTTAATATGGACCAAGCAACGCAATCAAGACCTTGATACTTGGGTAAAATTGCTGGATGTGCATTTAAAATTCCAAATTTGGCTGTTCTGATAACATGCTCTTTTAAGATTCTAGTACCCCCTAATACAACATAATCTGGCTCATATTTTTTTAGTAAATCAACTGTTTCTTGTTCGTTATGATGTTGCACATAATGAACATTGATCGATGTACCTTTCACAATTTCGGAAAATGATTTAGGATTGTAATAATCATTTTTTAAATAATTACGAGTATTCTCTGCAAGTTTAGATTTATGTTCTATAATAACAGCAATGACTGGAAATTTTAAAGCAATCAAATTTGATAATATTTCTCTACCTTGAATATTTTCAACAGTCATCATCACGACTAGTTTTCTTTTTGATATTTGCATATAATTCAAGAATAATTTTGATAATTAAATTCTAGTATGATTTTAAATGAATTCATTTTGAACTTAAAACATAACCTAATGATTGAAGTGGGAGATGTACTTCTTTATTCTTCCTCACAGACATTAGAGATGCTACCACAAGCTCTAATGACTTATAACCTTGATTACCATCGCAAAGCGATGGTTTGGTTTTACTCATAGATTCGAGAAGATATTTTAGACCGCTAACAATTGGCTCATCAATTTTCTTTGCAACTGGAAATTTTTTTGCGACTAGTTGCTTATAGACTAGTGATTTTTTCTTAGAAACATCATAATTATTTACTGTATGATTAACCATATCCACAATTAAACGTCCATCTGTTCCAAAAATGTCCATTTCAAGGATACCATAATTTGTTACATCGATAGATCTAAGAAAACAAGTTATATTATTTCTAAAAATTATTTCAATATCTAAATTTGGATCATTAAGATTATGAGATGAATTTGAGCTCTTTTTTGCATTAATAGTTTTTACATTTCCGAATAAGAAATGAAGCATATCAAAAATATGAGACCCCGTATTAGCTATACCTCCACCATAGTAAACTGTCACATTTTGAATGTTACCAAATTTACGGGATGAAATCCATTTTTTTATCCTATAGTAAATTGGAATGAATCTTCTTTGATAATCAATTAATAATGCTGTATTATTTTTTTGGCATAAATTATTAATTTTCTTTGCATTACTTAATGAATTTGCAATAGGTTTTTCTAAAAAAATACCTTTTACAGAATTTTTTATAGCCTCAGATACTATGTTATAATGAGTATCTACTAAAGTACATATAGAAATTAACTCAGGTTTCTCCTTTCTTAGCATTTCCTTATAATCCGTATAAAGATTTGTGACGCCATATTTTTTACCATATTTTGATAATTTAGTTTTATCTATATCACATAATGCACTCAATACTGTCTTTGAATTATTATAATACGCTCCAGCATGTGTTCTAATCAATTTAGAATTATCATCAAAACCACATCCAATTCTACCACAGCCTATAATTGCACATTTGTAAACCATTTTTTCTCTTGCTAATCTTATTATAAATAATTAAAGATTAATTTATTCACAAATGATTAACAAAAAAGAAATAGACAAGATTATTCTATAAATTTATGATTCTCGGAATTATTCAAGCACGAATGCAATCAGTTAGGCTTCCAGGTAAAGTCTTACTTCCTTTAGAAGGCAAACCAGTTTTATGGCATATATTTTTTAGACTTGCAAAATCAAAATTGATTGATGATATTTGCATTTCCACATCTACTAATCCTATAGATGACAAAATAGAAAAATTTGCTCATAAATACGGAATTAAAATTTTTCGAGGTAGTAAAGAAAATCTTGTTAAGAGGCATTTAGATGCTGCAAAAAAATTTGATGCAGATGTTATCGTAAGGATAACTGGGGATTGTCCACTAGTAGATCCTCAAATAGTTGACGAAGTGATTGAAGTTTATCTTAAAGATAAAAAATTAGATTT
>LUMJ01000528.1_pt1 | contig 12700 bp, 11 predicted proteins | sample 729631 | NCBI WGS metagenome assembly LUMJ01 (sample SAMN03860266, study PRJNA289734) | marine metagenome | biome: seawater column; feature: ocean; material: water; isolation source: Red Sea water column Station 22 - depth 500m | place: Saudi Arabia: Red Sea | collected 2011-10-15 | depth 500 m | reverse complement strand
CCTATAGATCTCTTATTTATTGTTCTATCATGTTACGAACTATAATTTCAGATATATCAAAATAATCACTTCATTAATTATTAAAAAATAAATCTGATGAAAATTTTTCTGCATGTTGGCTGTGGTCCTCAAAATAAATTCTCTTGTTTGGGATTTAACAATGATAATTGGAAAGAAATCAGGTTTGATATTGATAAGAATGTTAATCCAGATATAGTAGGCACGTTAACAGACATGAAGTCAGTTGAAACTTGCAGTGTTGATGCTGTCTACTCAGCTTACACTATAGATCATATATATCCATATCAGGTTCCAATTGCTCTAAGAGAATTCCATAGAGTGTTGAAAGAAGACGGTATAGTTGTTATTAAATGCCCAGACTTACAAAGTGTTTGCAAGGCAGTTGCTCAAGATAAGTTGTTGGAAACTCTTTATGAATCACCTTTAGGCCCTGTAGCTCCTATAGATATTTTGTTTGGAAATAGAAAAGAAATAGCACAAGGAAATGAATATATGACTAAAAAGGGTGGATTCACTTATTCCACATTAGATAGGGCATTCTATAAGACAGGATTTAAGGTCAGAGTAGGAGGAAGAAGTCAAAACGGCTGGGAATTAACTCTAGTTGCGTTTAAACAAGACAAATCTGATGAAGAAATAAATAAAATAGCATTGCCATTCATACCAGGAGTCCAATTCTAATGCATTTAATGTCTTCAATAGGTTGAAAGTTATACCTTACAATTTAATGTTATTCAAAAATTTTCCAAATAGATGCGAATAATTTGAGAACAGTTGTTTTTGTAATTAATTAATCCCTTTCATACAGGGGATAAACTATAATGTATCGCGGACATCCGTTCCTCTAAAATTAGTTGAAAATATGTTAAGTGTAATTAGAAAAAAATCTAAAGGCTGGGTCGCTTACCTTATAGTAGGTCTTATTGCAGTGCCTTTTGCATTGTTTGGGATTCAGCAATATATTGGAGGTTCTGCGAACTCTATTATTGCAATAGTTGATGGTGAAGATATTACCGTGAACACTTATTATCAAGAATTTAACACTCAACAAAGAAATTTACAACAACAACTTGGTTCATCTTATTCTGCTGAAATTGATTATGCCCTCAGACAATCAATTATTGATTCTTTGATTAACGAAAAATTATTAGAGAATTACACTAAGTCTATGAAGCTAGTAACTCTGGATGAAGAAGTCCGTTCATCAATTCGATCAAACCCTGTTTTTCAGGTAGACGGTGTTTTTTCTGAAGACCGTTATCTACAGATACTTAGATTGAATAATTTCACTCCGCTTGCTTACGAGTTAGAGCTAATAAAATCAATGTCGCTTGATCAAATTAAAAGAAATTTGAATAATTCTGCTTTTCTATCTACTGTTCAGATTGAACCTGATAATGAAACTCTTCAGGAACTTTATATAGAGAATGAAGAACTCTATACAAATCCTGAAAAAAGAAGTGCTCAACATATCTTGCTTGAAGATGTAAGTAATGCAAGTGAAATTTTGAAGGAGATTAGGCAGGGTGGTGATTTTTCAGAATTAGCAAGAATTCATTCTATAGATATTGCTACCAGTGAGGAGGGCGGCGACTTAGGGTTTTTTGAAAGAGAAGATATGATTCCAGAATTTGACAAAGCTGTCTTTGCTATGAATGTTGGCGATATTAGTGACGTTGTGAAGTCGGATTATGGTTATCACATCATTAAGCTTAATGAAATACAACCAGCTAGCTTGCGGTCCTTTGAAGAAGTTTTAGAGCAATTATTAGCATTACACAAGAAAAACGTCAATCAAAAAGCACTCTATGAATTGCAACAGGAACTTGGCAATTTGGCATACGAGGAATCTATCGATGTGGTTTCAGATCAGCTAGACCTTGAACTTCAAACTTCTGACTTTTTCTCAGAATATAGTACTGAATATGACGAAGTTTTCGTGTCTACTGCATTTAGTGATATTGTTTTAAATGATGGGGAAAATTCTGATGTCATAGAATTAAGTAAAGATAGATTTATTGTTATGCGTCTTGTAGATCAGCAGCCTGAACGCCAGAAAGAGTTAGATGAAGTTAAAGATCAGATAGTAGATATTTTAAGAAATCTAGGCGCAAAACAATTGATTGATGATATAGCTCAAAATATTTCTTCTTCATTAACGACTGGTGATGATGCTCATGTTAGTGCTTTAATGGCTGAAAATAATCTCGAATGGAGTGAAGTGGGTTGGATTACTAGAAGTTCACAATTGCCATTCAATTTAACAAGCGAGGTTTATAAGTTAACGAAGCCTAATATTGCTGAACACACCTACCATTCTCATAGTGCTGATGCCAATACAACCATTGTTATAGACCTAAAGGCTGTGAAGCTGTCAGAAGAGGATACAAGTAGTGAAACTGTTGAACTGTATTTAAGTGAGGAGAATAACGAGCTATTCTTAAGTCTTCTTGAGAAATTAAGAGATTCAGCAGAAATAAAAGTCTTTTCTGAATTTCTTTAAAATATTACAGTTTACAAAATTACTCGATATCTTCCCAGCTGATAAAAATTAGGTTTTGCGTTTTCGAGTATGCGTTTGTATGAAGCGATTTAGCTGGCTCTTCAAGATTCTTAATATAAGTTACGGCTTTATCAGATTGCTCTCTGTCTCGAAAATGCATAATCATAAAGTATTGCTGCTTCCTTTCATCATCGGTATCTAAAATAGTGTCCTTTTGGCGTAGGCCAATTGGGCTATGACTTTCAACTAAGTCAAGATCATGCATGTGAGCTGTATACTCATCGAGTGATCTTTGAAACTCTTCTATAGAATGTTTTGGTTTAAGATTAAAACAAGTTAGCATGTGAAACATTTTATAACTTAAGACTTAATTATAAGTCAGGACCTTTTTCGTAAAAGTTATAGCCCGCATCAACATAGGTTACCTCGCCGGTAATACCAGACGCCAAGTCCGAACATAAAAAAGCAGCGGCATTACCAACTTCTTCGATACTGACGTTCCGTTTCAAGGCTGAACTTTCAGCAGCATGATCCAAAAGCTTTCCAAAGCCTTTTATACCGCTTGCTGCAAGTGTTTTAATGGCTCCTGCAGAAATGGCATTAACTCGAATGCCTTTGTCGCTTCCAAGCGCAGCAGCCATATATCTGACATTGGCTTCAAGCGACGCTTTGGCAATACCCATGACATTGTAATTAGGTATTGCACGAAGAGCTCCTAAGTAGGGTAATGTCAAGAGCGCGCTATTTGAGTTGAGCATTGGAAGTGCAGCTTTTGCAAGTGCAGTGAAGCTATATGAACTTATTTCATGGGCTTTAAGAAATCCATCACGTGTTGTGACTTCAACATAATTGCCATCCAGTTCCTCGCGATTAGCAAATGCAACCGAATGAACAAGAATATCAAAACTGTTCCAAGACTCCTTTAATTTAGCAAAGGTCTGGATAATTTTCTCGTCTTCAGAAACATCACAGGGAATCACGATTGATGAGTTGCAAATCTCCGCACACTTTTCAACTCGACTTTTGAGTTTATCGGTTTGATAAGTGAGTGCGATTTCACATCCATTTGAAGCCATCGCTTCTGCGATTCCCCAGGCAATTGAACGGTTTGAAGCGACACCCACAATAAGAGCTTTTTTCCCAGTTAAAAAACCCATAAAACCTCCACTAAATTTATAATACAATTAAACATGAATTATAAACACATTGATTAAATAGTTGCTAGGTACTTGGCCTTTGTCAATTTTTTTGGAAATATTTATTAGGACTTGTGAAGTATAAAAGTTACTACTTTTTGTGTCTGGCGCTAGTAGTTCTTGACCAGTTAACAAAACAGATTATTGTCTCGCTATTTACCCTAGGTGAGTCAATGGTCATCAATTCGTATCTAAGCTGGACCTATATACAAAACACAGGCGCTGCGTTTAGTATTTTGTCGGATGGTGGCGCCATACAAAGAGCCTTCTTGTTGGCTGTATCACTTTTTATCTCTGCTATGCTTATGGTTTGGATACATAAAACCCCAGCTATACGCCGACAAAGGCTCTTTGGACAATTTATCCTACTCTCAGGTGCCTTAGGTAACTTATTAGATCGTGCTCAATATGGTTACGTAGTTGATTTTATTGATGTCCACTACGAAAATTACTATTGGCCAGTATTTAATATTGCTGACAGCTTGATTTTTGTTGGTGTTGTATTGCTTTTGTTTGAACGTCGAAAACCTTCCCTCTAAAAATTTTCTAAAAAAATCTTGCAGGCATTTCAATAATCGACTTAACTGGTAGAATATAATCTTCCTTGAATGACCAAGTGTTAATGCATGAAAAAGGCCCTGATTCTTTCATTGTTTATGTTAATCAGCAATATCGCGATCGCAGATTTTGTAAAACTGTCTAACGAAGGCGAAATTTTGGATTTCGAAGATTCGAATTGGTCATGCGTCTTGGACCAAAAAACCTCTCTCGTATGGGAAGTGAAAGGTGAAACAGAGGGACTGCAATATGCTATGAATACTTACACTTGGTTTGACAGTGATAGCGGCAGGAAAGACAATATGTACAGTAAAAATTGTTATTGGGGTGAGAATTGCAATACATTGTCCTATATTGATGACATCAATGAAGCGCAACTTTGCACCTACACAAACTGGCGTCTACCAACAAGGGATGAATTAAAAACAATTATCAATTATTACAGTGATGGTGATATTCTAATTGATTTGGACTTTTTCCCAAATACCCAGATGAGTACCTACTGGACATCCATGACAGCCAAAGATAATTCTTCACTAGCTTACGAAATCCCATTCTTTTTTGGAGGCTCTATAGTCAGAGAAAAGTCCATAGATACTCACATTCGACTAGTACGCAGTGCTGACTAGAGAGATAGACAAGGCACTCTATGAATCTTATTCGGAAGACATACCTGCGTTCTTGAAAAAAATATATGCAGCTAGGTCTGTTACTGAATCTCAGCTGGCATTATCGCTATCTGGTTTGTTGAAACCAAACTTTGAACAATTGGATGTTGCGCTTAACCTTCTTGAGCGTGCAATCACTGAAAATAGACGTATATTGATTGTCGGAGATTTTGATGCAGATGGCGCTACTGCGAGCAGCGTTGCAATCAAGTCACTTAGGATGATGGGTTCAAAGTCTGTAGACTTTCTGGTGCCTAATCGATTTGAACATGGTTATGGATTAAGTCCGGAAATTGTCAACGAAGCAAAGAAGGAGAAGGATCCAAGCTTAATTATTACTGTTGATAATGGCATCTCTAGCATCGAAGGAACTTCGTTGGCCAGATCTCTTGGTATCGATGTCATCATAACTGATCATCATCTGCCTCCCGACATTCTTCCAGATGCAAATGCCATCATTAATCCAAGCTTAAAGGGCAGTAGATTTCCTTCAAAAAACTTAGCAGGTGTTGGCGTTTGTTTTTATTTGTTTTCAGCCCTTAAGACACACTTGGAAGGTTTGAATTATTTTGATAAGCATGAGATTTCAGTGCCAGACCTTCGTGAACTGCTTGACTTGGTAGCGCTTGGCACGGTTGCTGATGTGGTCAAATTAGACCAGAATAATCGGATTCTTGTCAATGAAGGACTTAAGAGAATTAGACAAAAACGATGTGCGAAGGGCATTCTAGCGATACTAGAGTTGACAAAACGTCCCATCGAGTCGTTGCAGGCCTCCGACTTGGGTTTTTCTGTTGCTCCAAGGATTAACGCAGCTGGTCGTTTGAGCGATATATCGCAAGGAATACGTTGTCTTCTCTCAGAAGACATCAATGACGCTAGAAGATATGCTGCAACCTTGGAAGAATTCAATAAAGAAAGGCGAGAGGAGCAGAGCCGAATGCAGGACGAGGCTCTGGCCATTGTTGCCAATCAGTCCATTGATGAAAGTCCTTTTGCAATTAGCTTATTTGATGAGTCTTGGCATGAAGGGATTGTTGGCATTGTCGCAGGAAGATTGAAAGAGGATTACCAGTGTCCTTGCGCTGTCTTTGCAAAATCAGGAAAACTCTTGAAAGGTTCGATTAGGTCAATACCTGACGTGCATATCAAAGATCTACTGGATTTAATTGATAGGGAGAATCCGACTCTTATAGAAAGGTTTGGAGGACATGCGATGGCCGCTGGTCTGAGTATTCTACCTGAGGATTTTTTACAGTTCAAAGAGGCTTTTGCCGAAGGCATTTCCAAACATCTTAATGGTCAAAAACCAGCCCTTGATTTGCTTACCGATGGTGAACTAGATGCTTCAGAGATGACTCTAAAGAATGCCCAACTTCTTTGCGATTCAGCCCCATGGGGCCAGGGTTTTGAGGAACCTATATTTTACGGAGATTTCGAGATTCTCAATCAGAGAATTGTCGGTGAAAAACATCTTAAATGCACATTGAAATTGATTGATTCTAGTGCTATTTTTGAGGGAATTGCTTTTTTTCAAGAAAAACTTAAAACGAAGCAAGTAAGAGTCGCATACAAGCTAAACGTTAATTCTTTTCGAGAGAATGAATCTTTGCAGCTGATGATAGAATCAATCGAATATTAATCAATTGTCATTATAGATATCTTCTAAAGTTGTTAATGGTAATTATAAATATTTGCATCTACTAATACGCATAATGCCTCCAGCCCAATCCTCTACATCTATCCAGAGTTCAGCAGAATCTCCAATACTTTTAAGATTTATTGGTTTAGATCTTTTATGTTTCGTTAATGTTGGATAAAGAGGCTCCCTTGGGACTTCGCCTTGACTTATAGTATGAGTAAAATATGCCATCTTACCGACGAAGTACCCATCCCCAGTAAGCTTAATATTAACTTCATCTCTAAGATAACTTTTATCAGTCGATAGCCCTCCCATTTTCCAGTATGAACCTTCACCAAACTCTACATCAGAACCTTTTACATTTATAGTGCCTTGGGCCATATCCCAATATTCTGGTACTCCTAGTTCTGAATTTTCGTAAACTACCCGGTTGATTGTGAAGCGACACTGAATATCTTTGACATTATTAGTCAGTTTATGTTTGCTAAAGTCATAGTCGGTTTTCAAAATGACCCTATCTAACAATTCTTTCAAAACTTTTGGAGAGAAAACGACTTCATAGATTGTAATATCTGAATTAGCAGTAGAAGCTTTACCCTTAGTTGTTGAAGTGTTTTTATTAGTAGTCGTAGTTTTTACTGAACCTTTTAATGCTTTACCACCTTCACAAGTTAGGCTTCTTTTTTTAGCTTCTGCTAGATAACCTGCGTGTGTTGGTTTTTGTTCTAGCCAGCCACATATCGAGTCATCAGGCCAGTCATCATAAGGACCAGAAAAAGTCGTTCCAATAAAACCTATTGCAAGTAATACAGTTAATAGTATCCTTTTTAATTTCATAAGTGACTTTGAGTAAAAATTAGTTATCTCTAAAATAGCTATGAGATTGTTTAAGAAAAAATTTGATCATAGACACGAGGTAATTTAGGTGTATAGAAGACCTTGCTTGCGATTAGGTCATGATCAAGACCGAGTGATTTTTCAATGCATGCAGCACAAACGGATCGATAATCAATCGTTGACATCAAGTCTCTTTTTTCGAATTGTTCGTTTTTTGCAAGTCCAGGCCACTGAGAGATAATTCTACTTTTTGTAATAGCACCACCAGCTAAAAGTCCAGCAGACCCGTAACCATGTTCGGTACCCCCGGTGCCGTTTTCTAATACTGTTCTACCAAACTCAGTTAAAGTAAGGATAATACTTCTGTCCCAGGCATCTCCTAGACCTTCTTTATAGCCAGCGATAATGTCATCGATTAAAGTTAGCTGAGTACCATGATTACCGTTCTCATCTGTCCCTTGGTTGGCATGAGTATCAAACTGGTCGACTTTAATCACAGAAGATAAAGGACCACCATCCTTAGACATCGCTTTACCAGCAAATTTTGCAAGGCTTGCTGGATTTCTTGGAACTATTGAATCATTTTGAGTGCTTTTTTTACTAACTTTAGCGAAGATTTCAGATCCTTCTTTACTATGAGCCATTGAAATAGCGTCTATTAGTTGAGTCATCAAATCAGAAGAACTCTTTATACTTGCAGGGTAAAAATTATCATTGTCACTCATTCCTCTAAGAATTAAAGGCATATCAAGTGAAAGTGACCTTCCAGGAACCTTAGCGAGGTCAAGTGCTCTGCCCAGCCAGCCTGTTGTATCAGAGAATGGGCTCAATCCTCCACCTTGCATTAAATTTTGACCCTCGAAGTGAGATCTAAGTACATATGGAAAGTTAGTTGCATGGACTATAGAAGCATTATTTTTAGCCATTAATCCAGCAAAGTATTGAAAAGATGGGTGAAGTCCAAAGAAAGAATTAAGCTTTAAAAAGTTATTAGAGGTAAGATTTTTTCTCATCTTCAATAGATTAGGATCGCCAAATGGAGGAACCGCAGTAAGTCCGTCCATACCTCCTTCAAGCATAATTACTGATATAGTGCCTGGTGGTTTGTTTTTAGTAAAGCCATGAAGAGGAAGACCAGCTAAGAATAATGAAGCGCCAGATACTTTTAAAAACTCTCTACGTGTCAAATTAAGTTTAGGCATTTTCTAACCCCATGAGTTCAGGACTACACATTAAAGCAATAAACTGTTTTTTTCTTCCAACAAGGCTGTTAACGAGTTCTCGAGTAGCTTCATTAGCACCGATTCTGTCCATAATATCTTGCGGAGTAAAACTCGGAAATCCAGCAGTATAAATCGCATCGGAAAATCTAATTCGACGTTCAAACATTTCACCAGATAGCCATTCACTTTTAGCGCTTGAATAGCCATTGGGTTGTCTTGTATGCCAAAAACTTTGTCCAAGTTCTTCGAAGATTTTCCTGACTTCCATCAACCCTTGATCGTACTTTTCTATTTGATCCCAACCTTTAAAAAAAGAGGCGTCACTCAACCTGACGACTTGAAATAACCATGTCATAGGCCACTGAAACTTTGGTGCTTTTGATGAAATTGCACGCTCAATTACTGCACTATGAATCTGATCCAAGTTGCCGTTACTATGTCTCCACGCATTGGCGATATAGTCTATGTCTGACTTGCTAGGGTTGTCGCTAACAAAATGCTCAGCTAATTTAAATGAGATAAACATGATTGTGTTTTCATGGGACGCTAAAAAATCAGTTAAATTTCTCAGTCCGCCTTTACCTGAAGGTATCACTTTACCCAATACAGTTTTATTGCCGGGCTCAGCGTGCCATTTTTTGAAAAAATCCCAAGAATTTGTTGTTTCTCCCATTTCAATTAACTTATTATTTCTTTCATCGAGTGTCATTAATCCATCAGATAGATTACCAGGCCATATCCCCCAGCCAGCTAAAACTTTAGCTGCATTCCTAACGTCTGTTTCACTATATTTAGCAGAAGGTGATACTGTATGCAGTTCTAAAAGTTCCCTTCCTAAATTATCATTAAGACCAGCCTGTTCTCCATTTTGTTTAGCCCAAATGACATGCTGTGAGTTTGGGCCAGAACTCCAGACATTATCTAAATAAACCAACATTGATGGATGAGTAGTCATTTTGTATAACATATGGGAAAAACTCCCATTCAGATTGGCTAATATCGCCTCATCAATTGCGTGTCCAATATGGTTTTGATTGTCCCATATATTACCAGTTGTGAAATGATTTGCCCAAAAGGAGGTAAAGCGCAATCTAACTTGATCTTTACCATAGACGTTTCTATGGGCAAATTTCATCTCATCCTTTTCACCCATCAAATTATCTCTATTGTTCGCTCTTTTTGCAGCTTCTGAGGTATGACCTTCTAGTTCAATTCTTTGAGTGCAGGGGATTTAGCATGTAGTTGAGAGCTCGCCCAAACTTTTACATCCTTAGGGAGAGGGGTGTCATGTAGAAACATAAGGCCTAATTTATGAGCAACTCGAAATTGTTCATTCATAAAAATATTGTAAGCTCAAAATCAGTAGAAAAAAAATATTTATGAAAATCTACCCAATAACACTTCGTTTCCAGCAGAAGGTTTTGTTGGCATATTAAGAGCCAGTAGTAGTGAAACTACTGCCATTCCTGCTCCTGCAAAAAAGACTAAAGAGGGCGAGTAAAGCCAGATAAATCCAAACACTACAGGTATAAAGACTGCTGCAATGTGATTAATCGTGAATGACACTCCGGCACTGGAAGCTATATCGGCCGGATCGGCAATTTTTTGAAAATATGTTTTAAGTGCGATATAGATTGAGAAAAAAAGATGATCTGCGATGTACAAAAAAACTGCGACATAGCTACTTTCTACCAGTGCATATCCAGCAAAGATAAAAGCAAGTCCAACATATTCGAATATCAGTGCTCGACGTTCACCGAATCTATGGATCAGTTTGCCAATTTTTGGAGCTACTACGACATTAATAGCCGCATTAGCAAGCAATAAAAGCGATATTTCAGCAACAGTGAATTCAAACTTCTCAACCATCAGGAAGCCTGCGAAAACCATAAAAATCTGTCTTCTAGCTCCGCTCATAAATTGCAATGCATAGTAGAGCCAGTATCGCTTACGCAGAATAATTTTTTTAGTCTGACTAACTTTTTCGGGGAAAAAGGAAAAATGTTGCCAGCAATACACAACTATAGCGACAGAAATACCACCACCAATCATATAAATCAATAAAAACTCCATATGAAATTGCTGAAATAATAACCAAACCAAGGCGAATGCTATGATTGATGCTGCAGAGCGGGTAGCGATAACTTTACCTAAGAATTTAGCTGTTTTTTCTTTATCAATCCATTGAAGCGTTAATGAACTATTGATTGTTTCAAAGTAGTGAAAGCCTACAGACATCACTATTGTTGCTAAATAAAATGGCATATTTGTTTGGACTAGGCCGGTTGCCATGACTCCAATCCCAAGAAGTGCTAACGAAATATAGGCTAGTTTTTGTTCCCTTATGAAGGCTAAGACCAAAATGACAGTAAAAGCCAGAAAGCCAGGAATTTCCCTTAGGCTTTGAAGGATTCCTATTTCTGCGCCAGTAAAATCAACCTTTTCAATGGCAAAATTGTTCAGTAGATTAAGCCATACTGCCCAACTTATTGCACCACCTATGGTCATTAAAAGAATGAGTAGTTCAGGGGATTTTCGAGTTATCTTCATTGAAGGTAATATACCTACTAATTTCTTATATCAGTTGCTTTTAATGTCCTAATTTTTGACTAAGACCTTGTTACTATCAAGGTAAAATGACTTTTTTAATTTTTATTCATTGATTATGCCAAATGTAACATTGCCAGACGGTACAGTGAAATCCTATGACCAGTCGCTAACTGTGGCTGATGTGGCATCTTCAATCGGATCTGGTTTGGCAAAAGATGCAATAGCAGGCGAGATTGACGGACAACTAGTTGACACCTCTTATATGATTGAGGACGATACCTCTGTGGCCATTATTACCAATAAAGACGACAAGGCTCTTGAGGTTATTCGTCATTCTACTGCCCACCTATTAGCACAAGCTACTCAACAGCTCTATCCCGATGCGCAAGTAACGATTGGTCCCGTGATTGATAACGGCTTTTATTACGATTTTTCTTATAAAAAAGGCTTCTCTGAAGAGGATCTGGCAAAGATTGAGAAAAATATGAAAGCCATTGTCAAACTGAATCTACCAATTCAACGACTCGAGATGAAAAGAGAAGACGCCATAGAGCTTTTTAAGTCGATGGGTGAGCATTACAAAGCAGAAATTATTGAATCTATTCCTGCCAATGAAGTGTTATCCCTTTATAAACAGGGCGATTTTATTGACCTTTGTCGAGGTCCTCACGTCCCCTCGACAAGTAAACTCAAAGTATTCAAGTTAATGAAATTAGCTGGCGCTTATTGGCGCGGTGACTCAAACAATGAAATGTTGCAAAGAGTCTATGGGACGGCTTGGGAGAATAAGGAAGACTTAGAAGATTATCTTTATCGTCTAGAAGAGGCGGAAAAAAGAGACCACAGAAAGATTGGAAAGGTGCAGGATCTTTTTCATACTCAAGAGGAAGCCCCAGGGATGGTTTTCTGGCATCCTAAGGGATGGACTCTATATCAATTGATTGTGCAGTATATGAGTCAAGTATATAGAGATAATGGCTATCTCGAAGTGCATACACCTGAGATTCTTGATCGTACACTGTGGGAAAAATCAGGGCATTGGGACAAGTTTGGTGACTCGATGTTTACAACAAACTCTGAGAGTCGTGACTATGCCATCAAGCCAATGAATTGTCCTGGCCACGTTCAAATCTACAAGCATAGTCTCAAGTCATATCGAGACCTACCGCTACGCTTAGCTGAGTTTGGTTCTTGTCATCGTAATGAACCATCAGGAACTTTGCATGGGATTATGAGAGTTCGAAATTTTGTTCAAGATGATGCTCATATTTTTTGTACACCGGAACAAATTCAGAGCGAGGTTTCTGATTTTATTGATTTAACTTTCGAAGTCTATAAACGTTTTGGTTTTGAAAATATTGATATAAAACTCTCTACTCGACCAGATATACGTGTTGGCTCTGATGAAGTCTGGGATAAGTCAGAGGCTGCACTTGCTGAAGCTTTAAATACGAAAGGTATAGAATGGGAACTACAAGAAGGTGAGGGCGCTTTTTATGGAC
>LUMJ01000979.1_pt1 | contig 12707 bp, 11 predicted proteins | sample 729631 | NCBI WGS metagenome assembly LUMJ01 (sample SAMN03860266, study PRJNA289734) | marine metagenome | biome: seawater column; feature: ocean; material: water; isolation source: Red Sea water column Station 22 - depth 500m | place: Saudi Arabia: Red Sea | collected 2011-10-15 | depth 500 m | reverse complement strand
TTCCTAAGCCCAACATTATTAAAGCAAGTGCAATTGGTGCTATTTTTGTAACTACTTCCACTTATTTTATTTTCTCCTCTAATAGTTATATTAGTTTTTTTTTTAATTTAGTATATATAAATTCAATGCTTTCAGACAAATCAACCTTATGCCCCATCAATCTACTTGATATGGCTCATCAAAAAAGAGGTGTTAAAGCTGCAATTGTTAATGCGGGCAAACATCTTCCAATGTTATCTGTAATGGATGCTGTTAAAGAAAATTTAATTATCCCAGTATTTATTGGAGATCAAGCTGAAATTAAAAAATGTGCAGATGAATTGAAATTTGATATTTCTGAATTCGAAATTGTGAATGAACCTATTGAAAATAATACCGCGAAAGTTGCTGTTAAATTAGCTTCAAATAAAAAAGTAAAAATAATAGTAAAAGGTCATATCCATACAGATGTTTTGATGAAAGAAGTTTTTAAAAGAGAATACAATTTAATTGGTAAAACTAGATTGAGTCATATATGGCATATGACTTTAGAAAAAGATGACAAGCCTCTAATAATTACTGACGGAGCATTAAATGTTAATCCAAATATAAAAACCAAAATGCATATATTAAAGAATGTAATAGATTTTTGTCATAGAATTAATATATCAAAACCCAAGGTGTCAGTTTTATCAGCTACTGAAGAAGTGCTTGATAGCATACAAAGCTCAATTGAAGCAAAAGAAATTACTGAACTGGCTCAAAAGGAAAATTTAAATGCAGATGTATTTGGTCCTCTGGCTTTTGATAATAGTATTTCTAAAAAATCTGCTGCAATTAAAGGAATAAAAAATGTTGTAGCTGGAGAAGCAGATGTATTATTGGTTCCAAATGTAGAAGCAGGTAATGCCCTAGTTAAAATGATGATATATTTTATGGGTGCATGTGCCGCTGGAGTAGTAGTTGGTGGAAAAGTTCCTGTTGTAATTACCAGTAGATCAGACGATCCGACTGCAAGATTAGCTTCTATTGCTGCTGCTGTTGTAGCTCTTGACTAATAGATTGTTGAAAAAGGATTATTTATAATTTAGAAATTCAAAAAAATAATGGCAATACAATATTTAAAAAAATCACCTAAAACCTCTTCTACCGATGACAGCAAAACGAGAGAAATTGTAGAAAATATTCTTAAAGATATAGAAAAAACAAAAGAAGAAGGATGTAAGGAACTTTCAAAAAAATTTGATAAATTCGAAGGTGATGTAGTAGTTTCAAAAGAAAAAATAGAAGATATTAAAAAAAACTTAGACCAAAAAACTAAAGATGATGTGCAGTTTTCCCATGAAAGAGTAAGAAAATTTGCTGAAGCTCAATTAAAAAACTACGGTCAAGATTTTGAAGTAGAGCTTTCAGATGGTTTGTATGCAGGCCAAAAATTAATTCCCGTTAATACCGCAGGATGTTATGTGCCCGCTGGAAGATATGCTCACATAGCATCAGCTGTTATGAGTGTTACAACAGCTAAAGTTGCGGGAGTGAAAAATATTTTAGTTTGTAGTTCACCAAAACCTAATGTTGGTGTTCACCCGACCATTGTTTACACGGCAGATCTTTGTGGTGCAGATGTGATAATGAATTTAGGTGGTGTTCAAGCTATTGCCGCAATGACAAATGGTTTATTCGGAAATGCACCGGCAGATATATTGATTGGTCCTGGAAATCAATTTGTTGCTGAAGCAAAAAGAATTTTATTTGGAAAAGTTGGAATAGATTTATTTGCTGGCCCAACTGAAATAGCAATTATTGCAAATGAAAATGCAGATCCTGAAATAGTTGCTGTTGATTTAGTGGGTCAGGCAGAACACGGATATAATTCTCCGGCATGGTTATTTACAACAAGTAAAGAATTAGCTGACAAAGTAATTAAAAGAGTTCCTGAATTAATTTCAGAACTTCCTGAGTTGCCAAGAACTAGTTCTGAGGCAGCTTGGAGAGATTACGGTGAAGTAGTGCTTTGTGATACTGATGAAGAAATGGCAACTATTAGTGATCAATATGCTCCTGAACACTTAGAAGTTCAAACTGATAATTTAGAATGGTTTCATAAAAGATTAAAAAATTACGGATCATTATTTATAGGCGAAGAAACTACTGTTGCTTATGGAGATAAATGTTCAGGTACAAATCATATTCTTCCAACAAAACGTGCCGCAAAATATACTGGCGGATTATTTGTGGGAAAATTTATTAAAACATTAAGTTTCCAAAGAATGACAAAAGAATCCACTAAGCTAGTTGGTGCTGCAGCTGCAAGACTTTCAAGGTATGAAGGTATGGAAGCTCACGCAAGAACAGGTGATATTAGATTAAAAAAATATGGATATTCTAATTAAGATCTTAATCTAACTCCATTTTCATCGAACACAAAAATATTTTTTGAACTAAATCCTATTTGATTTCCGATAGTATTTTGGCTAGGGATTTTTGCACTTATGTCATAATTATCTATTTTAATATAGGCAATTTTTTCATTTCCTAAATTTTCTATTAGATCAATTTTAGGATTAAACTTGTACCTATGAATTGAGCCACAAAAACGTTTGAAGGATCATTATAAATTTCATCTGGGTTCCCTACTTGCTCAATATTTCCATGATTTAAGATAACTATTCTATCAGCAAGTGTCATGGCTTCGACTTGATCATGAGTTACATAAATCATATTAGTTTTTATTTGCTTGTGTAATTTGGAAATTTCTACTCTCATTTCGGCTCTAAGTGCGGCGTCAAGATTTGATAAAGGTTCATCAAATAAAAATATTTTTGGATTTCTGGTTATGGCTCTGCCAATCGCAACTCTTTGTCTTTGTCCGCCTGATAATTGTTTTGGTTTTCTCTCAAGCAATTCTTGTATTTTTAATATTTTTGCAGCTTGCATTACTTTAGTCTCAATTTCTTCTTTAGTTTTTTTTTCAATTTTTAAACCAAAAGACATGTTTTCATATACATTCATGTGAGGATATAGGGCGTAGGATTGAAATACCATTGCTGTCAGCCTTTTTGAGGGATGTAGATTGTTTATTAATTGATCGTTAATATGAATCTCACCTTCATCAATTTTTTCTAAACCTGCTATCATTCTTAATAAAGTTGATTTCCCACATCCAGATGGCCCAACTAACACCAAAAACTCATCATCTTTACCTTTTAAATTAAAATCAGCAATAATTTTATTTGTTCCAAAAGATTTATGAACATTTGAGAATTTAATATTAGCCATATTTTTTTTATTTTATTAGTTCAAAGACATCAATGTCAATTTGTTTAAGTATATGAGCTATGTCAATTGGAACCCAATTCTCTCTAATTTTCCCTTCATCATGATGATAAAAATCCATCACTCTCATTGTAACTGTTTTTTCTTTCGCAGAATACCCAAGCCAATCACCTGATCCATATTGAGCCTGAATACTATGCCAACCTGCTGTTAATGAAAATTTACCATCACCTAACTCACAATAATGTCCTAACTTCCAATAGTTTCTCTCTTTAAAAGTTTTTCTAAAAGGAAGTTGATGATAATCAACAAAGCCTTCTAATGATCTTGCGGTACCTACACCGCTAGGTCCATACCATATCATTTTTTTATGCCAATATTCTTTTTGAGGATGGTCAATTAATTTATTTCTCAATTCTTCATCTGATAGATTATCTAACTCAGGTTTAATATTTAAACTCCTTTGCATGACTAATGATTGTTCTAAGCTTAATTTTGATATTTCTGGATTTTTTTCATAAAAATTTACACCATCAGTATTTATTGGTGATAACCAGTTACCTTCAGCTCCTCTAGATGGATTTATTGGATAAACTCCTGTTTGAAAAATTAAATCAATAACATCAATTAATATATGTGTTTCAACAATTTTATCATTTTTTAACTCATGTATCTCACAACATTTTAAATTAACCATTTTAAAATTAGGCTTAATTCCCAACCATGATTTTTTAAAAATGCCTACAAGTGTAGATATAGACCCTATTTGTATTTTATCTTTAAACGTTCCTCCTATTAATATTTGTTCTCTTCTTTCAAGATCAGGAAAAGCTTCAAATAATGGTAACCAGAAATTATCTTTGAATTTTGCTGTTCCTGAAAATTCATTCAACGGGTAAAAACAATTTACCTTCACATCTTCTGAAAAAAATTCTTCTAAGTTTTCTTCAATTTTTGACTTTCCAGAATGCAGGGTTGTCTTTAAATAATGTTTAACTTTTTGTTTATTATTATAATTTTGCTCAGGTGTTATAACTAATTTTTTAATATTCTCCTGTCCTTTAAGACCTGTATCAAATTGTTCTATTTGCATATATATTTAATTTAGATAATTTTTAACATATATGGTCGATTAAAAAAATATGAATAATAGAATAGCAAAGTTTGAAGACCTTGTTCCAAGTACCCTGCCTTTTGTGGAAGGAAAACTAGAAGGCCATAAGGATAGAAAAAATTTTTCCATCGTTGGACCAGGAGTTGCCGAAGATAGTAAGCAATTTATAAAAATTTCTATGGCACATGGTTATAATTTAGGAGCAGTTATAGCAAAACCACAAAATGGTTCAGGATTACACAGTCATACAACAGCGGAAGTTTTTTTAATTTACTCCGGTAGTTGGAGATTTTACTGGGGAGCTGAAGGTAAAGAAGAAATAATGTTAAATGCTGGTGATATTATTTCAATGCCTACTAATATGTTTAGAGCTTTTGAAAATGTTGGCAAAGTAGAAGGTTTAATTTTTGTTGTTTTGGGTGGTGATGATCCAGGAATAATTACATGGGTTCCAGATGTTCTAAAGAAAGCAAAAGAAACTGGCATGGCTTTATTAGATGACAATTCATTAATAGATCTTTCAGAGAAAAAAATACCAGAAGGAAAAAAAATATTAGAACCAATATCCAATGATGAAATAAAAAAATTTGATAACTATAAATTAAATGACTTTAAAAAATTTGTTTATAAATTTGAAAACAGATCATTATATGAAAATAATTTAGGCAATGGTATTGATTTAATTCAAATACTTGGGAAACAATTTGTAGATAAAAGTTTTACTCCAGTTATAAATCAAGATACAGGATTTAACCTAAGTATCTTAAAGGCCAAAAAAGGAAGTTTAAAAGATTTAATATTTAATAAACCTACTATTTTATTTTCACGAAAAGGATTATGGAATATAGAAATTCAAAATTCAAATATCAAATTAAATTCAAAAGATACATTTTCAATTCCTATTGATACAAAATTAAATATCTCTATTGATGAAAATGAAGACGCTTATCTAAATTGCGTAAGTAAAATCTAATGCAGGGTTTTGAAAAAAAATACAAAGATTTTCCCGATTTTATCTTAAAAATTACCCAACAAATATGGGAAGGAAAAGACGTTAAGTCTATTGCAAAATTTTATACAAATGACATACCTGTAAGATCCCCATTTGGAATTACTTACGGTAATAAACCTGTAATCGAAGCTACCTACTCTACTCTTAAAGAATTTCCAAACAGGCAATTGTTGGGAGAAGATGTTATATGGAACGGAAATGATGAGGATGGTTACCATTCTTCACACAGAATATTAAGTAAAGGTACTCACCTTGGTGAAGGTTTCTATGGCAAACCAACCGGTAAAGATATTTTTTATAGAGTTATTGCTGATTGTGCATGTAAAAACAATCAAGTTTATGATGAATGGATTGTAAGAGATCAAGGTGCAATGGTAAGACAGCTTGGATATTCACCAAAAGAATTTGCACAAAAAATTATAGAAAATGAAAAAATCTAATTATAAACCAATGTCAGTAAAACCAAATAGCGCAGGTGAAAAATATTCTAATATTTTAAATAATATCTTTTTAAGTGAATATGAATTTAAACATTATGATAGAAGTTCAAATATATTTTGGCCAGGAAATAAAATTGGACATGGAAGAGAAGATGTAATGAGCTTATGGAATTCTCTAAAAAATATTCTTTCTAATATAAAATTCTCTATTGAACATATTGGTTATTTGGAAGAGCCAGGTAAAAACCCTAAAGCGACTATAAGATGGTTTTTAGAAGGAAAACATGTGAATGAAAGTAAAGAATATGGAAAAGAAACCAACTCAAACCTATTTATTATGGGTATTAATCATGCTGAGTTTGGTAATTACGGTATAAATAGAGAATGGGTATTGTTTGATGAAGTAGCAATTTGGAAACAAATTATAATGAAAGGAAATTAAATTGGATAAAATTAAAACAACTAATGTTGGAAGTTTGCCAAGATCTAATGAACTTTCGGAACTTTTATTTAAAAAAGACAAAAAGGAAAAAATTGATTTAATAAAATTTGATGAAGTTGTTAAAAAAGATGTTGAAAAAATAGTTAAAAAACAAATAGAGCTAGGTATAGACATTATAAGTGACGGTGAAATGTCAAAAATAAGTTATGCAACATATGTAAAAGATAGAATTGATGGTTTTTCTGGAGAAAGTGAAAGAAGAGCACCAAAAGATCTAGATGATTTTCCATCATTTAAAGAAAGGATTGCAAGAACAGGTGGAACTCCAATTTATACAAGACCATGTTGCACGAATGAGTTAAAAGTTAAAGACACAACTTCTCTTGCAAAAGATATTAAAAATTTTAAAGATGCGCTTAGAGCAAATAATCATAAAGAAGCGTTTATGAATGCCGCTTCTCCTGGTGTCATTTCAGCTTTTTTGCCAAATAAATTTTATAAAAATGATGACGAGTATTTGGAAAATTTATCTAATGTTATGAAATCAGAATACGAAGAAATAGCATCAAATGGTATTTATCTACAGCTTGATTGTCCAGATCTTGCTTTAGCAAGGCATATGACTTTTAAAGATTTGTCAGAGCAAGAATTTCTTAAAAAAGCTGAAAAACAAATTGAATACTTAAATCATGCAATAAAAAACATTGAGAAATCAAAAATCAGAATGCATGTTTGTTGGGGAAATTATGAAGGTCCTCATATTCACGACATATCTTTAAGCAAAATAATGCCAATCGTTTTAAAAGCAAATGTAGAAACAATTTTAATAGAATTTTCCAACCCAAGACATTCTCATGAATGGCAAGTTTTTGAGGACATCAAACTTCCAAATGATAAAATGATAGCTCCTGGAGTTATTGACTCAACAACCAACTTTGTTGAACATCCCGAAGTTATAAAAAATAGACTTATAAAATTTTCTAAAGTTATAAACAAAGATCAGATTATTGCAGGAACCGATTGTGGATTTAGCACATTTGCAGGATTTGGAAATGTTGATGAAAGTATAGTTTATAAAAAACTAGAGTCTCTAGTTAGAGGGGCAGAACTCGCTTCAAAAGTAATTTAATTTTGTTAATAAATACAAGAAAAATAGTAAAAATATATATAAAAAATATATATTATCTTCATTGACTATGTTTAAATAAATATCATAATTATATTAAATATATTAAAGAAAAGAAAAGAGAAGGGAAATAAATATGAGAAAGATACTATTAACATTATTGTTTCTACTTTTTGGTACATACGCAAATGCCGATTGTAACATTAAAAGTGGTTCAATAAACATTTTAGCCAATGATTTTCCAGCATTAAGAACATTTGTTGAAACTGCTAAGGGATGCAAAGGAAGTGCGGACTTTAAAGTGACTCACTCATCTGAGCATAATAAAATTGCGGTTCCAGCTTTAACTGCAAATCCATCAGAATTTTCTGCTAGGATTGCAGCGAATAGTTCTATAGTTCCATTAATGAATGGTGGTTTAATTAGACCGATGGGTGATTTAGTTAAAAAATATGGAAAAGGTATTCAGGACTCACAACTAATAACTATTGACGGAAAAGTTATGGCTGTAGCATTTATGGCTAATACTCAACATTTATATGTAAGAACTGATGTCTTAAAAGAAAATGGAATTGCAATTCCAAAAACTTATGAGGAAGTTGTTGCTGCAGCTGAAAAAATTAGAGCTGCTGGAAAAATGAAACATCCTTATGCTGCAGCTTATAAAGCTGGTTGGAATTTAGCTGAAGAGTTTGTAAATATGTACATTGGTCATGGAGGAGAATTTTTCAAATCAGGAAGTGCTGAACCAAATGTAAATAACGCAAAAGGTGTTGCTACTCTTAACATGTTAAAAAAATTAGCTGATTTAAGTAATCCTGATTATCTAACACATGATAGTGAAGCTATTAAAGTTGAATGGGAATCTGGAAATGTTGCCATTATGACTTTGTGGGCATCAAGATCTGGAACTTTATTAGATGATGAAGGTGACGCAAAAATAACTGCTGCCACTAAACTTGTTGCGCCTGCTACAGTAGGTGGTGGAAATATTCCTGCTGCAACACTTTGGTGGGATGGATTTACACTAGCTAAAAATAGATCAGATGCAGATGCTGAAGCTTCTTTTAGAGCTCTAGCTCACGCTGCATCATCTAAAGATATGGTTGCAAAAGCTGCTGATCAAGCGGTTTGGTTAGTTGAAGGATTTGTTCCAGGACCAAAATCTGTTGGAGTAATTGAGGCAGTTAAAATGGGAGCAAAACCCTATCCAATGTTACCACAAATGGGATTAATGCATGGTGCTTTAGGTAGTGAAATTATTGAATTTTTACAAGGTAATGAGTCAGCTGAACAAGCGTTAAAAGATGTTGAAGCGGCTTACACTAGTAAAGCTAAAGAACAAGGTTTTCTATAAAAACTAATTATTTTAAGTGGGGATTAATTCCCCACTTAATTTTAATTAATGCCAAATAAAACTTTTTTCTGGTTTTTTTTGCCAACAGGTTTGGCAATGATACTTTTTATTGGTTTGCCAATAATTTCAGCTGGTGTTCAATCACTTTACGCAAAACATGATCAAATTGTAAAAGAAGTAAAAAAATGCGATCCTTTCGGCTGCACGGTTTCAATTATTGTTGATCAAGAACAAACATCAAAATTAAAAGAAGAAAAACCTTTGGGTAAATTTAATGGTTTCGGCACCTATATAGATAGAAATCACTTGGCATTTGAAGAAATTTCTGAATTCTGGAAAGAAACAAGTAGTTTTGATGAATTCGTTGACCAAGTCACTAATTTACCATTTTATAAAGCATTAATTTTTACTTTAACTTACTGTTTGTTTGTAACGCCTAATGTTCTTTTATTGGGTTTTTTAATAGCTTTAAGTTTAAATGCTGTAGCTAGACGAATAAGAGGTCCGCTTATTTTTGGAACAATTTTACCTATGATTGTTACTCCACTTGTTGGTTCATTGGTTTTATTTTGGATGATTGATGCTGAAGGAATAATTGGTGCAAATTTACAAAATTTAATGAATGATCCATACCTATCTTTAAAATCATCAAAAACTCTTACTTGGATTACAATTATCATTTATGGTATTTGGCACCATTCTCCATTTGCTTTTGTTGTATTTTATGCAGCTTTACAAACTGTTCCTCAAGAACCTATTGAAGCTGCAATCATTGATGGGGCCTCGAGATTTCAAAGAATTAGACATATTGTTCTTCCACATATCTATCCTGTTGTAACTTTTGTTGCTTTAATATCTTTAATGGATAATTTTAGAGTATTTGAGCCTATTATTGGATTTAGCGCTGAAGGAAGTGCTCAATCATTGTCTTGGTTAATTTATGACAATTTGGTTAACGAAGAAGTTATATTATTTGGTTCAGCAGCCGCAACTTCGATGATGACAATTATTGGAATAGCAATACTTCTTGCTCCAGTCTTGATAAGAACTTGGAGAGAATTTAGAACGGTAAGATAATATTATGGAATATGGATTAGATACAAAATCAAACAGTTTAAAAACTTTCAATACAGTTTTTATTATTGTTTGGCTTTTAATAGCGTGCTTTCCATTTATTTGGACGTTCTGGGGATCGTTTAAAGTGAGAGCAGATTTTTTCTCAAGAACAGATTGGTGGTATGCAATATCCGCTTTTAATACTTTGATAGAAACAGGAGAAAAATTTACCACTAATGCATACAGTCAAGCATGGACAGAAGGTGAATTTTGGCAAGCTTCAAGAAATACAATAATTGTCACTGTTTTTGTAGTTTCTATATCATTATTTTTGGGGACTCTTGGAGCATATGCTCTTTCAAGATCAACTGAAAGATATGCATTTTGGATCTTAATTGCTGCATTAATATTTAGGGCAATGCCCCATATAACATTGGTCTCAGGTTATTTATTTCCCTTTTTTCAATTACAAATATGGGGAATTTTACCAACCACGATTGTAGTTTTGGTAGCAATCAACCAACCATTTACATTGTGGCTGCTTTATTCATTTTTTAAAACAGTTCCAAAAGAACTTGATGAAAGCGCATTAATAGATGGATGCTCATACTTTCAAGCGTTCAGATATATTATCATGCCAGTAATGTGGCCAGGTGTTATTACTGCAGGCCTATTCAGTTTAATGTTGGCTTACAATGACTTTACTGTAACAGCATTATTGTTAAATCAAGAAAATCACACAATGGTTCCAAAAATTCAAAGTTATTTAGGTACTAACCAACATGAAGGAAATTTGATGTGGGCAGTTTCTGCAGTTGTGTCGGCTACTGCTCCTTTGTTTATGTTAGTTATGTTTTTCCAGCGACAGGTAATAAGCGGATTAACTGCAGGAGCAGTTAAAGGTTAATAAAAAATATTGTTAAATTAAATCTATAATATCCAAAAATACATAACTGGATAAAACAGTCATAAATATAATTATAAAAAAATTTATAATTTTCCAAACTTTTGAATTTATCAGATAGTTTGAAAAAAATTTAGCTAAATAACCAAAGAAAAAAAAAATAAAAAAGAGGCAATTGATGCTCCTATTCCAAAAAAGTATTTATTAGTAATCAAAAAATTTTTTGAAAAATTTCCTAAGAAAAAGACTGTATCTGAATAAACATGTGGATTTAAATATGTAAAACCAAATGTTTTAACAATTATATTCTTTAGTGATAATATATTGCTACCAAAATTAATATCAGACTTATTATATAATGATCTTATTTTGGTATAAATGAAATAAATCAAAAAAATGAAAAGCAAAATATTAAAAAATAACTCAATATTTTTAGTGAAATAAAATTTAAAATATTCAAATAAAAAAAGTCCTAAAAAAATTAAAATTAGATCTGATACAGAACAAATTAAACAAACTAAAAATATATATTGTTTTTTTAAACCTTGTTCTATTACAAAGATGTTTTGAGCTCCAATTGCTAGGATTAAACTTAATCCAGTAAAGAAACCTAGTAACAGAAAACTCATTTTTTACTTAATATGTCTGCTCTAAAAGTCGAATAAACTATTAAAACTAAAAAAGGAATACATACTAAGTTCATAGTTGTCCAATTAGTTAAGCTTAGCACTATGCCTGCCGATAAACTTGCTAATGCCATTGTAGTAAATACAATCAAATCATTAATTCCTTGAGACTTAAATTTTTCCTCTTCTTTATAACATGTAACTAATAAGCTAGTTCCTGAGATAAATAAAAAATTCCAACCAAATCCTAAAAATATTAGAGATACCATATAATTTGCATAAGTTTGTTCAAATAAACTTAAGACTATTGTTACAACAAGAAATAAAACTCCTATATATATTATATTGCTATGCCCCAACTTTTTAATTAAATGTCCTGTAATTAATGATGGAAGAAACATAGCCGCCACATGAATTTGGAGAACTAAACCTGTTGTTTCTAAACTCATTTTTTCCATTAAATGCATGCTCATAGGTGTTGCTGTCATTAAGAACGACATGATGGCATAAGCAAATGCAGCAGCAATTACTGCTTGCAAAAATCTTGGCTGAGAAATTATTTCAAAATAACTTCTATCAATATGATTTTTACTCAACTCTATTTCGCTTGTATTTTTATTTTCATAAAAAGAAAAAAAAATTGTTGGCATAAACATGAAGATTGCAAGCGTGATATAAGATCCAACATATTGAAAGTCAGTAAAAAGATCCTTTGTATAATTTGATGAACTTATTCCTAAAAAAGCAGCAACAATACCAGATAACATAATTATAGAGATGGCTTTAGGAGCTTTATCTTTTTCAACACTTTCAGCAGCTGCAAAACGATATTGGTGTGTAAAAGCCATACCTGCACCAAGAATTAAATTTGCAATACAAAATAAAATAAAATTTCGATCATAGATGGCATAAGCAGCCAATAAACATGTTATTGAACTTGCTAAAGATGCTAAAATAAAACCTAACTTACGACCTGTTTTGCTCATAATTTTTGCTGCTGAGGCAGCAAAAACTGCAGTACCAACAACTGTTAATGCTGTAGGTAATGTTGCTAGTGACTTTATAGAAGCAATTTGTGATCCAATAATTCCACTTAAAAAAACTGTAATAGTTGCAGCTGTAAATCCAAAAACATAACTGATGGCTAATAAACTAACATTTTTATTCATTAATGAACTCAATTAAACTTTCTGCTACTTCGTTCGGTGCCTCAATTAAAAAAGAATGTTTGTATTTTGGTAAAATTACTAATTTAGAATCTTTTATTTCATTAGCCATAATTTCATTGTGCTTTGGACTACAACCTCCATCATGTTCTCCTGTCAAAAGCAAACATGGTTTAGAAATATTCTTTAACCATGGAAACATCTCTGTT
>LUMJ01002547.1_pt1 | contig 12740 bp, 11 predicted proteins | sample 729631 | NCBI WGS metagenome assembly LUMJ01 (sample SAMN03860266, study PRJNA289734) | marine metagenome | biome: seawater column; feature: ocean; material: water; isolation source: Red Sea water column Station 22 - depth 500m | place: Saudi Arabia: Red Sea | collected 2011-10-15 | depth 500 m | reverse complement strand
CTCTGGGAGGACGGCCGAGGCGACGAGGTGGCGCAGGGGTACCCGCTGAAGCGCCTCGGCGAGCCGGAGGACATCGGCCGGGCGGCGCTGTTCCTCGCCTCGGAGGCCTCGGGTTGGATCACCGGACAGGCGATCGTCGCAGACGGCGGCGGTCTGGTCGGCTTCCCCCACTGAGCCCACCGGCCGGGACGCGGAGGGAGTCGTGGACCTGGTCATGACGGGCACGGGCAGCCCGATTCCCGACCCGAACCGTGCCGGACCGTCTCAACTGGTTGTGGCAGCCGGTCGCCACCTGCTGGTGGATGCCGGCAGGGGGTGCCTTATGCGCCTGGCGGCCGCCGGGTCCGGTGCCGGTGCGCTGGACCGGGTGCTGCTCACGCACCTGCACAGTGACCACCTGACCGACTTCAACGACGTCATCACCAGTCGCTGGATCGGGGGCTTTCCGCCGGCGCCGCTGGACGTGGTGGGCCCGGTGGGGACCGAGAGGCTGGTCGGCGACACGTTGGCCATGCTGGGTCCCGACATCGGGTACCGGATCGCGCACCACGAGGACCTGGAATCCGGCCCCGAGGTGCGGGTGCAGGAGACCTCCGGCGGCCTCGTCCACGAGGACGACGAGGTGAGGATCACCTCGGCCCCCACCGAGCACCGGCCTGTGCACCCGACCGTGGCCTACCGCATCGATGCGGACGGCGGTTCGGTGGTGCTGGCCGGCGACACGGTGCCGTGCGCCGGCCTGGACGAGCTGTGTGTCGGGGCAGACGTATACGTCCAGACCGTGGTGCGGGACGACGCCATCCGACAGGTGGCGATCCCGCGTCTGATGGACGTCCTGGACTACCACTCCACGATCACCGATGCGGCCGAGACGGCGGCTCGGGCGGGTGTGGGGACCCTGGTGTTGAACCACGTCGTGCCTGCACCCGCTCCCGGCCAGGAGGAGGAACTGGTGGACCGGGCAGCCGAACACTTCGACGGCAGGATTCTGCTACCCGCCGACCTGGAGCGCATCGCGGTATCGGTGGCCTGAGCAGTGGCTCGCCGCCCCGCCGACCCGCCGACCCGAGTCCGTTCCGCCTGGGTCCCGGTCAGACCTCCAACTGGCCGGCCAGCGACTCTGAGGCTTCGATGAACTCCTCGATCATCTCCATGACCACCTGTCCGGCCGACATGGGACGGTTCATGGACCCGACCACCTGGCCCACAAAGTAGGTCGCCAACTGCTCAGCGCCCGAGCCCTCGTGGTGGGCCGCCCGGTTGATCCGATCCTGGGTGCGGCCCGTCAGCATCGGTTGGAGTGGCATGCCGAGCGGGTCGGGGGTGTCCTCCCGGTCCCACTCCTCGGTCCAGGCCGAGCGGAGCATGCGGGCCGGCTTGCCGGTGAGCGACCGCGAACGCAGCGTGTCGCCGGTGGCGGCCTCGAGGAACTTCTGCTTGACGACGGGGTGGGTCTCGGCCTCGTCGGTGGTGAGCCACACGGACCCGCACCAGACCCCTGCGGCACCGAGTGCCATGGCGGCGGCCATCTGGCGGCCGCGGCCGATGCCGCCGGCGCCCAGTACGGGGACCGGGGCGACGGCGTCCACGACCTCGGGTACCAGCACCATGGTGCCGATCTCGCCGGTGTGGCCGCCGGCCTCTCCGCCCTGGGCGATGATCAGGTCGACCCCGGCCGCCACGTTTCGTTCGGCGTGGGCGCGGGTGCCGGCGAGTGCCGCCACCCTGGCGCCGGCCTCGTGGGCCCGCTCGATCATGTCGGGCGTCGTGGGCCCGCTCGATCATGTCGGGCGGGGGTGGGCCGAGGGCGTTGGCGACCAGCGCCGGGCGGTGGGCGAAGGCGATGTCGAGTTGCCGTTCGGCCCGGTTCAGGGAGAACGGGGCATCGGCCTCGACGTCGTCCGCCCAGTTGGAGGCGGCATCGGGGTGCTCGGGAACTTCGTACCGGTCGAGGAGGTCGCGCAGGAACTCGCGGTGTCCATCGGGAATCAGGCCCAAGGCATCACGGGCGCTGAGGCCCCCGTCGGCATCGCCGGCGTAGCGGGCCGGGACGATCAGGTCCACGCCGTAGGGGCGGTCGCCGACCTCGTCCTCGATCCAGGCCAGGTCCACCTCGAGGGCCTCGTCACCGTGGCCGACGGCGCCGAGGACGCCGAGGCCGCCGGCCTTCGAGACGGCGGCGACGACGTCGCGGCAGTGGCTGAACGCGAAGATCGGGAACTCGATCCCGAACATCTCCGTGACCGGTGTCTGCATCAGGCCTCCATGATCGCGCAGGCGGTCAGACCGCTACCAGTCCGTCGGGGTCGAGCTCGGCGGGGCGGCCCACGTGCTCTTCCACCGTCATGGCGGTGAGCCGTCCGGTGTCGCGGACCGTGCCCCAGGTGCGGGCGTCGCCGGGGGTGCGGAGGGCCACCAGGGCGTGGGTCGGCGCCCCGTCACGGCCGTGCATCACGGCGTAGGCCTCGATGGTCGCCGGGCCCACGTGGCCGTGGTCGACGGTCCGGGTGGGCAGGTCGGCGGCGTCGGCCTGCACGTCGACGGATCGGTAGGGCCGGTCCGGGGGTTCGGTGGCGTAGACGCCGAAGGCGTGCTTGGTGGCATAGCCGCCGTTGGCGTGGACGAGGCCGGGCCCGGGCTCGTCGCGCATGCGGTGGACGAGCGCAGCGACGGCCTGGCCGCTGTAGTTGTTGAACGGCCCGCCGGCGAAGGTCAGCCCGCCGGTGACCGTGAGGGGCCGGTCGTCGCCGATGCCCAGCTCGGTGATCGAGAGTTGCACCGACGAAGGGAAGCACGAGTACAGGTCGAGGTGGGCCAAATCGCCGACGCCGACGCCGGCGGCCTCGAGGGCGGCGGTGCCGGCCAGGCGGAGGACGGGGGCGCGGTGCAGTTCCCAGCGTTCGCTGATCCACACGGTGTCGAGGCCGGAGCTGCCGGCCACGGGGAAGACCCAGCGGTCCCGGGGCACGCCGAGGGCCTCGGCCCGGGCGGCTGAAACGAGGAGGACCGCCGAGGCCTGGTCGACCGAGTTGTGGGCGTTCATGGCCACCGTGTAGGGGGCGCCCACCAGGCGGTTGCCGTCGGTGGGAGTCGTGATCTGCTCCCCGTTCATGGGGGTGCGGACCGCGGCGTGCGGATTGCCGACGGCCACGGCATTGAAGCCGGCCCACAGGTCGCCGAGTCGCCGCCGGTGCTCGTCGATCGTCTCTCCCCGGTCGTGGCGGATCGCCGAGTCGAGGAGCGGGTACACGGTGACGGGGGCGTCGACGCCCCGGGCCTCCTCCTCGGGCGTCGCCATCACGAGCGTTTCGCCGAACTGCGTGGCGGGTGTCAGGCCGGTGTCGGCGTCGCGCCGGATGTCGACGCCGAGGCGCCTGGCCCGCCGCCGGGAGGCGTTGACCTCACCGCCCATCAGGGCGGCGGCTTCGAGGTCGCCGGCCTGGATGCGGGCGGCCAGGTGGTTGAGGAGGAACTGCGGCGAGTGGCCCGACCAGGCGGTGACGAGCGTGGCGGCATCAGCCGCCCCGACGCGGTCGGCGACCTGCCGACCGGGGTCGGTGTAGCTCCAGAGCCCGCCGGACACCCCGAGGAGGTCCAGGTTGGCGAGGCAGCCGGGGGCGCCGCTGTCGATGGCCGCCGACTCGAGGGCGTCGACCATCAGTTCGAGTGGGGTTCGGGCGTCGGTCGGGTCATCGACCCGGTCGGTGACCTGGGCGGCGCCGACGATCACCGGGGTGCGCGGGTCGAGGCTCACGTGCCCAGCATGCTGCACGTGCCTCCATCCCGCCGAGGCGGGGGATGTCGAGGGACGGGGGTCGGCGCCTACACTCGACGGCATGGTGTACGAGGCGCCCGAGTACCACCCGGCGTTCGAGGAGTACTGCGAGGCCATCTTCGAATTGGCCGAGGACGACCTCGAGGTCATCCAGGCCCGGATCGCCGAGCGTCTCGACGTGAGCCGGCCAGCGGTCTCGGAGATGGTCAAGCGCCTGGAGTCCGAGGGTCTCGTGACCATCGACGACACGGAGATCGCGCTCACGTCCGAGGGTCAGGAGTTGGCGAACCAGGTGGTGCGCAGGCACCGGATCGCCGAGCGCTTCCTGACCGACGTCCTGGACCTCAACTGGACCGACGCCCACCACGAGGCGGGCAAGTGGGAGCACGTGATCTCGCCCGTGGTCGAGGAGGCGCTGGTCCGACTCCTGGGCGAGCCCACCACGTGTCCGCACGGCAACCCGATCCCCGGCTCCGACTACACCGCCCCCGACGTCCGCCACCTCGTGGAGGTCCCCGTCGGTGTGGGGTTCACGGTCAGTCGGATCACCGAGGAACTGGAGTTCGTCCCCGGCCTGCTCGAATTCCTCGAGGAATCGGCACTGGTGCCGGGGAACCGCGGCGTCGTCACGGCGGCCTCACCGGACGGCACCGTGACGGTCGATATCGGCGGTACACACGTCGGCGTGGGCTCGTACGCCGCCGAACGCATCTTCGTGACCGACTGAGGCCGCCCCACCCGACCAGCCGTCTCGCAGGTCAGGCCAGGTGGTCGGCTCGCCGGACAACCAGGAACCAGGTCAGCATGGCGCTGATGGCCACGAGCACGAGCGCCAGAATCCCCATCTCGGCCAGGTACAGCGCCTCGTAGTTGTCCCAGATCTCGACCACCAGGGTGCGGAACCCGATCGGCGCGACCAGCAGCGTGGCGGGCAGCTCCTTCATGGTCGACAGCATCACGAGGCCGGCGCCCGCAGCGAGCCCCGGAGCCATGATCGGAAGGTCGACGGTGAAGAGGCGTCGGATCCGGCCGGCACCGAGCAGGCGGGCGGCGTCGTCCATGCGGCGCGGTACGGCGGCGACGGCCACCTGGGCGGTCCGGACCGCCTGGGCGCCGAAGTGGACCACGTAGGCGAACACCAGCACGGGCATCGAGCCGATCAGGAACTCGAACGGCGCGGCGTGCAGGGTCCAGAAGATGAGCGAGATGGCGACCACCACGGCGTCGACCTCGACCACGCTGGCATGGACCCCGAACGGGAAGGTGGCGTTCTCGGGTTGGAAGTCGACCTCCGCGGCGAGCGTGGCATCGCGTCGATCGGCCTCGGCCGCCACGTCGCCCCAGTCGAGGCGCAGGGCGGCCAGGCCCCGGCGTTGGCGGAACCACCCGAAGAGCCCCCAGTCGGCCAGCGAAACCGCCGGGGCGACCAGGGCGAGGCCGATGACGAGCGTGCAGCCGGCCAGTGCGGGTGCCGTCCAGCGGCCGAGGCCCACGCAGAGGGTGGAGCGGCCACCGGCGGCCTCGGCCCGGGCGCCGCGACGCGCCACGGAGCGTTCGGCGGCGACCACGAGAAGGGCCAGCGCCAACAGGAGCAGGGCCAGGGCGAAGGCTCGGCCCTGGTCGAACAGTCGGTTGCGGTAGATGGTCTGCGTGAGGGTTTCGAACCGCATCAGGTGGACGGCGCCGAAGTCGCTCACCGTGTAGAGGAAGACCAGCAGGGCGCCGGCGGCGATCGACGAGGAGGCCTGGGGCAGGACGACCCTGCGAAAGACCCTCAGGGGCCGGTCGCCGAGCAGTCGGGCATTCTCCTCGAGCGAGGAGGGCAGGCCGGCCAGCCTGGCGGCCACCGGCAGGTACACGTAGGGGTAGGTGAAGAGGGTGAGGACCAGCCAGGCGCCGACGAGACCGTGGAGGCGCAGTTGCAGGTCTATGCCGAGGTGCCCGGCCAGGTCGTGGACGATCCCACCCGGCGTGAGGCCGGATCGGAAGGCGGCGGCGCCGACGAAGCTGGGATAGACGAGCGGCAGTGGGGCGAGCACGCGCCAGAGCCGCCGCAGGGGGAGGTCGGTCCGGACGGTGAGCCACGCCAGGCCGGTTCCCAGTACGGCGGCGGAGGCCGACACCAGCACGGCCAGTTGGACGGTCCGCCACAGCGGCTCGAGGGCCCGCCGTTCGACCAGCAGGTGAAGGGCCCCTCCGGTCAGGGCCCGCCAGACCACGTAGCCGCCGGGGAGCGCGAACAGCGCTGCCACGAGGACGGCGCTGCCCGAGAGCTGCCATGGCGGTCGCCCGGTGCCCGCCCGGTACCGGGCGACCCCCGCTGCAGGAGGGTCGGTCGCGGAATGCGTGGCCGGAGCGGTCGCGTTCATCGCGACAGTGTGGTTCTCGCCACGCCGGCCACTACTGGTCGAGGGCGCCGCTGGCCTCGATGATCTCGATGGTGCGGGTGAACTCGGCGGTCATGTCGTCGATGTCGACGGCGCCGACGGTGTCGGCCGGACGCTCCGGCAGTCGGTCGGCGGTGGCCACGCCGATGGACAGTGGGTACTCGAACACGGTGTCGGTCAGGTAGCGCTGCTGTTCGTCGCTCAGGAGGAACTCGATGAAGCGGTTGGCGAGGTCCTCGTCGTCGCTGGAGTCGAGGATCGAGGCGGTGGCGATGATCATGAGGCCGCCGTCGTCACCGGGGGCGAAGCCGTGGTTGGCGGAGCGCTGGGCATCGCCGTTCTTCTCCGCCTCCTGGTGGTTGTAGTAGTGGTTGACGAGGCCGAAGCGCACCTCGTCGCGGCTGACGGCCTCGACGATGGCCCGGTTCTTCGGGTAGAAGCGGGCGCCGTTCGCAACCATGTCGTCCAGCCACTGGATGGCCACGTCGTCGCCGTTTCGGAGGCGGAACACGGTGAACCAGTCCTGGAACGACGAGTTGGAGCCGGGAACGGCAACCAGGCCCTCGTATGCGGAACCGGTCAGGTCGAAGACGGAGGTGGGGAGGTCGTCCTCGGCCACCTCGTCGATGTTGTAGACGAGGACGCGGGCTCGGCCGGCGAAGCCGACCCAGTGGCCGTTGGCCGCCCGGTTGGCGGCATCGACCTCGGCGAGGACGTCGTCGTCTACGACGGACAGCATGCCGAGGTCGTCGAGGTAGCCGGTCGGGCCGGGGCTCCGGGAGAGGAAGACGTCGGCCGGGGTCTTGTCGCCCTCGGTCTGGAGGGCCAGGGCCAGGTCGTTGGAGGAGCCGTACCTGATCTCGACGACGATGCCGGTCTCGGCGGTGAAGGCTTCGAAGATGGGGCCCACGAGTTTCTCGGAGCGGCCCGAGTAGATGGTGAGGGACTGTTCGCCGTCACTGCCACAGGCGGTGGCTGCGAGGGTGAGGAGGAGGACGGCGCCGAGGCGGCGGGCCGTGGTGGCGCTGAGGCGCATGGTCGGATTGGTCCTTGAAGGGTTGGTGTCCAGATGGTGTTAGGAGAGCCTAACTACCGGAGAACTGGGCTCACAATCCGAGTGCGACCGCTCCAATGCCGACATATGTCACATCCACCCGGTCGCCGCGCCGATGGGGCACGTCGGCGTCGGTCCGGACCTTGACGGCCGGGCCGTTGTCGAGCTGGACGTGGACCATGGCGTCGTGGCCGTAGTACTCCACCAGGTCGATCGTGCCGATGTCGCCGTCGGCCACCGCCAGGTCCTCGGGTCGCAGCAGCAGGTCGGCTGGTCCGTCGCTGGCGACCAGCACGGGTACCGCGCCGACCGGCGTGTTGCAGGTGCCGCTGGGATGGTGGCAGCGGAACAGGTTGGCGTCGCCGACGAACGTGGCCACCCACCGGTCGACGGGCCGCCGGTAGAGGTCGTCCGGCGTGCCGACCTGGGCCAGGCATCCGCCGTTGAGCACGGCGACCCGGTCGCCCAGCACGAACGCTTCCTCCTGATCGTGGGTGACAGCAGCACGCCGGGCCGGGGCGCCAGCGCCCGGGCCAGCGCCACCCGCTGCTGCTGGCCACCGGACAACGTGCCGGGCATGCGGTCGGCGACGTCGGCGAGGCCCACCATGCCGAGCGCCTCCTCGACCCGGCCACTGCGCCGCTGGTCGCGGGGGAGCCCGTAGGCGACGTTCCGGCGCACGTCGAGGTGGGGGAAGAGCGCCCCGTCCTGGAAGACCATGCCGATGCGCCGTCGTTCCGGCGGCACGAATGTGCCGTTGCCGGTCACGACCCGGTCGCCGACGGTGATCGCTCCCCGAACGGGGCGCTCGAGGCCTGCGATGGTGCGGAGGAGGGTGGTCTTGCCACAGCCACTCGGACCCAGCAGGGCGACGAGTTCGCCGGGGGCGATGTCGAGGGAGAGGTCGGTGAGCACGGGTGGCCCGTCATAGGCGACCGACAGGTCGTGCACCCTCAGCCCGGCGGGTGAGGCGTCGTCGACCCGGGTGGAACGGATGTTCACCATGCCTAACAGACTAGGGGTGGTTTCCCGCACAGCCCAAGTGCAGGTCGTACGGGACGGTCGCCGTCCGGGCACTGGCTACCGTGCCCGTCCATGACCGACGTCGACATCGGCTGGTGGGGACTGGCCGCCTCGCTGCTGCTCGTCGTCGTCGTCGTGGCGGTGTCGTCGGCCCGAAGGCTCCGACTCGAAGCCGACCTGGTCGTCGCCACCGTCCGCGCCGTGGGGCAGTTGGTCCTCGCCGGCTGGGCGCTCACGCTGCTGCTCGACGACGACGTTTCGATCGCCTGGGCCTGGCTGTGGGTGGCGGCCATGGTGCCCGCCGCCGCCTGGTCGGCTCGACGACGCGAACCGAGGCTGCCCGGGCTCTTCCTCACCACCACGGTGGGCTACACGCTGGGGCTGGCCGCCTCACTGGCGGTCGTGTTCGGCCTCGACGTGCTGCCCATCGAGGCCCGGGTGCTCGTGCCGATCTCCGGCATGGTCGTCGGCAACTCCCTCAAGGTCGTGGTCGTGGCCGCCACCCGGGCGGTCGACGGCTTCCGGGACCGGGCCGGCGAGGTCGAGGCCCTCCTCGCCCTCGGCTTCGACCGACGCCGTGCCGCCCGGGAGGTGACCGGGGACGCCCTGCGGCTGGCGATCCGTCCCCAGGTCGAAGTCACCCGGTCGGTCGGCATGGTGTTCCTGCCCGGAGCCCTGACCGGGATGATCCTGGCCGGCGTCGACCCCCTCGACGCCGCCCTCGTCCAGGCGGCCATCCTCTTCCTGATCCTCGGATCCGCAGCCGTCACCGGCCTCGTGGTCGTGCTGGGCGCCGCACGGCGGTTCCTGACCGCCGACCAGCGCCTGGTGCCGCCGGCCCCACCAGCGGGGTGACGGGAGGGTGGCTCGCCTAGCCAGCGGAGTGGGCGCCCAGTGACCTGAGTGCCGCCAGTACGGCCGGGACCGACAGGCCGACCACGTTCTCCCGGCAGCCGTCCACCTCGGTGATGAAGTCGGCGCCGCCGCCCTGGATGGCGTAGCCGCCCGCCTTGTCGAGCGGCTCGCCGGTCGCCACGTAGGCGTCGACCTCCTCGTCGTCGAGGTCCCGGAACGTGACCCGGGTACGGACCACGCCCGAGATGGTGTGGCCGCCATGGCAGACCGCCAGGCCGCCGACGACCTCGTGGGTGCGTCCCGACAGCCGGTGGAGCATGTCGGCGGCCCAGTCGGGCCGGCCGGGCTTGCCGAGCACCTCGCCGTCGATCACGACCACGGTGTCGGCGGCGAGGCCGGTCTCGTGGCCCTCGACCACGGCCGTCAACTTGGCCATGGCCAGCCGCTGTACGAGGTCGCCCGGGTCCTCACCGGGCTGCGGAGTCTCGTCGACGTCGGGCCGGCGGACCCGGGGGTTGAAGCCGTGGGCCCGGAGCAGGTCCAGGCGACGGGGCGACCCCGAGGCGAGGACCAGGCGTGGGCGGCTAGCCACCGGAGACGAGGGCCTCGGCCTCGGCCGGCGGCGGGGTGGCGTCGTCGGGGTCGTCCAGCCAGCCCTCGGGGAGAACCACGGGCCGGGGTCCGTTTCGGTGGCTCCGGGGAGTGCGCAGCGAGTTTGGGTCCAGGGCCATGTCCGGATCTAGGTCGGTCAGTAGGCCAGCCAGCAAGTCGTCTAGGTGATCGAGGTCAGTGATGGATTGGAGTTGGTTTCGAACCGCCGGCCCGGTGGCGTAGCCCTTCAGGTACCAGGAGGTGTGCTTGCGGAAGTCCCGGATGCCGTGCGGTCCGGCCCAGTCGACCAGCAGGGCGGCGTGGCGGCGCATCGTGGCGGCCACCTCGGCCAGGCGGGGCGGGTCGCCGGGCTCGGCGCCGCCCGACGCCGGGGTCGGGCCGAACACGGCCGCCAGGGCCGCCAGGTCGCCGAACAGCCACGGGCGGCCGAGGCAGCCACGGCCGACGACGACGCCGTCGCAGCCGGTGGAGCGCATGAGGCGCAGGGCGTCCCACGGCTCCCAGACGTCGCCGTTGCCGAACACCGGGACCGTCGTCACGACCGCCTTGAGGTCGGCCACCGCCGACCAGTCGGCCTCCCCGGAGTAGAGCTGCTCGGCGGTGCGGGCGTGGAGCGCCACCGAGGCGGCGCCCAGGTCCTCGGCGATGCGGCCGGCGTCGAGGAACGTGAGGTGGTCGGCGTCGGTGCCGAGCCGGAACTTGACGGTGACCGGCACGTCGCCGGCGGCGCCGACCGCGGCGCCGACGATGGCGGCGAACAGCCGGGGCCGCAACGGGATCGCCGCGCCGCCGCCCCTGCGGGTCACCTTGGGCATCGGGCAGCCGAAGTTGAGGTCGACGTGGTCGACCCGGTCCTCGCCGACCAGCAGCCGCACGGCCCGGCCGACGCTGTCGGGCTCGGTGCCGTAGAGCTGGATGCTGCGGGGCGACTCGTCGGGGGCGAAGTGGCTGAGCCGATTCGTCTTGAGGTGGCCTTCCACCAGCCCGCGGGCGGTGATCATCTCGCTGACGTACAGCCCGGCCCCGTGCTCGCGGCAGAGCGTGCGGAAGGGGGCATTGGTGACGCCGGCCATCGGCGCCAGCACCACCGGCGGCCAGACCTCGAGGGGGCCGATCCGGGGCGCCGTGAACTCGTCCGGTGCGGCGGGTGGGACGCCGGCGTTGACGGCGGTGCGCAGACCCATGCCCCAAGGCTACGCGTGTCGCCCCTCGGGCAAGCAGGAGGCCTACCGCGCCGGGCGTGCGCCTACCGGGCCAGGCGGAATCCCTGGTGGGCGGTGGTGCTCTCGGGGGTGGTGGCCGAGCGGGCGGCCGGGCGGTAGCGGTGGCAGTACGAGTCGTGGCAGAGGAATGAGCCGCCCTTGACGACCCGGTCGGTACCGAACGGCGGCCCGGCGGGGTCGACCAGTGGCCGCTCGTCGGGGTGGCGGGTGGCGAACCAGTCGGCGCACCACTCCCACACGTTGCCGGAGCAGTTGTGGAGCCCGTACCCGTTCGGGGGGAAGGCATCGACCGGACAGGTGCCGGCGAACCCGTCCTCGGCGGTGTCCTCGACGGGAAAGGTTCCGGTCCAGACGTTGCACCGGTGCTCGCCGCCGGGGGTGAGGTCCTCGCCCCACGGCAGGCGGGCCTGGTCGAGGCCGCCCCGGGCGGCGTGCTCCCACTCGGCCTCGGTGGGGAGCCGTCCGCCAGCCCAGGCGGCGAAGGCGGTGGCGTCGAACCACGACACATGGACGACCGGGTGGTCCTTGCGGCCGTCGAGGTCGCTGTGCGGACCCTCGGGGTGGCGCCAGTCGGCGCCGTGGACCTGCCGCCACCACTCGGCGCCGACGACGCCGCGGGTGTCGGGGAAGTCGTCGGGCAGGAGGCCGGCGAACACGAACGACCAGCCCTCGGCCTCGGCGGTGGTGACGTGGCCCGTGGCGTCCACGAAGGCGGCGAACTCGGCGGTGGTGGCCGCGGTGGCCGAGATGGCGAAGGGGGTGAGTTCGACCTCCCGGACCGGGCCCTCACCGTCGCCGGGGTAGCGGGACGGGTCGTCGGTGCCCATGCGGAACGTCCCACCGGGCAGGTCCACCATCCGGGCCAGGGGATCGACGCCCATCAGAGTCCCGCCGTGAACTCCCGGATGGCCGTGGCGCATTCGGCAGCGGCCTTCAGGTGGACCATGTGGCCCTGATCGGGGACGACGACCGTTGCCCGCACGTCGAGGTCGCGTTCGAAGAGCGAGGCCGAGGCGGCGAGCCTGGTCCATCTTCCCGGCGGCGGCCCGCACCGAGGCGTTCCACTCCTCGCGGGCCTCGGCCTTTCGGAAGCCGGGGCCGGTGGCGACGAGCACCAGGCCGGCCACGTCGTCGGGGTGGTCGAGGGTGTGGGCCAGCGAGAGGTAGCCGCCGAGGCTGTGGCCGACCAGCACGGCGGGTCGCCCGGCCCCGTCGAGCACGGCGGCGAGGTCGCCGAGGGCGTGCTGGCGGCTGTAGTTCCCGGGGGGCGGGGTGCCGCTGTCGCCGTGCCCTCGCAGGTCCCAGGTGGTGACGGCGTGGTCGGCGGCGAGGTCGTCGGCCAGGGCCGACCAGACCGACCGCTCGTTGGCCCAGCCGGTCGTGCAGACGAGGCGCCGCGTCGGGTCGCCGCTGTCGGTGCCGAGGTGCTCGACCGCCACCTCGACGCCGTCGGGGGCCGTGGTCGAGGAGGCCGTCATCGAAGCGGCCGGAAGAATGCCCGGAGGTCGTCGACGAGGGCCTCGGGCTGCTCGAGGGCGGCGAAGTGGCCGCCGACCTCGTGGTCCGCCCAGAAGGTCAGGTTGAACTGCGGCTCCACCCAGCGGCGCCGGGCGCCCATGATCTCCTTCGGGAAGATCGAGACGCCCAGCGGCACGTCGCCGAGCGACCCGAACGACCCGAGGCCCCCCTTGGAGGTCTCGAAGTACATGCGGGTCGACGAGTTGATGGTCTGGGTGAACCAGTACACGCTGACGTTGGTCAGCAGCCGGTCCCGGTCGACGGCGGTGAACGGGTCACCGTCGTTGTCGGTC
>LUMJ01000797.1_pt1 | contig 12752 bp, 12 predicted proteins | sample 729631 | NCBI WGS metagenome assembly LUMJ01 (sample SAMN03860266, study PRJNA289734) | marine metagenome | biome: seawater column; feature: ocean; material: water; isolation source: Red Sea water column Station 22 - depth 500m | place: Saudi Arabia: Red Sea | collected 2011-10-15 | depth 500 m | reverse complement strand
TGATCCAACAACTATGGGATATTATTTAAATGCAGTTGATTTAAAATACGATTCAAGCAAAAATATAGTTCAACAAAAAGAAAATAGACGAATTTATAACAAAACATGGTTTAAGACATTTAAAGTAAGTGTTTTAGTTACATTTTTTTGTTTGATCTTGGCGTATCCAATTTCTTATTTGCTTGCGACACTGCCTTTAAAATATAGCAATCTTTTAATGATATGTGTCTTACTACCTTTTTGGACATCATTACTGGTTCGAACCGTCGCCTGGATGGTTATGTTGCAGCAAAAAGGTGTATTTAACAATTTAATGGTTATGGCAGGTCTGATTGCAGATGAGAACCGCTGGCAGCTTATGTACAATCAAACAGCAGTTGTAATAGTAATGACACAAATTCTATTACCTTTTATGGTTTTGCCTTTGTATAGTGTAATGAAAACTATTTCTCCAAACTATATGAGAGCAGCTTTAAATCTTGGAGCTTCTCCGTTACATGCATTTTATAAAATTTATATGCCAAATTCAATTCCAGGTGTTAGTGCAGGGTGTTTGCTCGTATTTATAATTGCAATTGGATACTACATTACACCTGAATTAGTAGGTGGTAAGGACGGACAAATGGTAGGAAACTGGATTGCTTATCATTTAAAAACAACTTTGAATTGGGGACTTTGTGCTTCATTAGGAGCTATACTTTTAGCAGTGATGACTGTTTTGTATTGGGCTTATAATAAAATAGTAGGAATAGAAAATATTAAATTAGGATAATTATGGCTTTACCTACATACGCAACACCTGGACAAAGAGTAGGGTATTATACCTTTTTAACCTATTGTGGTTTAGTCTTTTTCTTTTTAATTGCACCAATTTTTATAATTCTTCCATTGTCATTCAGCGCATCACCATTTTTTGAATTTACAAAAGAATTTATGAATTTCGAACCAGAGGCCTATTCGCTTAGATGGTACAGGCAAATGGTTGGTATTAGTAGTATAGGAGATACAACTGTTGTTACTAATAAGTGGATGTTAGGAACTAGAAATAGTTTTTTTATTGGAATTATTGCTACACTTCTTGCAACTGCACTAGGTACTGTAGCTGCGTTAGGTCTGAGTAGACCACATATGCCATTTAAAGCTGTTTTTATGGCAATATTAATTTCACCGATGATTGTTCCATTAATTATAACTGCAGCAGGAATGTTTTTCTTTTATTCAAAAATTGGATTAACCCATACCTATTTAGGATTAATTCTTGCACATACTGCTCTTGGAACACCATTTGTTGTAATCACAGTAACAGCTACTTTAACTGGTTTTGATACCAATTTAATTAGGGCATCACAAAGCTTAGGTGCAGATACAATGCGAACTTTTTTTAAAGTTATCATGCCTTTAATTCTTCCTGGTGTTATCTCTGGGGGATTATTTGCATTCATTACTTCTTTTGATGAAGTTGTAGTTGTTATGTTTGTTGGTAGTGTTGAACAAATAACTATACCAAAACAGATGTGGGCTGGACTTCGCCAAGAAACTAGTCCTGTTATTTTATGTATGGCAACATGTTTAGTAGCATTATCAATTGCTTTGTTAACAACTGTTGAAATGCTAAGAAGAAGATCTGAAAGATTAAGAGGAATTAAACAAAGATAAATTTGATCATTTTCAGACAGACTATTATAAGTTAAAAATCATTTCATTTATGGAAATAAAAAAAGTTGTTGTAATTGGGTCAGGAACAATGGGAAGCGGAATAGCTGCTCATTTATGTAATGCCAATATACCAGTTACATTATTAGATCTAAAAACTGAAATTAGTGAAAAAGCTAGAGAAAGAATTTATAAATCAAAACCTCCTTTATTATTAGATAAATCAAAAATTAATAATATCAATACTGGAAACATTAATGATGACTTTCATGTCGTTAAGGACGCAGACTGGATCGTAGAAGCAGTCGTTGAGAGAATTGATATTAAACATAATTTATATGATAAAATATTTAAAAATCGCAAACCAGAATCAATAGTTTCTTCAAATACATCCTCTATTCCACTTAAAGTATTATCACAAAATTTATCTGAAGATGATAAAAAAGAGTTTTGTATTACTCATTTTTTTAACCCTGTTAGATATATGGGTCTTCTAGAAATAGTAAAAAATGAAAATAATGACCTTGATAAAATAAATTCTCTTAAAAATTTTTGCGAGACATTACTTGGTAAGGGTGCAATTATTTGTAATGATACTCCTGGTTTTTTAGGAAATAGAGTAGGTGTTTATGCAATGCAAGTAGCAATGACACAAGCTATTAAGATGAAATTATCTATAGAGGAAGCAGATGCAATTTTTGGAAGACCTATGGGAATTCCAAAAACTGGAGTTTTTGGCCTATATGATTTGATTGGGATTGACTTAATGGCAGATGTTTTAAAAAGTTTTGTAAAAGAACTTCATTCAGCAGACAAATTTCAAGAAGTTGCTAAAGAAATTCCTTTAATAACTAGATTAATTAAAAATGGTTACACGGGCAGAAAAGGTAAAGGAGGATTTTATAGAATTAATAAAACAAGTGGCAAGAAAGTACTTGAAGCACTCAACCTTGAAACAAGTGAATATTCTCCTTCAAAAAAAATAAACATTGAATCAGACAAAGTTGATATAAAAAATTTAATTAATCAAAAAAACAAATATGGAGAATATGCTTGGGCAGTTATATCCGAAATAATAAAATATGCTTCCTCATTAATTCCATCAGTTACAAAAGAATTTAACGATATAGATGAGGCAATGAGACTTGGTTTTAATTGGGCTAAAGGACCATTTGAAATTCTTGAAGAAATTGGAGTTAAAAGCTTTTTTGATAAAATTGATAGTTTTGAAAATAATAAGTTTCTTGAAAATTTATCTAAATCAAAAAATGAAAATTTTTACGGTGACAGACAAAAGTATACTGAGATAGAAACTTTCGGGAAAATTAAACGTAAAGCTAAAAAAATTGATAAAAATAATTCAGCTGAAATATATAGGTTTAAAGATTTTAATATTGTTGAGTTTACCACAAAAGCCAACACATTAGATTATGATTCAATGGACTCTTTAAAAAAAGCAACAGATAAACCATTAATTATAATCAATGAAAGTATGCAATTTTCAGCTGGTGTGAATTTAAATTATATTATGGATTTTGCAAAGCTGAACAATTTTAAATCTATTGAAAAGTTCATTAAATATTTTCAAGAAACATGCAAACATTTAAAATATTCTAAATACCCAGTTGTATCCGCTCCATCAGGATTAACATTGGGAGGTGGTTTTGAGGTATTAGTTCAAAGCAATTTTGTTGCTTGCCATACAAATCTAGTTGTAGGTTTAGTAGAAAGTATTGTTGGTTTAGTTCCTGCAGGTGGAGGTTGCAAGGAAATGTTGTGGAGATGGTCACAAACTGAAGAAGCAAAAAATGATCCTGAATTTGCTTCATTAAAAGTTTTTAATATTATTGGTTATGCCAAAACTGCATCATCTCCAGTTGAAGCAGAACCTTTAAAATACTTAAAGTCAGAAGATAAAAAAATAATGAATAGAAATAGCTTATTGCCAGTTTCAAGAAAGATTATTGAGAAAAATAGTGATTTTAAACCTCCAGCAGAATGTAAATTTAATCTTCCTGGAAAAGTAGTTAAGGAAAAAATGATTCAAGTGTTAGAAAAACTTTATAATGAAAAAATAATTTTGGATCATGGAATGGAAGTTGGAAAAGAATTAGCAAATATTCTAAGTGGTGGAGAAACTTCACTAGACAAAACTCTGACAGAAGATAATCTTTTTAAACTTGAGCTAGATTCATTTATGAGATTAATTGAGACTACTAAAACACAAGAAAGAATTAAATATACATTAGTCACAGGAAAGCCTTTGGTTAACTAGAGTTAAAATGAAAAGTCTTTCATCTACTCAAATCAAACAATATCAAGACAAAGGGTTTGTTGCACCAATTGAAGCTTTAACTCAAGATGAAGCAAACGAAGTTAAAAATGAAATAGAGTTTATTGAAAAAAAATGGCCTAAAGAATTAAAAGGGCTAGGTAGAAATAATGTTCATTATATTTCACCAATATTTGACAAAGTTGTTCATAATTCAAAAATATTAGATGCCGTTGAAGATGTTATTGGAACAAATATTTTAGTTGGTGGTACAACTTTATTTATTAAAGATCCTGATCAAAAAAGTTTTGTAAGCTTTCATCAAGATGCAAAGTATATTGGTTTTGAACCTTATAATTGGGTTACTGCCTGGTTAGCCATAACAGATTCAAATGAAGAAAATGGCTGTATGAGAATGTGGTCAGGTACTCACAAAGATGACCTTAAAATTCATGAAGAAAAATTTAATAATGATCAAGGAAATTTATTAACTAGAGGTCAAACTATTGAGAACGTCCCGATAGAAAAAACAGAACCGGTCATTTTAAAAGCGGGACAAATGTCGTTACATCACCCAAGAATAGCTCATGGGTCAGGAATTAATAAAGGCAATAAAAGGAGAATAGGATTTGTAATTCAAAGTTATATCGGAACTAATGTAGAGCAAGTAATTGGTAAGGTTTACGTTCAACAAGCAAGAGGAGAAGATTTGTTTAATTACCATGAACATACTAAAAGACCAGTAAACACTATGGAAAAAGAAAACATTGATATTAGGAATAAAGCTAATGAAGCATTATCAAAAATATTCTACAGTGGTCTTAGGCAAAAAGGGAAATTTTAATTATGAAATATCCATTGCCTGTTGTAATGCTTTTATTAAACAAAAAATAATGGTTAAATAATTTTTTTAGTGAAAAAAGAAAAAAATAAAAACCCAATTCAACCTGTTAGTGGAACTAAAGTTCCAAGATTTGCAGGCCCTTCGACTTTTGCAAGATTACCAGAATTGCGTGATGTTAAAGATTGTGACGTTGCAATTGTTGGAATTCCTTTTGATGCAGGCACTAGTTATAGACCTGGAGCCCGTTTTGGACCTCAAAACATTAGACAAGCTTCAAGACATTTAAGAACTAATTATCATCCAAATTATGACACCGAACCTTTTGTGGAACAACAAGTTGCAGATGCAGGTGATATAACTTGCAATCCATTTAATATAAATGAAGCAATTAAACAAATTGAATCTGGAGCATTAGATCTATTAAATAAAGTTGGTGGAATAATTAGTATGGGAGGAGATCATACTATTGCATTTCCACTATTAAAAGCGGTTAATAAAATTAATAAAGGTCCAGTTGCATTAGTACATTTTGATGCTCATCTAGATACTTGGGATACATATTTTGGTGCACCTTACACTCACGGGACTCCTTTTAGAAGAGCAAGAGAAGAAAATTTATTTTTAGATGATGCTTCAATGCATGTAGGTATTCGTGGTCCGCTTTATAGTAGAGATGATCTTAAAAATGATGAAAGCTTTGGGTTTAAAATAATACATTGTGATGAATTTCAAACTCAAGGAATAGATAAGATAGTTGAAAGGATCAGAAAAAGAGTTGGAAAAAATGCATTATACTTGTCAATCGATATTGATGTTCTTGATCCTGCTTTTGCACCTGGTACTGGTACCCCAGAAATTGCAGGAATGACAACTAGAGAGATAGTAAATGTAATTAGAGGACTTTCAGGTCTAAATTTGATTTCTGCTGACGTTGTTGAGGTTGCTCCAGCATATGATCATGCCGAAGTTACATCTTTAGCTGCAGCTACAATAATTTATGAACTAACAAATCTCTTTGCAAAAAAAAATCAATAAGATAGATTTCAAAAATGCTAGATAAAAAAAATTTCTATATTAACGGAAAATGGGTTGCTCCAAAAAACCAAAAAGAAATTGAGGTCATTAATCCTTCAACAGAAAAAAGTTGTGCTGTTATTTCACTTGGAGGAAAAGATGATGTTAATGCAGCAGTTACTGCTGCTAAAAATGCTTTTGAAAGTTGGGCATTTACTCCTAAAAATAAAAGAGTTGAATTATTAGAAATGCTTTATGTAGTTTATAAAAAAAGATGGGCTGAAATAGCAGACGCTATTACGTTAGAAATGGGAGCCCCAAAAGATTTTTCATCACAACTTCAAACTGGAACTGGTGCAAGCCATATAAAATCATTTACTAGATACTTAAAGGAATTTAACTTTGAAAAAGTTCTTGGAGATCACGCTAAAAATCAAAAAATTCTGTATGAACCAAAAGGAGTCTGTGCACTTATTACTCCTTGGAATTGGCCAATGAATCAAGTTTGTCTTAAGGTAATACCAGCGCTTGCAGCTGGATGTACAATGGTACTAAAACCATCTGAGTTAGCTCCTTTATCTGCGATGATACTTGCTGAAATGATTGATGAAGTAAAATTTCCAGCTGGTGTATTTAATTTAGTAAATGGAGATGGAGCAACTACTGGAGATGCTTTAACTAGTCATCCAGATGTAAATATGGTTTCATTTACTGGCTCAACTAGAGCAGGTGCTTTAATTTCTAAAAATGCAGCAAAAGATTTTAAAAGAATAAGCCTAGAACTTGGAGGAAAGGGAGCAAATATTATTTTTAAAGATGCAGACCCCGAAGCTGTTGAAAGAGGGGCTTTAAGATGTTTTAGAAATTCTGGACAATCTTGTAATGCGCCAACACGTATGTTGGTAGAAAAATCAATTTACAGTGAAACAGTAGAAAGAGTAAAAAAGTTTGCTAATGAAACAAAAGTTGATGTGTCTGCAAAAGAAGGAGATCACATTGGCCCAGTAATATCTGATACTCAATTTAATAAAATTCAAACATTAATTCAAAAAGGAATAAATGAAGGTGCAAAATTAGTTGCTGGTGGACTTGGTAAGCCAGACGGTTTAGATAAAGGTTATTTTGTTAAACCAACTGCGTTTGCAGATGTAAATAATCAGATGGAAATTGCAAGAACAGAAATTTTTGGACCTGTTTTATCAATAATTCCTTTTGAAACTGAAGAGGAAGCTATCTCAATTGCAAACGATACCCCTTATGGTCTTACAAACTATATTCAAACACAAGATCAACAAAAAGCTAATAGAGTTGCAAGAAAATTAAGATCAGGAATGGTCGATGTTAATGGTGCAGGAATAGCAGTAGATGCTCCATTTGGAGGATATAAACATTCTGGAATTGGTCGTGAAGCTGGAGCTCTGGGTATAGAAGAATTTTTGGAAGTCAAGACTGTTGGTGGGTGGAACGATAATTAATTTATTATTGAGTTATTTTTAATTCCTTCAAGTAATTTAAGACATTTTTTAAGTTCATCTAATACAATATATTCATCTACTTTATGAGCTTGTTCAATCGAGCCCGGTCCACATACAACGGTGCTTATCCCGATTTCTTGAAATAATCCTGCCTCTGTTCCAAATGAAACCACCTCTCTTGAGTTATCTCCTGTTAAGGTGGAGATAAATTCACAAGCATCAGATTTTTCAGATCTATTAAATCCAATTATTTCGCCAATAATTTCTTTCTTGATTAATGATTTTGGATAAATTTTAATCATTTCTGGCAATAATTTCTCTTTAACAAATTTATCCATTTCTGAATTAACAAATTCTCCATCCTCTTTTACAACTGGCCTTAACTCCCAATCAACATGACATTTATCAGCTATTACATTTCTTGCTATACCACCTGAAATACCACCAATTTGCAGAGTGGTATATGGAGGGCTAAACACAGAATTTTTTGGAGTTCTAGTTTTTAAAATTTCTCTAATTTCTAAAAGTTTATTTATATATTTTGAAGCAAATTCCTTCAAAATATGTTGTGTACTCATAGCAACCTTTATGAGCGTCAATTATTTTCATATTAGTTGGCTCACCGACAATACAAATTCCATCATTTATTCCTCTTTTATTTAATTCTTTTATTAACAAAGGCGCACCTTGACAGGCAGTCTCTTCATCAAATGTAAAAGAAAAATGAATATCTCTATCTAAGTTTGCCTTAGAATAAATTGGAGCATAAGCTAGAGCACAAGCAATAAAACCTTTCATATCACAAGCTCCTCTTCCATAAAGTTTATTCTCTTTAATAGTTGCCTTAAACGGATCTGTGCTCCAACTTTTTGAAACCGGAACTACATCTGTATGACCAGATAATATAATTGGCTTTTTACCATTTGATTTTTTCAATTTTAATGTTGCAAATAAGTTAACTCTTTTTTTTTCATTATCAAAAGTTTTAAAAGAAGTTGCTCCAAGCTTTTTTAAAATTTCATCACAATAGTTAATTAAAGAATTATTATCTTCTCCCGATATAGTTTTAAAAGCAATTAAATCGGTGAGTATTTTTACAGAATTTTCATACAATGTTTGCAAATTATTTTCTGTACTCATATATTAAATGAATTATATAGTAATTTTATGAAAGAACAAATAACCTACGATACCTTCGATAAAGTAGATATAAGAATTGGAACAGTAATTTCTGTTAAGAAAAATGAAAAGGCTAGAAAACCTTCTTTAATTGTTGAAGTTGATTTTGGAAAAGAAATCGGAATCAAACAATCTTCTGCTCAAATAACGCATTACTACAATGAAGAAAACCTAGTAGGAAAACAAGTAATTGGAGTATGTAATTTTCCAGAAAAGAATATAGCAGGTGTAATATCACAGTTTCTGATTTTGGGAGCTATTGAGAAAGATGGGAAAGTTGTATTGGTTCATCCATCTCAAAATGCAGAGAACGGTTTACCTATTGCATAATTAGATGCATCCAGAATTATTATCAATGTCACTATTTATGTTTGTGACAAGCTGTTCTCCAGGTCCAAATAACATTGTTGCCTCTTATTCAGGATTTAACTTTGGTCTAATTAAAACAATACCACACATGTGTGGAGTTATTTTTGGATTTACGACTTTAGTTATAGTTGTAAATATTGGATTAATAAATGTTTTTAAAAATTTTCCAATTATACAAGAAATTTTAAAATATGGCGGAACAATTTTTTTAATTTATTTAGCCTATAAAATTTCGTTTTCTAAAACAAGTCCAGACACCACCTCTGAGAATCCTGTAAAATTTATTGAAACATTTTTTTTTCAATTTTTAAATCCAAAAGGAGTTATTGTAGCGATAATAATTGTTTCAACTTATGTAGAAAGTGGAAAACACTTTATAAATTATTCTTTATGGGTAATTGTCGTTGCATTTTTTTTTGCATGTGTAAGTATTACTTTTTGGACTTTGCTAGGAAAATTTTTAAGTAAATTTGCGACAAATGAGAAATTTATAAAGCTGTTTAATTATGTTATGTCAATTCTTCTATTAGGTTGTATAGCAACATTTTATTATTAATTTATGAAACCAGGAAACAAAAATTCTTTTAATTCATTAAAATCTATAAATATAAATGGGTTAGAGTATAATTATTATTCCATAACTGAGGCTGAAAAAAATGGACTTTCTGGAGTATCTAAACTTCCAAAATCATTAAAAGTATTGTTGGAAAATTTGTTAAGATATGAAGATGATCTGTCAGTTACAAAAAATCAAATAGGAGCAATTAAAGATTGGTTAAAAGAAAAAAAATCAACTACTGAAATTGCCTATCGACCAGCAAGAGTTTTATTACAAGACTATACAGGAATTCCCGCTGTTGCTGATTTGGCCGCTATGAGAGAGGCTGTAAAAGAAAAAAATAAGGACCCAAATTTAATAAATCCACTTTCACAAGTTGACTTGGTTATTGATCATTCTGTTCAAGTTGATCGGTTCGCTAATAAAGATTCCTTAGAAAGAAATGTTGAAATTGAATTTAAAAGAAATGGAGAAAGATATTCTTTTTTAAAATGGGGACAGCAAGCATTTAATAACTTTAGAATTGTACCACCTGGAACAGGAATTTGTCATCAGGTTAATTTAGAGTATTTGTCTAAAGTTGTTTGGTCAGAAAAATATCAAGGAAAAGATTATTTATTTCCAGATACTTTAGTTGGAACAGATAGTCATACAACAATGGTAAATGGTTTGTCTGTACTTGGATGGGGAGTGGGAGGAATTGAAGCAGAAGCAGGAATGTTAGGTCAGCCAATCTCAATGTTAATTCCAGAGGTAATTGGATTTAAAATTACAAACAAATTACCCGAAGGAACCACAGCAACAGATTTAGTTCTGACAGTTGTCAAAATGCTTCGAGATAAAGGAGTTGTTGGTAAATTTGTTGAATTTTATGGCGAAGGTTTAAAAAATTTAACATTAGCCGATAGAGCTACAATTGCTAATATGGCACCCGAGTATGGTGCTACTTGTGGATTTTTTCCTATTGATCAAGAAACTTTAAAATATTTAAAATTTTCAGGCAGAGATGACCAAACATTAAAAATTGTAGAAGAATATTCAAAAATGCAAGGACTATGGTCAAGTGATGACATAGAATTTACTGATATTCTTTCTTTAGACATGTCAACTGTGGTTCCAACTATTTCTGGACCGAAAAGACCTCAGGATAAAGTTTTATTAACTAATGCTGCATCAGATTTTCAAAAAGTATTCGAAAAAGTTAACAATAGAAAAGTTCCCAATGTTTCAAAAGTTTCTGGTAACGATTATGAAATTAAAGATGGTTCAATATTAATTGCAGCAATTACATCATGTACAAATACTTCCAACCCCAATGTTTTAATTGGTGCGGGACTTCTTGCAAAAAAAGCAGTTGAGTATGGATTAAAAACAAAACCTTGGGTCAAAACTTCTTTAGCGCCTGGATCTCAGGTAGTTACGGACTATTTAGCTAAAGCAGGATTAAATGTATTTTTAGATAAATTAGGATTCAACCTAGTTGGTTATGGATGCACAACATGTATTGGTAATTCAGGTCCATTACCAGAAAATATAGCAGAGTCTGTGAAAAAAGATGATATTTACGCAGTTTCTGTTTTGTCAGGGAATAGAAATTTTGAGGGCCGAATAGCTCCTTTGGTCAAAGCGAATTATTTAGCATCACCGCCACTAGTAGTTGCTTATGCCTTAGCTGGATCAATGCAAGTAGATTTATACAAAGATCCTCTAGGAAAAAGCTCCGATGGCAAAGATGTTTATCTAAAAGATATTTGGCCTTCGAATAAAGAAATAGAAGATACTTTAAAAAATTCATTAAACCCAGAAATGTTTGTTAAAAGATATTCAAACGTTTTTAAGGGACCAGAACAATGGCAAAAAATTAAAACTGAAAAAAATAGTATTTATAATTGGGATGAAAGCTCAACTTATGTGAAAAAACCACCTTTCTTTGAAGATTTAACTGATGAGCCTGAAGGATTTACAGCCATTAAAGATGCAAGACCTCTTTTAATTTTAGGTGATATGATTACAACAGATCATATTTCTCCTGCAGGATCCATACAAAAAGAAAGCCCAACTGGTGAATACTTTATGAAAAGTCAAATTTTACCTAAAGATTATAATTCTTATGGTTCAAGAAGAGGAAATCATGAAGTAATGATGAGAGGTGCTTTTGCAAATATAAGAATTCAAAATGAAATGGCACCAGGAACTGAGGGTGGTTTTACAAAGTTATATCCCGAAGAAAAAGTTATGCCAGTTTATGATGCAGTTGTTGAATATAAAAAAAGAGGAACTGATTTGGTTGTTATAAGTGGCAAGGAATATGGCACAGGGTCCTCAAGAGATTGGGCTGCAAAAGGAACTAAATTACTGGGAATAAAAGTAGTTATAGCTGAAAGTTTTGAGCGGATACATAGATCTAATCTGATTGGAATGGGCATCCTTCCACTCCAATTTATTAACGGAATTAACAGATTAAATTTAAAATTAATTGGATCTGAATTAATTAGTGTGCTTAATATAGAAAAGGGTATAGCTCCTGCAGATAAAGTAGAAGTAGAAATAAAATTTGCTTCTGGAGATATAAAAAAAATAAAAACTTTATGCAGAATTGACACTAATAATGAACTTGAGTATTACAAAAACGGTGGAATTCTTCAGTATGTTTTAAGGAACATGTTTTAGTTATGGAAGAAGATATAGCAATAATAAACAAAAATACTAGAAACGAAAAAATTAAGAATTTTTTTATTAATAATAAAAAACAATTAATTATATCTATTTCGGTAATTATTTTGATTATTTTTGGGTATTTTGCTTATGGGGATTTTAAAGATAAAAAAAGAATTAAAATAGCTGAAAAATATAATAGTGCGACTATTAATTATATTTCAGGAAACAAAACAAATGTAAAAAAAGAGTTGGTAGAGATAATTAATGAAAAAGATATAGCTTACTCGCCTTTAGCATTATACTTTATAATTGATAACAGCATTGAATCCAACAATGAAGAAATTAATAAATATTTCGATATATTAATTAACAAAGTTAAACTTGATAAAGAAATAAAAAATTTAATAATTTTTAAAAAAGGTTTGTTTAATTCTGATTTTGAAACCGAAAATAATTTAATCAGTATTTTAAATCCGTTGATTAACTCTAAAAGCGTATGGAAATCACATGCTCTCTATTTAATGGCTGAATATTTTTATTCAAAAAATCAAAAACAAAAAGCCAAAGAATTTTATTATCAAATAATAACTTTAGAGAATAGTAACAAAAATATAAAGTTAGAAGTTCAAAAAAAATTACGTAGAGATTTCGATGAATAAAACTATTACTTTTTTATTAATATTTTTCTTTTCTACTAATTGTTCACTGGATAGCACTACAGGCTTTTGG